>SDBU01003071.1_pt1 | contig 21520 bp, 46 predicted proteins | sample 2277071 | NCBI WGS metagenome assembly SDBU01 (sample SAMN10397929, study PRJNA504765) | marine sediment metagenome | isolation source: marine sediment core GS08_GC12, 126 cmbsf | place: Arctic Ocean: Gakkel Ridge, Loki's castle | collected 2008
ATGGTCTTGCAGGGTCTAAAAACTGTCCTAATTTCGGAACTTTTACCTTTACTCCTCTAGGAAGAACACCTGCTGTTGGTTCTCCTGCAACAAACTTTGCAGGAGCAGTAGGTTTTACCAATACTCCAAATTCTCTAAGACTTTTTGCTTCAGCAGGAGTTATTTTTATAGTAGGTAAAGGAGCTAATTCAAGTTCTCCAGGCTTTCCTAAAATAATTCCTTGTTTTCTTAATTCTCTTGCTTGTGCTTTAGAAATCATTTTGAACTTAACTTTTGCACCTTTCTTTTCAAAAATTCCAAATTCTCCTGTTTGACCAAAAGATTTAGGTAATTTTAATGGTTGTAATCCAGCAAACTCTAACCTAGTAGCAGATATTGCTTTAGGTAACGCTTTTACTGCTCCAGGAGCTTTAAAAACAGCAGGAAGAAAAGCAAACTGGCCTGATATATCCAAAGAACCTCTAAAACCACCTGGTGTTAATTGCCTTTCTCCAATAAAAGGCAACTCAAATTTTACTGCTGTATCAGGTAATGCTCCAATAAAAGGTTCTCCCAAAGCAACAAAACCTAAACCTGCTGCACCTGTGCCAACATCTAAAACACCCAATCCAAGTTTTACTCTTTTTTCAATTCCTTTTACTTTTCTTTTTATTACATCTTTTTTAGGAGGCATTAAAAGACTTAATTGTTCAGCAGCAATTGTTTCAAAAATTTCTTTTCCTCTTGCTCTAATTTCTGCACTTCTTTGTTCAACAAATGCCGGAAAATCAGGAATTGGTGCAGGAGCAAATTCAAGTATTACAGGAGGTCTTTCTCCAAATATTCTAAATTCTTCTTGTCTTCTTTGAACCTCAAGCCTTGCTTGTTGAGTTTCCAAACCAAAAGGAGCAAGTCCAGGAGCAACATCAGACGTTACAACAAACTCTTTTACAGGAGGAGCATCAACTCTTGAAATAGCTCTTTCTTCTTTTGCAGAAAGAGAAACATTTAATTGTCCTGCTCTTATACCTGACTGAGAAGCTTTTACATTAAAAGCATCTACTCGTTTTCCTAAAGCCTCTGCTTTTCTATTAAAGGAAGTTGTTTTTTGATTAAATTCTGAAACAAGTCTTGTTGTTGCAACAGTTCCTCTTTGAACAAGACTTGCTTGCCTTCGGTCAATATCAGCTTTCAAACTTTGAAGCTTTTTTGCTTCTGCTTCAAGAACACTTCCCTGAGCTTCTAAACTTCCTCTTTCGTTTCCAATAAAAGAAACCTGTCCACGAAAAGAAGAAATATCTGCTTTACGTCTTGCAGCATCAAAATCACGTTGTGTAATAACTTTTTTACCAGTACCAGGAGCTATTGGACCAACTCTAATATCTGGTTCGTTAATTCCTCCTTTTCTAAATAGTATTAAGGGTCCAGTAGAAGGAGTAGTTGGTTGTCCTCCCCTTCCAAAAACAGTTTTTACAACAACAGTTTTCAGTTCAACCATCTGTTATCACCTTAACCATTTTACCAGTATTAAAATTTGGGTCTTCTCCTTGTCCACTATCTCCAAAAATCATTAAATTTTTAATTTCAACAAATTCTGGTTCTGAGGAATTATCCATTGAACTTAAAGGCATAACAATCAGTGCAAGAATTAGGATTAACGCAACCAGAAAGTATGGTTTGCGACTAGAAACATTACCTCCAAGCATTAGATATAATACGCAGAGGCTTCATATATGTTTTTGCATTCCAAACAGGTTTTCTTTATAAAGGCGTTAAGTTTTTGGGTTTTTGTTTCAAATTTCTTCCTGAATATCTTGATTTTGAATAGGTTCTTTCTTGCCATGTTCTTGAAGCAGGCAGTTCTTTTTCTGGCTTTTCTTGTTCGGTTTTGTTTTCTATAAGTTGTGAGATGTTTTCTTTTCTTAATCGTTGTGCTATTAGTTTGGCTCGTTCTATTGCAAACATTTGTTCTCCTTGTTCGTTTGTTTCCATTAGTATTGCAGTCATATCTATTTTTCCTTTTACACTTATGAATTTTTCAATTCTTTCTTTACAATAATCTACTGATTGTGGAAAGTTCATTTTGGAATTGTCTTCTTCTTCTCCTATTTCTTTTTTGGTTGTTCTTTTAATTGAATTTATTAAGTCGTGGTTTAGTTTGTCTAATAGCTTTTTTTTAATTCTTTCATATTGTCTTAAAAAGTCTGCTGGTGGCTTGTCAAATAAGAAGGGTCTTTTTTCCCAGTGAATTATTGCAATTCCAAACTCTGGAGAAATCACTTTTTTTGCTTGTAGAACATTGTATCTGTAAAGGTCTCCTGAAAAAGGAGAAACTTTTAAGTGTTGAATTTTTCCCAGTGCCAAACCTCTTGTTTCATCAATTCCCTGCATTTCTATATAAATGTCTGTCATGGTTCTTGCATCTTTCATTAATTGTTCAAAATGAGGTAAAGACATCATTATTATTGGGTTTTTGTATCTGATATTTTGTAAAACTTTTGAAACCTTTTTTAAAATATCTTTTAAAGCATCACTTTTATATAAGTGTAATCCTGCATCATCCAACATATGAACTTTTCCTCTCGGATATTCACCTGTTAGCCCTGTTAAAAAATCAATAGGGTCAAACTTTATGTCTTCTGGTTTAAACCTTCCTTGGTCGTTTACGTCTCTGTCAAGAATTCTAGCCCATTCACTCATAGAATAAGATTTTCCCATTCCTCTCTTTCCACAAAAAACAATAGTTACAATTCCATTCTTTACATTTACTTCTCTCCAAATTTTTCCCAAAAACTCTCCGTATCTGTGTTCTTTAATTGTTTTAGGAATTGCAATAGTCATTCCAACAAACCTGTTCCAGTTTTTGCTTCTTTGGTTATTTTTATTTTTAAAACTCCTTTATTGTATGCTAAAATTATTAATAGTTTAAATAGTTTTGCTGTTCCTTTAAAGTAATTTATTTGGTCTGCAATGTCTCCACTCCAAGTATCAGAAAAGTCAGGCATATCTTTTTCTAGCTTTTTTCTTGCTTCTTCAAATTCATCATCTACAAAGGGAACCAGCAGGCTTTCAAGATGTAGTACCATTTGATGATATGCTACTAGAGGTTTTGTATTTATTTCTCCTACACCTAAGCCTGCTGTTAGTCCATCAGACATTCTGTCAATATGTCTTACTATCAAAAAGAAATAATCAATTCCTTCTTGTCTTACAGAAAAGTCTTTTCTAGGCATCTTCGTCTTCCTCTATTTTTTTCAGGTTTTCTTCTTTTTTGAATGACCTGTCTTGAAACAAGTATTCAAATGTTACTTTTGCTAAAAACACATCTGAAATATAGTTTGAATCAAATCCAAACCAGATTAGTGCTTTGTATATTTTTTTAGGTTCAAACCATCTTTTGTCTATGCCATACTTTAAAAGTCTTAGTAAAACTTTTGTTGGTCTGCCTTTTAGTTTTTCTGTTTCGTTCTTGCAGAATTTTGAAAAACTTCCATTAAATTCTTCTATTCCTACAATGTTTATTCTTGTACCTCGTCTAGCCATAGTATCACTTTTTAGAATAGGTTTAGGGTTTTTACTAACAAAAATACCAATAGTCCTAATTGTATAAATGCTAGTATTAGCATTGGGTCTTTTGTTACTGGTTTGTCTAAGCCTAGTTGTCTTTTCATTACAGTTTTTATTGTTGTTGCTTTTAACATTTCTAAAATTGCATTAAATTCTTTTGATTTCATATCAGGCGTTGCATCTTTTAACAAACTAATATTTTCTCCGTCAAATTCTGTTGTTATAATAAAAGGCAATCCTGTTGATTCTTCTGTATGCTTATTTATTTTTGCTAACCAAATCTTTTTTCTGTCTTCTTTGGGCCCAAATTCAATATATCCTTTTCTTGGGTCTATTGTACTTAAAGTTATTACTTTACTTCCGTGTGCATGAATTCTTGGAAGCCTGTTCTTTCCAGGCATATAGAATTGTTTTTTAATTAACCAAATTATGAAAGGAATTATTGCTATTGGAATTACTGCTATTCCCATTGCTCCTTCTATTAATCCGGTTCTTTCTATTAAATAAGACATTGCTGCAAATCCAACTAATCCAAGATAAACAAGCATTTCATATTTAAATAAAGGAATGTCTCTTAGTAAAAACTTTCCAAAAGAAACCATTTCTTTTCGTTCTTGTTCTGTTTTTTCTATTGCATTAAATTTTTGACTATCTTTTATTATAATTCCTTTTACTTTTTTTGTAAGCGTTTTCTTTTCAAGACCATTATCTGTTTCTTCTATATGACCTTGTGTTCTTTCAGATTCCTTCATTTACTATGCCTCCTTTGAATTGTTTTCAATGTAGGCTTTTCCTTTGTTTATTACTATTTCGTGAAAGTTTCCTTGTTCATCAACACAGTAGTCATTGTATGTTCTGCTTACGTGTTCCATTCCTATTGCACTGCAAGCTACTGATTCTATGTTGTTGTCTACAAGGGCGTATCCTTGTGCAAACCCTATCAGGTAAGTTAATGTTGGAATTAGTATTAATAGCATTAATACTGCTATTACTCTGTCTGATTTTTTGTCTTCTTGTTTCCATTTTAGCCATTCAGGAAATGTTTTCAAATCCATAAATTTCTTCTTATGTATACCCATATTTTGTTCCTCCTTAAAATATTTTTTGTTTTGTTAATTCTTTTATTCGTTCTTGGTTTTTGTTCCATTTTAGCCAGTCTTTTACTTGTTCCAAATTTTCTACATCTTCTAAACTTGTTTGATTATTACAGGCTCTTTTTACTATTTGTGGAAATTCTATCTTTAAGCAATAGCTTGTTGTTTTTGTTAATCCTGTTGCTTTTTGAAAAATTTTTACCAATTGTCTTAAATTGTTTTTTTGAATAAAGCTTAGTTTTTTTCTTTCAATTGCTTTGTCTAATGCTTTTTCAAACATTTCATATTCTTTATTAAACAGTAATGAAAAGACAGTATAGTTTAGTGCTTGTTTTTGTGGGTGTGCATCATATTTTTCTTTTATTTTTTTAGGAATTTTTGAAGGGTTTTTTAAGTATTTTATGACCCTTATTTTTTGTCTTAGTCCCATGTAAAACGCCTTTTAGATTCTTTTTAGTGCTTCTTCAATCCAGTCTGTTCCTTTTTTTTCTGGCTGGTTTTTGAATGCTTGAATTGTTTCGTAACCTTGCACAGACTTTGCAATATCTGTTTTTGCCAAAATTGGTCTTTGTCCCTCTACTGCTCCACTTCCTGCAATCATTAAAGCTGTTTCATTTACTACATGATTATGATGTTCTGATAAATTCAAATCGTATCTTTTTGCAAAAGAACGAATTGTTTCACAATATGTTCCCCAATCTTGATATAAGTCAAAATCTTCTTTGTGTAAAAATGCTCTTGCAATATCATCAGTAATTAATTCTTTATACTCAGATTGTTTTCTTATAGGTACTTCTAACTCTTTTTCTTCCCAACCAACTAAAACACCAACTTGAACCATTTCTCCAGACTTTTCATCCAAAACATCTCTTTCCTCAATTTTTGGAAACAAGTGTTTTATTTTTTGATACTCTATTGTATCAGGGCCAGCAGTTCTATGAAACGTTTTTAACAAAATTTGTCCAAGTTGTTCTTTTGAAGTAACAGGACTTTGAGAAGCTTTCACAATCTGTTTTACTAACTCATCATCTTCTCCGGTTAATTGACTTGTATCCATAATCTTTTTCCTCCAATTTTTTTAATTACAAGTTAATGCTCCTAACGCATCAATTCCACAAACAAATATTACGCTGTCTGTTTCTCTTTTTATTGAAAAATTTCCGTCAAAATGTGGTGTTCCCAAAACATTTACGTCTCCATTAATTTTTACATTTCCATCAAAATTTGAATCTCCAATTACTATAAACTTTCCATCTATTCCATCCCCAGCAACTCCAACTCCTAATAAACCTGGCTGTATAATAATATTTCCACCATCTCCACCAAAATGTGGACTAAAGGCTATTCCACCATTACCACCTTTAAGTATACTTGTAGAACCATCTCCAGCATCAAATCCTGTTCCATCACTACCATCTATTCCAAAAACATCAATCCTCGTAAGAGACATACCATCAACACCAGTAATTGTTAGTTCTTGAAATGTAGGTCTGGAACTTGTAGCAACTGCTTGGTCAAAAGTTATAGTATTACCTGTCTTAAAAACTGCACCAGAATCAGTTCCCTGAGTGGATAATGAAAGAGAACCCGAAGTGTGAAATATGCTATCTATCATTTTTAGAGTAACTGTATTGCCTTCAACTGGTCCTTTTAATCCTATTGAAAAAACATCAGTAATAACTGATTGGTTCATAGCCCAATCTCCATTAATTTGCCCGTCTGAGATTGTATTTGTTCCAAAATCCAATGTTGAAGATACAAACAAATTATTTAAAAAACTATTTCCAGAAACACCAACATTTGAAAAATTTGAATCGCCTGTAACAAACAACCGATTCAAAAACGAACCAACAGAAACACCTAAATTAGTAAAGTTAGAATCAACTCCAAGAGTAGTTCCTAAAATGTTAAGGTTTCTGCCAACATTTAAATCTCTTAAAATGTTTACATCTCCAAACGTATTAGAAACTAAAAGGTTTCCATCCACGTCAGGAAACGAAAAAGTACGAGTTGTTCCAGTTGATATTGTTCCAACATTAAACATTGCTTCTTTAGTGATGTCAGTTTCATCAAACAACTTAAATGCGTTATCTGCAAATTCTTGAATTATGCTTCCAACTCCACCTGATGCAGTATTAGGAGTTTGTCCTCTTAAATCAGTAGTAGAAGCAACAACCCAAGTCGCAGCCATTTTAATAGTAACTCTTGCAATCAAAAACCCTGTTGAACTTTCTCTATTAAATTCTCTTGACATTGAAAAATCATCATGACCACTAACATCTTCTTCAGCAGCAGATTGAGTATTATAAAAACCACTTGGAAGATTTATCATTATAGGAGAAAATTCTCCAGTCTTATTTCCCACACCCCAAAAAACCAAATTGAAATATTTATTATTTCCAATACTTGCACCTGTACTATCTGCCGTTATATCAAACAAATTAGTAATATCATGAAAAGCATCTCCACTCCAATTTGCAACCAACACCACATCTCCTGAATTTGTATCAACAGCATCAAAAGTGTGTTTATGTTTTTGATAAATTATACCAGATGTTGATTTAAAATCTGTAGTTCCAGCTATTGGTGTTAAATAATTATCTGTTCCATTTCCAGCCACACCACTAAAATAAGAAGCAGTAATTCTTCTAAGCTTTTCTCCAATATGAGCCAAATCACCCATATTATCACTTCCACTAGTATCATCATTCCAATTTTGATTAACATAAGTACCATTAGTCTGAACAAAACCAGCACTAGGAACAACAAAATAACCAATCTTAGTATGCTCCACACCATCAGGAAAACTAGAAGTTGACTTAACCAAAGTTTGTGCATCACTCTGCAAAACATAAATAAAATTCTCCGTAGGACTAGAATCACTTCCAACAGTCAAAGCAATGCTTCCATTATCTGAAACATTAAAATTAACATCCCCATCAGAAAATCGCAAAGTCAAATTTCCATCAGAAACATTAGTTAAATTCAAAGTAACAGTAGCACCATCACTCGTAACCAAAGCATTAAAAGACTCCTTAATAGTACCATTAACCAAACCCCTAACATCAATCGCATCAACATACCGCTTAGGAACAGCCTGCAAAGGCTCAACAGGGTCAGCATTCAAAGTCATAAAATCAGAAAGAAAAGACTTTCCAGAAATACCAACAGTAACAAAATTTGCATCTCCTAAAACATTAATTCCATCATTAGCAAAAGTAACACCAGAAATAGACAAGTTCGCAATATTAGCATCACCCAAAACATTCAAATCCTGAACACACACTTGGTTGTCATTATAACAAGTAATATCTTTTCCTAAAGCAACCGAAGCCTCACCCAACGAAATAACATTATAACCAATAGCCACCGAACCCTTACCACCAGCAAACAAATTCAAATCAGAATAACCAATAGCCACAGAACCTAAACCAGCAGAAGTAATATTAGCATCTCTTGCTTCTCCTTCAGCATCAGCCATACCTATTGCAATAGAACCAGTATTAATTGCATGAACCCCGCCATTTCCTAGTGGAAAACCAGCTTTACCATTTGCAAAACCAATTGCAAGAGAACCTTTACCAGAACTTTCTAAAATTGAAATACCAACACTGTTAGTAGTTCCAATAGCTAATGAGTTTAAATTAGATGCGATAACAGTTTTTCCAATTGCAACTGCTCTATTATTAGTTGCACTTCCAAAAACTGCAAATGAATCTTGCACACTTGCTACTGAATCATCTCCAATTGAAATAGAATCAGTTCCACTTGCAGTTCCTTTAATAGCAATAGAACTTGACCCACTTGCAATCGCATTACTACTAAGAGCTACTGAACTAACTCCTGATGCAATAGATTGGTCTCCTAATGCTATTGTGTTTCCATTACTTGCAACACTTGAATTTCCCAATGCTACACTGTTTGTTCCTGATGCTGTACAATTATCACATTCTATCTTATCAACATTCCACAAACTTCCACCCATTAAACTAGCACCTGTTTGAAAGTTTGCATCACCCTGTACATCCAAATCCTGTGTCAACTCAACATCAACACCCTGAAAAGAATAAGGGTCACCAGTTAAATCCAACCAACCAAAACCAAACTTATCAACCAACCTACTAGCATAAATGTTATTATTCACAAATATTGAATCAGAAACACCAATAACCGTAAAATTGGAATCAGCACTAGCATCAATTCCACCAGAAGCAAGAATAAGATTATCAGCAGTCAAAGTACCATGAATATCAGCATTATCCAAAACATCCAAATCATTAGTAACATCCAAATCATTATTAGCAGTAATATCAAAACCAGTCAAATCACCATCAACAAACAAGCCCGCATTATTCAACTGCCAAACAGGACCACTCAAATCCAAACAATTCTCTCGGTCAGAAAAAGAACAAAACAAATCAGAAACAAAACCACCCAAAGACTCAACCATACCAAAAAAGTTAGCATCATGCAAAACATTCAAATCAAGCTCATTACGAGCAACAACATAATTCACAGTAATAGAATTAGCATCAATATTCCGAGCAATCACATCCTGAACATTCAAATCCTCACCATTAACATCAGACAACCTAAAAATAGGAGGAGGAGGAGGAGGAAAACTCAAAAAAGAAAAAAAACCAAAACAAGAAGGCAACAAAATCAAAAAAACAGCCAACAAACTACAAACTCTTAACCGCACTAACATCACGCCCCTTCACACCCAAAACCAAAGCAAACACCAACCAAACAAAACCAGAAGCAAACAAACCATAATGCCAAGCAGAAACCATAGCCGAAGAACCAACCGTCTCCTTCACATAAATAGGAGTAGCAGAAATAATCGCAGCACCAGAATTTAATCCATCATACTCCCACTTAGCAAAATAATCAATCCCCTCACCACCCAAAGAAACAGCAGTAATCATACTCAAAACAAAAGCCATCAAAAAAAACGAAGGCGAACGAAACTTAACCGCAACAACCAAAAATGCTAGCAAAAACAGAATCTGAAAATAAAAAATTGCCTCAATCATAACAAACCAACCACAATGGGCTGCGTCCTTATACAGGACGCAAAAAGGAACTACATAGATAAAACTAATTATCTACGAAAAGCAAATGTGAGCCCTGCCAAAAGTCCAATTATTATGACGCCCGCAATTATTAGGTCAGCCAAATTTAGGATGTTTTGAGCACCGCTTGAAATATTGTCTTTGTTCGCACTTGCGTAGAACTCAACAAATATAATCAAGGCAAGGATTCCTACAATAGCTCCTACTGCAAGTCCTGCTACATTTACTTGTCCTCTATTGTCTAATTTAAATTTCATGGTACAAATATAACACCGAGCACTCATATATGCAACATTGAAATTGTAAAACGATAGTATGAGGCTTGTACCCTCATTATATTTCACCCCTTTATAAGCCACATTGTTAGGGTTTTTTTGTGATTCAAAACTAAACACTTTGTTAATGGTATACCTTTATAATAGGTTTGGTATACAATTAGTCTATGCAATTTGAAGGAATAATAACCAAAATGGGACGCAAAAGAATGATTAACGTTCCCGCAAAACAAGAAGGTTTTACTATTGGAGATTCCGTTAAAGTAATAAAAATAAAGAAGGCAAAAGAATGAAAAAAGGAAGCCATCATAAACCAGAATCAATAAATAAAATGTCTGAATCTCATAAAGGACATGAAGTTACTTTGGAACAGAGAAGAAAACAATCAGAAGCTTCTATGGGAGAAAAAAACCACTTCTACAATAAGCACCATACTAAAAAATCAAAAAGAGAAATATCTGAATCAAAGAAAGGAACAAAAGCTTCCGTAGAAACAAAAATAAGAATGTCTAAATCTCACAAAGGACACGAAGTTTCTTTGCAAACAAGGCAAAAAATATCTAATGGCAACAAAGGCGAAAAGCATTATAATTTTGGCAAACATCTACCAGAAGACCAGAAAAGAAAAATATCAGAATCAACCAAAGGAGAAAAAAGTCATATGTTTGGAACACACCTTTCAGATATAACAAAGGGAAAAATTTCTAAAACTCACAAAGGAATTCCTCTTTCAGAAAACCATAAAAGAAAATTATCAGAAGGAAGCATGGGAGAAAAAAACCACTTCTATAAAAAGAAACACAAATCTAAATCTAAGCTAAAAATGGCTGAATATCGTAGAGGAAAAAAAATGCCTTTAGAAATCAAACTAAAAATTTCCGAATCACTCAAAGGAGAAAAATCTCATTTATGGAAAGGGGGAATTTCGTTTGAACCCTACGGACTTGAATTTAATAAAGAATTAAGAGAACAGATTAGAGCTAGGGATAATTACTGTTGTCAAGAATGTAATAAATATGAATCAGAACTTTTTTCAAAGAATGGAAAGCCTGAAAGATTAAGTGTGCATCACATAAATTATATAAAAACTGATTGCAGACCAACCAATCTAATTTCTCTTTGCAAAAAATGTCATTGTAAAACAAACTTTAATAGAGAATACTGGACAGCACACTTTCAAAAAAAAATACTTACGCTAGGAGGCGATAAAAATGGAAAAACAAGACTGGAACTGTAAAGAATGTGATATATATTTCTTGTGGGGATACGAAAAAGCGCCAACAAAGAGAGAAATAAAAATACTAGGACTTCAAAAAGGAGAACCAATAATAGCAGTACCCAAAACAAAAATACAATGGGAACAAGCAGAACTACGAATAGCAAAATGTGAACACTACTCAATGACCTACAATGAAATAAAAGAAAACAAATCATTCAACCAATGCGGAGTAAAAATAAAACTCTGCCAAAAATGCAAAAACAAAATCAAAAAATTGAAAAAAACAGGATTGGTAAAGTAATGATTTGTAAGAATTGTATTCATAGATTAATTCCTATTTGGAAGAATCCTAAAATTCATTCGGATTCAGGAGAATAGGAATATTTACATGGTAAACTTAAAAGAGAATGTTTTTGTGGATGTAATAATCCCGAACCTTGTAAGGTGGCGAAAAAGAAATGAATGAAGAAATGGTTTTTAAAATAATTGGCAAAAAGAATTGGCATCATTTCGATAATTTTATGAAAGGGCAGACTGTTGGAATCAATCCTGATAAAAGCATAGACTATTATGAATGTGATGTAAAATCTTTTCTAAGAATAATAGGTTGTAGTGAAACAGAAATCAGATATAAATTTGAAGAGGCTAAAAAGAAATGAGTGGTGTTATGCGGTTGAATAGGAAAGATGTTTTTGTTAAAGGTGAACATTCTTTTATTAAATTTGGAAATGCAAAATGGGGAAAGGAAAAAGAGGAGAAAAAGAAATGAATATATGTATTGATTTTGGGGTAGCTGTTTTCATAGCATTATTTTTTATTTACGGAGTTATTATTTTTACACATTTCTGTCTTTCAGAAATTGAAAGAAACTTGAAAAAGAGGCGAAAAAGAAATGAGTAATGATGAATTATTAGACAGAATGGCTATGAGAATATCAAAGGAGAATAGTTGGAATACAGGGGGAGAAAGAGTAATTGCAGATTTATTATTTCAGATATTAAGGGAATTAAGAAAATCAAAAGAGGCTAAAAAGAAATGACTGAATTTGTTTGTGTTGAGTGTGGTTGCGGTTGTGGAGTTACAGGTTCTCATGATGATATGACTCCTTGGGGAATAGAAGTTGCAATCTATAATGGAAATTCTTATTGTGAAGATTGTTTTAAAGAATTAAAAAAGAAAGAGGCTAAAAAGAAATGAATATATTTTTTATTATTTTTAGTTTATTTTTTATTGCTATCATAGCCATTGGTTCTTACGCTAATTTAGAGCCTTTCTTTTTTTGTGATTCTCATAAACCATCAGAAGATTGGATTACCATAAAAAGTTACGTAGCCTTAGACACAAAACTTCATTGTGGTTTTGAAACTAAACCAGAACTACCTTACGATTATGCTTACAGTATTTATTACGTTACTCAAAAACATGGATACGTTTGTGATTATTGGTGTTACAATTGGGAAGGAGAAAGTTGGTAAATTTTAAACCCTTTCACATTGTTTGTAAGTTTTTGTAAAAATAAGCTTTCCAGACCTTTTTTATAAAACAAACCACTTCTTTATCAGAACCTAAACCGCAGACCATTACTTTTCCTGAACTAAAACAAGTTATCGTAAAATCTGGTCTTTTTAAAATAATTCTTCCAAAACGTTCATCAAAAGAAACACAGGAACCTAAATCGCTTTCATGCAATTTATTAAAAATTTTTATTAAATCTAAACGTTTTCCTTTAGGTAAAACAAAAACAGAACGTCTAAGCAAACCAACTGTTTTTAACTCAACGACCATGAAAAAAAAAACCTTTTTGAAATTACTTTGTTTTATTTCGAATCCACTAATCTAGTTTGATGTTTCAATTCTGCAATTCTTGCTTTTGCAATTTTAAAATATTCTTCTTCTTTCTCAATTCCAATAAACTTTTTATTCTCCTGCAGGACTGCAATACCTGTTGTTCCACTTCCCATAAATGGGTCTAGTATTGTTCCGTTTGGTTGACAGAATAGTGTTGCAAGATAACGAAACAAAGTTACTGGTTTGCAGGTCGGGTGATTATTTTTGTTTAATGTGTTTGTTTTTCTTCCGCTTCCTTCTTGTTCAAAACAATTATGCGAATTTGCTCCATTCATTCTTTGTTTTTTTTCTTCTACTTCTTCAAGTCCTGTGTTTTTTTCTGCTTTGCTTGGCTTCGGAACGTCAAAAAAGGCAGAATTTTTTGCAAGAGTAATGTTTCTTTTTTCAGCCCAAGCATCCAAAGAATAAAAACGGTTTGTAGAACCAGAATCGGGATATTCATTTAAATGGACTCCCACTGTTTTTTTATCACCACTAAATCCTTTAAAATTTAAAGCTGTTTTGTTGTGATTTTGCCTATTAGGTCTAAATCCATTTCCTTTACCTTCTCCTTGAAGTGGATTGTCTTGTACGATTAGATTTGCAGGAAAACGACCTTCATTTTCATTTGGTCTTGCAGGAGAACATCCATATTTTCCATAAATTTCACTATCTACTGTTCTTCCATGAAATCCACATTTTTCTTTTTCTGAATCGTTTGCATACGGTATTCTACATTCTCCAATATTTACTGCTCCGCATCCATTTTCCAAAACTTGTCCTGTTATGGTTTTTTGTTCTCTTGGCTTTTGTGCAACAATAATACATTCTACTGCTGGTTTTAATTGAAAGCTTTTCCAACCTTGCCATTTACAAGCTTCTGATAAATTTGGTTCTGTTATTTTTGTATCATTTCCTGCACCTGCACCAACATTCAAAGTTTTAATATTTCGTAATTTTCTACCTTTTATGTTTTGATTTATTCCAATTACTTCTCTTTCAGCTTCAATTCTTTCAATTAATTTATCAAAGCGGTTGTCTAATCCAAGAACTTCTTTTAATTTTAAATAAAGGCTTTTTGAAGGAAGTTGAATTCCTGCTTTTCTTCCTTCCCACCATGAATAAGCTGTATTGGTTCCGAGCAAAGAATCAATTTGATTCATTGAAAAATCTTTTTCAATTCTCTTTTCTTTTAAATATTTTCCAAATGGAACAAAACTTTCTTCTGTCCTGTTGTTTTTTTTGTCTATCGCTTTTGATATGTCTAGTGCTTTTGGAAATCCTGTGTGGTAGAGCCAGTACATTCCAGAAGTTTTTAATTCATATCCTGCTTTTTCTGTTCCTGCAAGACAACGCCAGAGCAAGTCTTGTCTGGGGGTCATTGTGAATACGAGGAATGCTCCTGCTTTTAGTTTTGGAAAACAAGCAGACGCCCATTTATAATTAAAATTATCTTCCCATTTATCCCAAGACTTACCCATAAATTCCAAACCATAAGGCGGGTCTGTCAACACAAGGTCTATACTGTTGTCTGGAATTTCTTTCATTTTTTCAAGACAATCTCCTAAGATTAGTTTACAGTTTTCATTCATTCCTTCCTCACTTCCTTTTTTGTAAAATCGTGAACAAAACCACAAACTTTACACTTAAATTTAAACCGGTCTCCATTAACTCTTAAAGAATTACAAGAAGGACAACGCAAACGACTAATCGGCTTAGGCACTATTCCCCCACCGCCTTTGTTTCTTCTGACATCATTAAATAATTAAAACAAAAGAGCATACAGTAAATGATTGCAAACACACCGTAAATTGAAAAAATAAATCTTCCAACTGGTATAAACCAATGGAGTTCATTTTCACTTAAATTTCCACTTAAATATGTTCCACAATACCAAAATGTAAAAAGAAACATAATCAAAAAACAAAGACTTGTAAATGCAATCTTTTCTTTTAAAGTCATTCTTTTTCGCCCCCTCTTTTTCTTGCTTTTACTTTAACATTTCCAGCAAACACAGCAGGCAAAAACCAAAGCGTTAAACTATTACCTTTTACTTTTTCAATTTCAAAACCTGCTTTGAAAACTTCTTCTAAAAACATTTTGTAAGAAAAAAATCGGACATGGTTAAAATCTCTAAAAGGCGTATCAATTCCAAAACCAAACTTTAGTCGATGTAATAGGCTTGTATAGTTTGCTGTTGAAACATTTAGTATTCCGTCTTTTTTCAAAATCCTGTAACATTCTTTTAGTAACTGTTTATGATTAACAACGTGTTCTAAGACATTTTGTAAAACAATTTCTTCAATTGAATCATTACTAAAAGGCAAAGGCTTTTCTAAATCAACTTTATCTTTATCCAAATTTACAAAACCTTTCCGCAAATCATTTCCACAACCCAAATTAAGCCTCATTCTTTTTCTTCCACCGCCTCTTGTAATTTTTTTAATTCTTCTTCTAGTTTTTTAATTTCCTTTTTAAATTTTCTAATTTTCTTTTTCCTATAATAAATCTTAGTTCTTATGTATTATGTTTTATAATTTTTCTTAAAACGTCTTCTTTGTGTATCAATCTGAGATAATCTTAATGCCATTCTAAGAACACCCTTTGTAAGTAGCAGACCTTTTAGCACTTGTAGGAAATTTATGTTTTGTTCCCTGCATTCCTTTTAATAATTTGTTTGACAAAACCATGTTCTCAAGCTGTGCCTGTTCTACTTTTAAATGAAGGTTAATATTTTTAGCAAATAAAGAATTGGTTTCAAATACTGCTGTAAGTCTTGCCTCAATAGATTCAAGTATTTCTGGAGACTGTAATCTAGCAATTCCTTTAGCTTTACGAAACTCAAAGCTTTTAACATCCTTAAAACCTTTAGACCTAGCAACCTCCGAAGAAATAAGGTCATGCTGTTTACTAGAAAGCCGGGCATCCCTCTTAGCAGCCAAAGAACCCTTGTTATCAATATGCGGAACCCTCCTAACAAACTTGCCTGCAATCAACCTACTAGAGGCATCCATTAAACGGTGTTTGCCATGAATCTCTAATTTAACAGCCTGTGCAGCAGAATCCTCAACCCCATACTTTGCAAGCCTATTCTGAACAGGAATACTAAGGGGTAAATGATAATACTTCTCTAAAATATCCCTTGCCTGAATAGCAGCCTGATAATACTCAACTCTCAAAGCCTCAACAGCCTGCTTATGAGAAAGAGAAAGTCTAGGAATCTTCAACTCAACAGAACCCCTGTTCTTAGAACAGTAAAAAATAGCTGTGAATTTTTCATGCCTCAAAAGCTTTCTCCGAACAGAACCCCTATTACCCAAAGGCTTAATTGAAGCAATATTTAAAGAATCAAAAATGTTCTTATAATTACCAAGAATTGTGCATTTGAATGAACCAAAATGTCTATCAATGACTTTATTAAAAGGATTATCAATTTCCTTAATTTTCTTAATATTGGAACTGTATTCAGAATTCATTCCCAAAACCTTGATTTTAATGTTTTTTTTCGTTGGTCTCATTCTATCCCAATGAGATTGTTTCTTTTTTATTTGTTTAAAACCCCCCGCAAGTGCAAGGGAAGTAAAGGAGTAATGGTTTAACTCCTTCTTGCGGAACCTTGCACTTGTGGATTGCAGGGTAAATCAATTCCGCAAGCATTATTTTCCAACCGCCTTTTTTATATTATTTTTAACAAAATCTAACTTCACTAAAACCACTTCCTAACAATCTATTAATTTCCTCATTACACTCCACTCCAGTAATCATATTATTTGAAGCACAAGGACAAATAGAATTATCCTCAAAAACATAAACACCATTCATAGAATAAATAAAACCTTCAAAAGGATTCTCAACCTCACCATCAGTAACAGCTTCCCAATCCAAATAAAAAACAAAAACACCCAACAACAAAACTAAACTTAAACATAAAAAAAACTTATCCATTTCACACCACCGACTTTTTTTCTTTAAATATGTTAATAATAGTATCACGAGCAATAATCATAGCAATTGTTAAAAGAATGAAAATAAGTGCTGTAATAAGCTGTCCAGCTCCAAGAAACAAACCAACTCCAACAGAACTTATAATTGCTGTTAGATACATTAATTTTTCTTCCATTTCATTCATTCTCCGTTAGTGCTTCTTGTAGGCTTTCTTTTTCATCAAATTCTTTTAAGGGTAAGATATATTGCTTGTCTGCAATGTCTTTTGTGTTAGTGTGTTCGATTCCAACCAAAGCAACGTGTAAAGGGGTAGTGGTTAAGATTCTTTCTTTTTCTCCGTCTAAATACTGAACTACAATAGAAAGAACTTGTCCAGTTTCAGTAAAACGTTCAATTAAACCACGATTAAAACCCAAACCATTATCCCACATTCTAAACGAATGTTCTGCCTTTGTTCTTCTAACAACAAACACGCCTTTGTCAATATAACCTGCGTAACGATTTCCTAAAGTAATATTTTGAACCATTATTTTCTCACAGCCATTGGTTTTCTAATCTCTTGTATTAACAAAGTTGTTGGAACACTTGACTTTTTTTTCTTAATTTCTTTTTTAACAGGATAATCCTTTTCTGATATTGGATAAATTATTCTTGCATGATGCCAACCACAAACACCAGTAACGCACCACTTTGGTTCAGAATCATAAGTACATTCTCCTTGATGCATTGTAACAAAATATTTTGCATTTCTTTTGCAACGTTTTCCATCAGAATTTAATCTTTGACACCTCATTTCTTTTCAGCCTCTTTTTCGTTATCTTTTCCAAAAATATAAATGGTTTTACATTCTCCATTATTATTATTGCAAAAATAATAATTATCAAAAATTAAAGGTCTTTTCCTAATTTCCTTTTCACAAATAAGGCAAACTTTCTTAATTTCTTTACCTTTCAACATATTTAATCTTTCACTCATCTTTCTTTTTCGCCTCTTTTATTTTCTTTTTTAATTCCTTTATTAATAGTTTTAACCAATGCCTCTTTGGAAAGCATTCCTTTTTCAAAAAATTCAATGTTTGTTGTAAAACCAAAATATCCCTGTTTAATTGTAATCTTTTTTACGCCAAGCAATCTAAACATAATTAATTCTTTTTCAGAAAGTTCCATCACTTTTTCGCCTCTTTTAACAGCGTGTGGGAACGGAGTGGTTTCGGGTTGAGATTGTTTAATAGTCTCCGTTCCCCTGACACTGTTTTATTCCTTTTCGAACTTGCGTTAGCAAGTGTTAAGTCTTGCAGGGCAAGACTAGAAATCGAGTTACAGTTAGGGTTTAAGCCTCCCTGCCCTACAAGCGTGTGATTAATTAAACGAAAAGAAGAAGGCATTCAACAACGCCTCCAAACTATCTTACATCTATATATATTTGTCCAACCCCTATTCCACCAACCATTAACATTAGCTTCCTGTGTTACATCTTCACAAAACATTTCCTCACACGTCTTAAACTCAACAACTTCCTCTTGCTCAGCATCAACACGAACAAAACGCTCACCTAATATTATTTCGCCATCAATAGAAGCATCAAAAAGAACAAGACTCCCACAAAAAAGTATTCCAAACAAAAAAGCAAAAAAACCAACCGCAATAACTACATCATCCATATTCTATCATTCCTCCTAGTATTCCCATCTTTTTTTTGCTCGGTTTTTGTAATTTTGTTTAAAAGCGTATTTTAAGTCTTCCCAATTCATTTCAGATAATACTTCAACTATTTTTCTAATTAAAGGAAAGAAGAATACTGCAATTAAAGAAATTAAAACAAGCCAGTCAAAAACCAAGTATGCTGAAAAATCAAGACGAAAAAGAACAAGACAAGCCCAAAAAGTTCCCAAACAAGTAAAAATTGAATCTAACCCAAACAAAACCTTTTTATTCATTCAGTTGCCTCCTTTACTAAATAACAAGTTTGTGTTTGTGGTTGAAAGTAAAACAGTTCAATCCAAACTCCTGGTTCACAGTAGATTGTTTTTTTTTCGACTAATACTTTATTTTCTTCAAAAACTTTGTTAATACAAAAATCTTGGTCATTTTCATACCCATATTCTTCAAAACCATTTTCTTTACAGAATTCTATTTCGTTTACATCATAATTTACAAAACTCATAGCAATTACTGAAATCATATAAATCATTGCAATTACTAAAATTATACTTCCTTTCATTCAATTTGCCTCCTTTGTTCCTTTGGTTAATTGGTTTTCTTTCAAGTATGCTTTTATTTGTTTTTTTTTCTTAATTAAGTTTGCTAGTTTAAGTTTTGCAATTTTTAACTGGTTGTTGTTCATTTCTTGAACTAGTTCTTGAGAAAAGCCTTTATTAGACAATTCAACCGTATTCTCATAATCATTCGTTTCCAAATCTTCCGGAATAGAATCAAAATCTTCTCCATCCACAGGAAAATCCTCATCAAACTTCTGCTTCATGCTCTCGCCTCCGCTTTCTTAATCATTAATTCCTTCCTCTTACAAGCCCTTAAATCCTCACAATCAGGACAAGGACAACAAACACTATGAACCATTACTTCTCATCCTCCGCTTGCTTTTTTGCCGCCTCTAACAACTTATCAATATCAATCATACGAATTGGGGCTTTCTTACTACCCTTAAAAAATTTCCAACCATAATTCTTCTCACACCATTCCTCAACAAAACGCAACGAAACCGACTCCGACGACAAACGAACAAGGACAGGTTTGTAATCTGATAATCTTTTCAAACATTTTAAAATCTTTTTATTTTCCTCAAAATCAATAAAATCCTTTCCACCATTTACACGAAACGAATATACCTGAATTAAATGTTTAACCTTAGCTCTATCCAAAAGAAACTTAATATCCTCTTCAAAAAAACCACACAACTTATTACTCATCTCAAACCCGCCTTTTCCAAATAATCCTTCCTAATCCTATAACAAAGAATAATAAAACCCAAACCCATACAACCAACAATAGCTTCAATCAACGCAAAAACAATCCCAACAGAATTTATAAAAGAAGGAAAATAAAAAATAATCACTAAATTTGCAACAATAGAACAAATACCAATACTAACCAAAATAAGACACACATTAAAAATCCGAGAATAAAGACCCAAAACATAACCACATTCACTCACAGCTCGACACACCCCGCTTTAATCTACTCTTTTTTATCTCCTCTTTTGTTCGAGATACATATTTATATAACCCATAAAAACCAACAACAGGAACCAAACTTAATACAAAAACACAGGTTGTCATAATTGCCTTTAATAACAAATCAAACCAAAGTGGAAAAATAGATGTTAAAGATGGCATAGTTGTAATATTTAAGTAAAACAAAAAACACCACCAAATACTTAAACAACCAAAAAATAACAAATCCTCGAAATCCAAAATCATTACGACACCGCCTTAGAATTTTTCTCAGCCCAAGTAAGTAAACTTTTTATATCTAAAAGTCTTTGTGGTTCTGAACCTATAACAAACGAATAAGACTTACACCACCTTCTTAAATCTTTTACTGAAATCTCACTCATTTCTTCGACACCGCCTTCAATTTCTTTAATAAAATTTCAGAAAACATTACCAAATCATTTGGCTTATTAGTTAAACGACAAAAATCTTGCCAACCACCATAACCTTTCTTTTTTGCATAAAGGTTCAAAGCAGACAAAACAATTTCTGAATCTTTAGTATCCATAACCTACTTCACCGCCTTTTTTTCTCTTTTCCACTCAAATACTATATCTATTAATATTGCAAGTATGAATCCAAATCCTACATATATTCCTCTCCATTCTGCATAGTAAAACTGTTGAATAAATGCAATACAAACAAATCCAAAACCAATAAAGAAAGCATTGTATTTTCTAAATTTATCCATTACAACACCACCATTGCAAAAGAAACAATTCCCAAACACAATCCAGCTTCCGAAGCGTGTCGGTGAACAAAATTCTTAACATTCTTAGCATAATCAGTCTTACGCCTCATACCAGGACCACACAAATCCTCATCATACAATTGTTCCAAAAAACAAATAGGTTTACTCATTTCAAAGCCTCCTTGCGAGCATCATTCAATAAATCAATAGTCCAATCACAAGCCTGACAAGGTCTTTCTTTAACCTGTCTTTCCAACCATTCAACCAGTTCTTCTTTACCTGCTTTACTTCCTTCTGCAAACCCATCAATACAAGCCTTGCGAACTTGTGAATCTCTTTCTTCAACCGTAACAACAGGCACTAAATCAGTTCTATTAATTATACAACAATGCTTTTGCACAAGCTGCTGCACCTTCAACTCACTCAAACCCAAAACCTTATCAGTCATTTCTCAGCCTCCTTTAATGCTGCTAAATATAATTCTCTTAAAGCTGAACCTGCAATCGCCCATTTGTCTTGTTTTGCACATTCTTTTTCCAACCATTCAACCGAAACAACAGGCACAAGCTTTTTTTCTACAATTTGCCACTCTATTGGGAAATCACTAACATAATTACGT
>SDBU01003072.1_pt1 | contig 21520 bp, 48 predicted proteins | sample 2277071 | NCBI WGS metagenome assembly SDBU01 (sample SAMN10397929, study PRJNA504765) | marine sediment metagenome | isolation source: marine sediment core GS08_GC12, 126 cmbsf | place: Arctic Ocean: Gakkel Ridge, Loki's castle | collected 2008
CGCTATTGGTGATTTATTCAACCAGGATTCTGGTATAGATATTGTAACAGTTACGAGACAATTAGAAAAGAACAAGACGTTAGAAAAAGTAGGCGGCGTTCCATATATAAACGAGATGATGGATAGTATGCCTACTGCTGCTAATATAGAATATTGGATCGATATTGTAAAAGAAGACGCGTTAAAACGTAAGTTAATTGATATAACAGCAGAAGGCTATAATAAAGGATTTGAGAACGAAACAGATGGTAAAGAACTTCTAGCTTCTTTACAGAAACAGGTAATGGAAGTTGGTAATAATGGCAGTTCTGAACTTACGTTTATTAAAGATAATCTCAAAGATACGTTTAATCATATACAAGAATTATATGCTAAAGAAGAAGCTATTACAGGCTTATCGACAGGATTTCCAGATTTGGATGCTTATACAGCAGGATTACAGGATGGCGAGTATAGTATATTAGCGGCAAGGCCAAGTATGGGAAAATCGGCGATGCTACAAGCAATTATAGAACATATTGGAATGGTGCAAAAACGACCAGTATTATTATTTTCACCAGAGATGAGTGAGAAGTCAGTAATGTTGAGAATGTTAGGATCAATAGCTAGTATATCTGGTCAAAAAATACGCATGGGGGCGTTAGTAGAATCAGACTGGCCTAAACTTACCATAGCGGCATCTAAATTAGCTGAATCTAAAATCCTTATAGATGACAAGGCTGGTATTAGTATTGGTGAATTAAGGGCTAAAGCGTATCAAGCTAAAATGCGATACGATATAGAAGCAATATTTGTAGATTATATACAGGAATTATGTGATCCTACTACAGCGCGTCATAGCAGAGAGCAGGAAATAGGTTCTATTTCTGGTGGATTAAAAAAATTGGCTAGAGAATTGAATATACCTGTAATAACTGCTTCACAATTAAGTCGCAGTGTTGAAAGTCGTGAGGATAAACGGCCTAAGATGTCAGACCTCAGAGACAGTGGCCGTCTAGAGCAAGATGCTGATGTGGTTATGTTTCTGTATCGTGAAAGTTATTATGAACCAACTTGCAAACACAACATAACTGAGGTCATAATACGCAAACAACGCAATGGCCCCACTGGAACTATCAAGTTATATTTCGATATGCAGAAGTTAAGGTTTGAGAATTTGGCTAGGGGATATAAAGATGATCAGCCATATTAAGCCTAAATTGTACGCTAAACTCAAAGACAAACCATATTGGGGTTTATATATCAAGACAGAACGCAAAGGGCATATACAGCGCAATCAGGGCTTATGTTGGGTTAATAAGTACTTACACGTCAAGCATGTTATAGATTGTAATTTATTATTATCGCCAGCAGTTAAGGCCAAAGGTAAAGATGCTTGGGGTTGGTATTATAACTTCACAGGACATGAAGAAATAGGATATTGTTTCTTATGTGGCAAAAAGTAGGTATTTTCCATATATAGGTTAGAATAATGCAACTATCTGACACAACAAAGAATAAACGTTTTGTAAAGAAGCTACAAGACACAGTAAGCAATAAAATAGTCGAGAAAGAACTACCTCAAATACCAGGGGCTATTAAACGATTTGAGAAGTTAGAGGCAAGGGTTGATAAATTAGAGAAACACAATAAAGGGTTGGAAAAAAGGGTACAGGATTTAGTGGCTGAGAAGATTCAACGAGGGGGTTTTTGATAAATGAGTTATCACAGTACAATGAAATGGGACTTGGAAGATGAGGTTACTGACGAAGTGGTGACAGAAGTAGTGCGTGGTTTGCAATATCACCTAGAATTGAGCGGCGATGGGACATATACTCCTGGAGCTTATATAAAATTTAACACAGTCGATGCTTGTATACATTTCGTGGGTCTTATTTTGGATGAGCGCGGTATTGGGGCTAATGTTGATGACTTGCTGAAAAATTCATGCGAAGCGACGAAGACCCTGATTGGTAGAGTGTTAGCAGAGATGTAGCTGAGAAGAGGTAGCGCAAAATGAGAGGTGATAGCAATGTCTGAAGAAAAGATACCAGTAGTAATAATTGAGCGAGTTACACAAAAAGATGGCAAAATCGAGCGTGGTGATTGGAATTGGGTTCCTGTACATTCAATGTATAGTGATGTTGAAAAGGCAGTTAATGATAAACTAATGACTTTAATTGATGATGAACCAGACTTGATGATTCTAATAACGTCAAAACGAATGACTCAGGATGAAATAGATGAATTAGAAAGCGAATCAGAAGAAGAGGGGGGATGGTAAATGTTAGCAAAAAATAAGCCAGGACGTTCAAAAAGGTATTTAGAATATATACGATCACAACCATGTTGTATATGTCAAGCTACGCCAGCAGAGCCACATCATACAGTGGGTGGTGGTACTGCATTAAAAGGGTCTGATTTCGCGGCAATTCCAATGTGTCGTAAACATCATAGAGAAGTAGAAGATAGGGGGGTTGAGACATTTCAACGAGAGAATCATATTAGCATATCGACAGTAGTTGCTACGCATACTATAGCATGGTTAGATATTCATTTTAGCGATGGGAGGTAATAATGCGAGTAAATTTTGTTTTTGATGATTGGGTAGATGGTAACTTAAAAAGCATTTACAATACTGAAAAAGGTGTTGAATTATCAACGGGAAGTCTTCATGCTGGAACTACTTTTACTGGTGAATTATATCTGCCGCGCGTAGAAGAAGATGCTATGCGCCAAGCTTTAGTCGAGGGCTATCATCCTTCATTTGTGATACATGATGAGGCTATATCAGTATATCAGGTACAGAATATTAAACAGCTAATTACCAGACTGCGTGATCCTAATACAATGATACCAACTGAGATAAAAGAACAATTAGAAGCTGGTAATATATCAGTATTGGCAGATGTGTTGGAATGCGCTATGGAGGTTAAGTGAATGTCGAAGATAGAATGGACAGGAAAAACATGGAACTGCATTACTGGCTGCACTAAAATATCTAGCGGGTGCTTGCATTGTTATAGCGAAAGAATGACTAAGCGATTACAAGGAATGTATTTTGCTCAACTCGAAAAAGGCTCTACGCCTGGGATGGCTAAATACAAGGATGGGTTTAATAAGGTAGCTACGCATCATGACGCGCTATACTTACCTAGAGCGCATACCAAACCTACTACATTTTTTGTAAACTCGATGTCTGATACATTTCATATGGATGTTTCTAGTCAGTTTATCCATGATATATTTGCGGAGATGCGTATAATATCACAGCATACTTATCAATTACTTACTAAGCGTTCTGAACGTCTTTTGCAACTTAGTTGTGATTTAGAATGGTGTGACAATATATGGATGGGCGTTACTGTAGAAAGCTCTAAATATAGTTATCGTATAGACCATTTGCGACAAACAGAAGCTAAAGTCAAGTTTTTATCCCTAGAGCCATTGCTAGATGAATTGCCTAGCTTAAACCTAGATGAAATTGACTGGTGTATTGTAGGTGCAGAGACAGGCCCAGGGGCTAGATACATGAATCCAGATTGGGCTAGAGAGATTCGAGATCAATGTCGTGATCAAGACGTTAAGTTTTTTATGAAAAAGGTATCTGGGAAAGAGCCAGTTCCAGACGACTTGATGATTAGAGAGTTTCCAGAGGTGGTTACATAATGAGTGGTCTTAAATTTAAGCATCCAGCCACTAAATACCACGACTTAGCTATGGAATTCGCTGATTCTGCTTTTATGCTTAGAATTATGAAGCTAAACGATAAAGCCCAGGCAGTATCACATTATGCTTCTGAATTAGAAGCTAGAGCGGCGTATAATTCTGAGGGTTATGCGCTAACTCAATCAGTACTGTATAGGTCAGCGGCGTGGTTGGCTTATGGGGGTGGGGATTCTCAGAAGGCTATAGAGTTAGCGCAGTTAGGGCTTGAAGTTAAGGATGCGCCAGAAGAGATTAGAGAGGAATTGAGGGAAGTTTTGGAAGTAGCCGAGGGAGGGTAATAAATGGATATTACAAATTTCAGATTGCCAGATGATGATCCGAGATGTCATTATGTATTTGTTGTAATAACTAGCGTTCCGCAATTTGCATTTAATTATGATATAACGTTATGGGGTCGTATAAAATCATGGTTTGGTTTTGGGCCTGTATATGTATATTTTCACATTGGGCAAATTATAATATGCGATACTGATGAGACAGGGGCTTCTCCGCGCGAGACGCCCTGGGGTGCTAAACCAGGAAAGCATGATTGTACTGTAGAGACGTTTACAGATTTGGCGGAGGCGATAGAGTTTGCCAAGAGCGTGGTAAATGATAGTATTGGAGGTGGAATATGAAACCTTCAATGGTCTACGAAAGATGTCTTGACTGGTATGATGGCCCAATATTATTTCTAGCCTATGGCGATAATAAAGCAAAGAAGCATTGCTGTCTTTGGATAGATATTGACCCTGAATTGTGGCTATGTTTTTCTATCACGCCACAGAATCTAGCTAAATACGAAAAAGAGAGATTGACGCTTCGTGCTATATTTGGAATGGCTGAGGAATATCACCTCGTTAGAGATGTTAAGTTTGATGGCAGTCCTTTTGGGGTTGAGCTAATAGATAACAAAGAGGTTAAAGAGGAATGGTGGCCTGGGGAATGATTGGAGTGTAGACTATAATGTCAAGTGGTTTATGTAAGATGTGTCCACATCGTGCGTGGTATCCATCAGATGATGATGAATTTCCAAGCGATAACGAATTACACTGGAAAGGGTGGCATTGGTGTCCTAAACAAAAGGATTATATTAAGGATGGTTGGGGTTGTTATGAGCGTGAAGTGGAACTAAAGCCTAAGAGGATACCATTAGAGGTTAGATGTGGGTTAAAACCTAATGAGCAAGGAGAATATATAGTGTCAACGACCCACGACTGAAGTCGTGGGCTTGCAGTTAAGCTCCACCGCAGCTCGTCGTTAGACGCTTTGGCTTCAACACTCACCGCGTACGGCTGGTTGACGACAGCCCTGCGATCAATATTGGTCGCAGCGTGTTTTGGGTAAACCCGACGTTGGATATTTCACGCTTACAACGTTTCATGTAAGCAACCTAATATTCAAGTTTTCAATATGTGCATTTAACCGTTTGCTCCCGTTGGAGTGCCTTGCACATTCAGATTGTAGCATACTTGAGCTATTAAGTCAACAAGAAAGGAGCGGCTTTCCTCCCACGACTAAAGTCATGGGTTTCCAGCCGCGGGACATCATGAAATATAAAATGGGTGATGAAGTTGTCGTTATTTCTAATGATGATATACCTGAGATTAAAGCAGGTGTAGTTATAGACACTGATTTTACTGTCAAGCCACCAACTTATGCAATAATTTGTCATGGAAATAACATTCGAGTTATCGCCGAGTCAATAGATATATCACAATCTTATGATGACTTACAAGAACGATATTTGGATGTGTTAAAAAATACACAGCAACGTCTACAGGAACAAATACAACAAGTGGATAGTCTTATTCAAGATCGAACATATGAACAAGGAGGGAATACAACATGATAATAAAAGTTGAACTTATCGCAGATGATGGCACTAAGCAGTGTATGATGTTTGGTAATGGCTATAAAAAATGGCATCAACAGCTATATGAATACCTATGCCAGGAAAATCGTGATGGTGTTCGATATAGGCGATATGGCTTACTTGAGCAATCAAGGGCTAAATGGATTGGCGGGTGCAAGTGGTGGCCTTGTGATACATTTGATGGCTATTATACGAAACGAACTGGTAAAGATGGTAGTAAGATTAAGTTTGGAATGCCTAGCGAAACGACACTTGTTAAATTTGAGGATATATTGGGCGAAGTGGCTGAATTGAATCTTAGTAGGTAAAGGGGGAATGTCAAAATGATTGATCCAGAAGCAATGTCAAGCAAGGGAGTTCAAGGAAGTTTTACCAAATATTACACTACTCCATCGTGGCGAACATTTATGTGTCTCAGATGTATACATGGCTATAAATGTATATTGAGATGTATATCTGATGCGTCATTAAATATTATTATTGATCTTGAAATGAATAGCGGGCCTTGTCAGATGTTTCATAAGCGAACCTGGGACACTGATCGTATGAGATTATATCATCGTTTCCATACTGGCGCTAACTATGTATGGTATAAAGCTGGAATATTACGAAAGTCCCGGTCGAGAGTAATGCGTGAATATAGAACCAAGAAAATAAGTGAGGTAAAGTAATGTGTCATGGTCAGATCATCGCAGCATATTTGGATGGTGTTGAGCCAGAAGACGTTGAGTAAAGGAGCTATATGTCTATACATGATATGATACAAACATTTTTCAAGACAGGTCTTGTAGTACGCCAAACTCCTTCACCAATAATACAAGCCTTGAGAGATATAGAAAGAACCAATTGGCGCAAATCACGACAAATAAGTATGGCAGCTATTGAATTGAAATACAAGAAGCAGCATATAACGCCTCAGCGACTAATTGCTAAAATGCGCAGCTTGGGTGATGAACACTTCTCACGACATGACAAGATACTAATGGGAGTGTGGAATTTTTTGGATGGTGAAATGAAAGCCGAGGAAGAGCATTATAAAGCTATACAAGCTGGCGCAACTGAGGTTATTATTCCATTAGAGATAGGCGAGACTGGTGTATTGATATTGGAATGTACTTGTCAAATGGAATTACAAGGACAGTATGGTGATAGGACTACAAGAATAGAATTAACTATATTTGAATACAATGTATGGACGTGTCCGCGTTGTGGCAAACTCTGGGCATTACAAAACATGGCCGCCGTAGATGTGGAGGATGAGAATGAAAGCTAAAGAATACAGAATCAAACCAAACGAAATTAAATGGAGTAAAGATCAAGACGCTAGACTAAAACACCTTTACGAAAAGAAAACACAATGGAATTATATAGCTATCTTATTCAAGTGTAGCGAAAGCACTATCCAACGCAGACTGAGGGTATTGAACGCATTGCCTGATAAGTGGACGCCAAAACAGGATCAAGTATTGAGAGACTCTTATGCAACTAAGACTAATCAGGAACTAGCTGCTGAGGTTAATGTCAATATAGTATATGTGGCAGATAGGATTGCTTATCTTGGGTTGATTCGCAAGCAAGGACGACCTAAAAAGCAAACAAAAGTAGAATAATGCGAGAAAATTACACTTTCTTTACATATCGCTAAACCCTTGTGATTAGTAGGTTTAACCCACCTCGTTAGAATATTACTCATAGAATATTGCTAATAAAGCCTTTTTTTATTAGTATATCGCTTGACATTTACTGTATTATCATGTATACTATAGGTGTAGCAAGGAAATAGAGAAGTTAGGGAGTAGGAAACACGGTTCTTTTACAACAACCAGATAGTTCAATGGTTCACATATAAGCAGTAGTTAAAGTCAGAAACATACATTACTACTCAATGCGACGAGGCGATAGCAAGCCGAGTCGTAATTCTACACAAGACTTGAAGCTGGCGGGGTAGAGTTAGGGCTAATCATTAGCCCAGGCGTTCAAGTCGAATACTAAGGAGATATAAATGATGAACACAGATATAACAACAAACAACACTTACAAAGACACTCCCGAAGAAGCAAAATGTGATACTTGTGGATTCGCTTTTACATATCAGGGAACTTTAGTTTGCACCAAGTTTGAGTCTGATGTAACCAACGAAACACGCCCCTGCCACTCATGGATTAGTGATGGTTCTGAGCCACAGATGACCAAAGAAGAAATAATCGAACTAACCAGAAGCTACGAAGAGCAACTAAGGGAATCAATCAAAATTGAACCCATAACCAAAATCAAGGTACGTACCTTCGAGAGCCGAACTGACTGTTTCGGCCTCTGTTACGAAGACGTTGCCTCAATCGGGATGACTTATTCAATACACTTTAACGTAGACAAACTCAACGATGTTCTAACTATCCAAAGAGTCATTATTCATGAACTTATGCACTGTGCCAAATCAAGAAACAATCACAGCGCAAGATTCCAGAACGCCTATGTTAAAGCCTGTAACATTCTGGGCGTTCCCTACGGCGATTCAAGATACCTTGTTTAGCCTTAACAACACACGGTGGGGGCAATAGCCCCCTAATCTCACACATGACTCAAGCTGGAAGGGTGAGGCAAGCTCCCATAACGGGCGCAGGCGTTGAGTTGATTACTAAGGGGATATACAATGAAAGCCACTTGCAAGAATTGTCAAGACTTGCCACACTGCAAAGACTGTCACGATTTCCTACAACGTCTAGGAAGTATCACCAAAATATCAGCAAACCTGCCACGCGCCGAACTGCTAGAATGGTTAGCACGCTTGCAAGGACTCTATGCAGGGAGGGAGCAATATGTCATATCCAGCGAATTATACGAACAAGAACGAGACGCCGCGAGATCCGAGTTGCGCCACCTGAAAGGCATGAGCGAGAACGAACTAACAAATCAACTCAGCGTGGAAAGGATAACAAATAATAATCTCCACACACAGATTGACGAGATGACCGACCAGCTAAGTGCAGACTTAATAAGTGATGATGCAAAAGATATTAAACAATACGCACAGCGAATCAAAGAAGAAATGGATATAGTTATTACATTTGCTGAGGTAGTAATGGAACAACCTAATAAGACTCTTCATTTCCAATTAAATCCAAGCGATCTTACAGCATGGCGTAATCTTCCAAGAGCGATAGCTAGAATAGATGGTAAGATACAAGAATTCAATAATGCTAAATCAATACTTAGAGGAATGGGTATTACTGAACATCCAGTGGTAATCGCTGAATAGGTAAGGGGCAAGCCAATGACAGCACACATGAAGAAACAACATCTAAGGACAGCGATAGTTGGGGTGATTGAACCAATTAAAGAACAGATAGGTTTCACATATAAGGTAGTAACTAACGTTCCCTTCTTTCCGGGCGTAGTTATGTTGGTAATAAGTGAAGTATTAGAGCCTTCTCAATCTAAACGAATCAGAAAAGCTTTGAATTTAATCAAAACAGATGGAGTAATTTCTTTTAGAGATGATAATGGATTTTACTAGATAAGGGGTTAGATATGCAGTGGATCATAACTGAAAGTAACGTAGCAATTAATTTAGATAATGTTAAGACTATTGAATATGAAATAACCGAGGATGAGGAATGTTGGGAAATTACAGCATATCTCATGGATGGCGATGAAAGACTCATTGGCTATCAAGAGACGGCGAAAGATGCTCATGATGTTGTTTGTTCCTTATTGGGCGAAGATAATGTAAGTGCAAATTGGAGTGTGTTATCATGATGTGTCCAAAGTGCTACGGCGGTGGCGAGCAAGTTTATGTAGGAAAGAAACTTAGCATGTGTTTGAGGTGTGATGGCAAAGGTAGCGTAAAGACTATTCGCGAATCAGACTTGACGCCAGAGTATTTGGCATACACAGAACAATATAAGCCAGAGGTGATATAGGCAATGTGGGAAGAAGTTTATGCAGTATTAACCAACATAGGGATATTTTCAATTCGAGATGCTTATCTTGTCGAGGCGATTGAATTTCAAGTAAGCGATGATATATGGCGTTATGCTTTAGTTAGAATTAGACCAACACCTGGGCGAATGCCTTACCGAGAGACAGTACGCAGCAATGCTCCATATTAAAGGTGATAACTACTATGGCTAAACCAGTGATAGCGATAACCTATATTGGCAATAGATGGTATGTTAATTTAGAGAATCATGAGTCCAAAGCTACTGACTGGGGCGAAACAGGGCAAGAAGCATTCCATAAAGCAAAAGAATTGGCAGATAAATATAGTTGTAATATGGAATGGCGTTCACAATATGATGGGGAAGGCAATATAATTCAGTTATCAAAACCAGAATATAAGGAGATTGAGCCTTGAAACAGGATCGCAAAAACGCATTCAACAAACTGGCTAAAGTATTAAAGGGAATGACTGAGGGCGAGAAACTTGACTTAATAGCTGAGAAGTCCATTACTAACGTAGAAGGCAAAGCATTATCACTAAACAACGCAGTATTGATGTGTATGCAGCGTTCAGAAGATATACCTACAATAGTTGGGGGCTATAGGCAATGGCTAAAAGCAGGACGTCAGGTACAGGCAGGACAGAAGGGTATGGCAATCTGGTATCCATCCAGGAAGAAAAGTGAAGATGGCGAGGATGAAAAGACTAGGTTTTTTGTGGGAACTGTTTTTGATATAGCGCAAACAGAGGTGATAGCATGAACGAATACGAACAGCGACAACTCGATAAAGCAGACAGATACGACACTAAATCAGACAAGGCTTCCAAGTCAGCGAAAACCACATTGGATCAGGTACAGAAAGAAAGTGACATGATCCCATTGGGTCAACCAATATTAGTAGGACACCATTCAGAGAAACGCCATAGAAACCACTTGGATAGCATGGATAGTAGGCGACGCAAGGGGCTTGATGAGCATGACAAGGCTGAACACTACTCAGATAAGGCAGATCGCATACGCGATAATCTGGAAAACAACACAGTTATATCTTCTGATGATCCAGATGCTATTCCAAAGTTAGAGGCTAAGTTGGAAGGACTTGAAGAAGAGCGCACGAAGATCAAGAATTACAACCTTGAAGTCAGAATATTTGGCAAAAAGACGGCGCGCAAAGATGGCAACGAGCAAACACCTAAATATATATTGACCAACTTAGGAACAAACATTCGCAGCGTCAAGAAACGCATTGAGAACTTGAAGGCTAAAGCCAATATAGACACAACTGAGCAAGAGGTCAATGGCATCAGGATCACGAAAGACCTTGAAGATAATCGTATACGTTTGCACTTCCCAGGTAAGCCAGAAGAGGCGATACGAACTATGTTGAAGTATCATGGCTTTAAGTATTCGTATAATAACGACGCATGGCAGAGGCAGTTGAATAACGCAGGGCTATTCGCAGTGGATCAAGTTATGAAGAAGATAGGAGAGATATAATAAAGGAGATTGGTCAATGAAGGAATTGAAATTGAAGAATGGCAGTATAGAAGTGGATGTCACTATAGCAGCAATAATGATGAATCTTGAAGCTCTTTTTGCTAAGAATAAGTTTGCATTTTATGACTTAGTGATGAAATGCAATAATGAATCATATGAATGGGAATATAGAAATAGCAAGCGTGTTATGAAGAACTATCATCTGATGGAAAGTGATGGTAAAATCTTAGATGATATACAAAACGTTGTTTTGTCAGCAGTGGAGATTGATGGCGGCGATATGCGCATCGTTGACCCCATAGATAGGAATTAAACCAACATAACGCGCCCTCTAAAGCGATTCAAGCTAATGACTTTACACATTACCCATAAGGGAATTGAATCAGCTTTAGAGGGCTATATACGAGGGAATAGATATGATGACACAAGAAGGACTATTAGCACAAAGGGTTTTTACATTACCTAAGTGGATGTATAAAGGAATTGGCGTAAATGGCGGTGGTGATCTGGTTGGCAAAATACTGGTCAATGGATCATATAAGAGAGTATACGTTTCATGGCGTGGAATCAACAGCAAGCGTTTAATGCCAGGTTACTTTCCTATGGAGATTGGCGCAAAAGGCTTTGATGATAATGGTAATGTGCGAACTGAATTAACATGGCATCGACTTCCAGCAACAGGGGGTTGGGATACTATTAGGGAGCAAAATCATGCGACACAACTATGATCCAGACATACACTATATTTGTAAGGAATGTGAGAAAAACTTTGAGAAGCGAGCGCACAGAGAAGAACTAGTAGCAATGAACCTATGTCCATCGTGTTATACCAATAAACACATGGATAGAGTTGTATATGGGGCTGATAAAGCATTAGCAGAAGAAGAAGAACATGCTGAACGACATAAGATATTGCATAAACGTTTGGATGAACTTATAGCAGATTGGGTGCATCATACGGGTCAGTTTATTTCAACAAACACAGTATATGATTTAATGCAATGGTCTGGTAAGCAAGCAAAACAACTTGATCATAAACGACACTAAGGGAGCAAAATAATGGCTAAGAGAAAAAGGTATTACCTCAAACCAGCATCGGGCAGTTGGTCTGTGTTCGAGCGTGGTTATAAACATGTAGCAGAGCGTTTCTGTATAGTTCCTCAGGTTACGTTGAGTGACGCTCAGAAATGTTGCGCTAGTCTTAACGCTGGTAATGAAGCTTGGCGTTGGGAGCAGGAGGTGGTGTAGTGAATCATCCAATACCAACAAGCTATGCTAATGCTATATTGGGTTTTTTGGGGTATCTTGATGATGATGAAGATGCTCAAGAGTTTGTACGCTTGGCTGTAAAGGCTCAAGAATGGAAAGCACATATTAACGACCAGCCATACAACAGCCATGATGTGTTAAGTCTCATTTGTGCCGCAAAGACTCATAGATGGGAAGACAGACCAGATATGATAGATGACGTTAAGGATGAGCGTTATATGCGTTGTCGTATTTGTGGTGAAGTGAGAAGGCACGAAGGGAATGTGTAATGCCAGAACAAACTATTGACTTATCGACACAACCTTTAGATGTAATCATAGAGTCCTCAAGGCTTGATTGTGATCAATCTCTCACGTTACAAAATGGCGATACTGAGTTGGAATTGCTAATGGATGATGAACAGTTCAGAATCGTATTGAATGCAATGGTTGATCATGGTGTCAAGAATGGGTTGTTATCTACTGTCGCGATGGATGGTTTAGCTTTTATGTTAAGTAGTCAGGTACAGGATGTGACGACTCTCCCCGATAAATCAGGGAGCTTCTCGCAGCACGCGGAATTACTTCTCCCGCGTTACGCTACGAATGCCCCGTCCAGGCTAAGAGGTGTTCTTTTGATACCCATTGCATTTTACATGATACAGGTTATTCAGTATCACAACCTAATGTAATCTTTTCAAAGAACGATCCGCATGAGCGGAGACGCCAGTTTTTTCAACTTTGCGTCAATGACAAGAATAACATATGATAAACTAAATGTCAATGAGAAAGGAGATGCCGATTCCCCTCCCCGATAAATCAGGGAGTGCCCTCGGCAAAATATTATGGAACGTAATAAGCATTTGTATTTCTTTAATGCTAGTTAGGAGGTAATCGTAGTGTATGAGTCAATAGAATCATTCGCTAAAGACGAAATTAAACAGATCAATAGAGATTCACATAGAGCCACAGGTCTTAATGACTCAATTTGTAACGCACACTATCGCGGTGTTATAGATGGCAGAAAGATGGCTTATGAAGACATATTGAAAGAGATTGGCAGATTGAGACGATTACCTTAAACTGATAGGAGCTAATCATGCTATCAGCAATAGACCTATTTCATGTAATAAGAGATCGTATTTATTATGGTGATTATGAAATTCGTAACTGTGTGGAATTAGTTAAATGGAAATCATACACATGGCAATACGAAGGTGGTTTTGGAATACGAGGCACAGATTCGCGCCTAACAGTATGGCAATATAATCGTGTGATAATTATCGTAAACTGTAAGCGTTTGACTATCAATGATCCTGAGAAGATACAAGCTAAGACTGGCGAAGATGTAGATACTTTTGATTTGATTAAGGCAATAGAGGATAACGAGATTCGAGGTATTGGCTCAATAGCATTGTTATGGCGCATTACAATAGGTGGTTATATAGCTCGTAAAAGGCACAAAGGAGAAAGTAAATCGTGAATAGACAAAAGGAATTGTTAGCTCATGCTGATAGAATAATCGCGCATATTACTTCGTCATTAAGCAATGGGATTTACAATTTATGTAGTATTGAGATGGAAGCTTTAGAACATGATGGAATATGGTTAGGCAATGGTCATCATGCGGCGCAAAAAATACAAGCTAATCTTATGAAGGTTATGGAACCTGTATTGGCTGAGAATATTAAAATAATGGTTATGCGTCAGTTTGACAAAGCGAAGTATTATGAAATATTTGAGCAGTAACGGGTCTAAATGGGTCTGTAAGGCTAATCGAACAACTTAATGAGTCAATACCTATAGAGGGATATTGAGTTGAATATAAGGGGAAGTAGAATGATATGCAATACATGTATCGGTGATGCTATAGAACGCGAGGCAGTAATATTACAAAAGATGCGATTAAGTCTTTTTGAAGTAGGGGGCATCAAGAGGGATTTCTGTTATGTGGCAGTTTGTGAAGAACATAAATCTAAATCAACTGATGATGATATGTTTATTCCTTTGCCAGGCTTAATAGATTTACCATTATGTGCAGCATACAAACGTATTACTGAATTAGAGCTACGCTTAGAGATAGAACAGTTAAAGACTCAGAAATGCACTTGTCCAAAATGCTTGTCCAGACGAACAGGCAAACCGCCACCTACATCTGATGAATGTACACAATGGGAGCGTAAGGAAAAATTACAAAAGAGATTGGCAAATTTACCTGCTGGCGAGTTTCAATGCTGCTGTCCTGAATGTATTGATATGAGAGAAAATCATGGACAAACTAGGGTGCAACTTAGAGAAGAAGTTGCGTTACTGGATCAGCGTTTAAGCGAGTCGCGGGAATCATTGGGAGCAAGCGAAACAACTAGAGAAGAATTTGCTATAGAATTATCTAATCAACGAAAAGAAGTTACGCGATTAGGCGATCAGTTGGAGTTAAGTGATCGCTCAATAGATTCTTATACAGAAACGTGCAAGACATGGGAAGAACATGTTGATGAACTTGACAAAGAAATAGATAGTCTTAAAGCCAACCACGCTACAGAACTAGGCAAGGTGTTGAAATTCATTCGTGAATATTTTTCAACTGTTAGATTCCCAGGGTTGGAATATAATGCTAGTTTTGACCTTTTAGCATTGTCAGATGAGCAACTTTTAGAGTTGATACAATTAGGTAGAACTGCCTATCATTCCAAGCAAGCATTAAATAGCTTTCTTGATTCTATATAGGTGAGAATAGTTATGAGAAAGGAGATTAAACAATGTCAAGCTGGATGGACTTCATAGGTCAAAGCTACTACACAATTCCTAAATTTATCGAAGAATCGAAACAATATGGCATAACCAGACGCATTGCTTTACTACCATTGATGGCTATGAATTGGGATGATAGGGTTTTGTGTGTGCAACAAGAGGATAAGATACAAGCGCATTCAGCGTTTATTGAGTTTCCAATTACTAAGCTGGTTGGTTTGACGCCAGAAGCAATTGAGGCTGTATCTGGATTAGTCACGATTAAGAAAGTAGCTGATGCACCAGAAGAGCCAGAGGTTGAGCGCGAATGTGGAAGCTATGAACAAGGGGCTATGTATGCTATAGAAGCAATGCCTTTATGTGCTGTAGCTAAGATGCTCAAGAAACTTAAAGATGAAGGCATGGATATTGGCAAGCTAATGATAGGTTGCAGCCCAGAAGATATTGTATACATACCAGAACCTTATCCTAGAATTAAAGGGCTTAAACATTTTCGCGGCTTTCGTGCTATGAATTTAGAGAAGTTTTGGCTGGCTGTTGGTGAAGAAGATCGTAAGATACGCGAAGGTGAATATGTGAATCGTAAGAATCCTACAGTATCAGGGACTTTCTACAAGAAACATATCGTAGAAGATATAGGCGAAGGGCTAATCCAGGTGGTTGAGAATTACCAAAAAGGTGCTACTATTAAAGTTGTACCTGCTGGAACTGAGGCTAAGGTTAAGAAGTATGAAAGACAAAAGGAACATATCGAACAACTAGAAGTGCAGCAAGCGAAGCAAGAGGTTGTAGTCAATAAACATCTGGATAAGGTTGTTTTAATAGAACAGCGTTTATCATCAGCACAAGCTAAGAAAAATGCAGCATTAAGACGTTTGATGGATATAGATACTAAAATTAAATTTGGCACAGATATATTGTTAGACTTAGCACCTACTGAGCGAGAGAGGGTTGAGCCTGAGTTGATATAAAGGGGAGCAACAACATGGCAGATGGTAATCTGAAATCAAAGGCGATAAAATTAGTGGGTAAAATTGTTGAACAAATGGAAGAACACGCACTGGAATGTGATCCTTCATTAGAAACTAACGTAGTAAGTGATGAGCGTGTTGAATCTCTAATAAGCGCAATGGAATTAGCGTTATGCGAAGCACATTGTTTAGGTGTTGTAGCTGGTAGAGAAGGGGCTTGATTGAAAGGAGAATGACTGATGCAAATAACACATAGATCAAAATCATGTGATGCGACTGAATCTGTAACTATAGGTGACGTAAAAGTGCCGCGTAATGATCCTGTATCAATAGTTGGTATTGATCTAACTATAGACGAACTTTGTACATTAATAAAAGGGCAGTCGATATATTGCCATAGTGTTGTTGAGGGAGTGAATGTTGCGACTACGAGAATTGGTTTATTGAAGAGGAATTAAAGAAGATTTAACTAAGAGGAGAGTTGAGATAATGAAAAAAATTGACATTAAAGAAACAGGGGAGAATAACCATTACTGGGTGATAAGTGTACCAACAGCCAAGCGGGAAGCTATTGTTGGCAGACTGAAAGAGCATAGTGCTGTGAGCAGATCAGAGATTCACAATGACAAGACTGATGTTTTGATAGTTATATTAAGTGCGCGCGCAGAGGACAGCGATAGGGCGGAGTTACGTTTATTGATAGAGCGTATGGCTAGCGCAGTTGAGAAATCTGAGCGTCATCCTATATTAGATGAAAAGTGGGGATTCCGTGGCAGGGCAGGATGGGAAAACTTTGTTACTGATAAGAGTGGCATTCTTGTTGGCTATTCGTATGGAAAGCAAGTCAAGCACCTTCCTGATTTGCTGAGGGCGCTGGATGAGTATAAAGGGGGCTCCAGCGCGACGGTCAATGCCCGTAACTGGGCGCGCGTGAACACCATTCTCGCTGATATGGGTATTTGCTGATTAACCTTGTATAGCACCTTCTGTTATGGTATACTGTAATCAGAACTTAAAAGGATTCGCTATCCTTGATTACAGTTTTGTGCGATAAGTAAGTTATTGGATTATCGTCCCGCGATGGTTCTCCTGGAGAGGTAATTTACTTATCGCCACCTAATCTCCAGGAGGTGCTAAATGTCAAAGAAAAAAGACATTAATTTCCCACAAGCTGCAATACATTCAAAAGAACTTAACAAATTATCTACAACTGCTAGATGGTTATATGCTGTTATCGCAAGAGAAGCCGAGGATAAAGAAGCTACTTTTCGCTTTAAGTATGATCAGATGATCGAGATAACTGGCTTTGCCAAATCAACTATTAGTCGAGGCCTTATCGATCTGGAAGTGGCTGGCTTTATTCGTTTTGGGCAAATTAAATCGTGCCACACTAATGAGTATACCATAATTGATTGGCGAATCAATAACACAAAAACATCCACCAAGTTCCCCGATACAAGTGGATATATTTATATGGTTCTCAGTGAAAATCTATACAAGATAGGTTGCAGTAAATATCCGACTAAACGTATAGATAAATATCATACTCAAAACCCACATCCAGTTAAATTGGTTTTGTTAGCTAAAGTGGAAGAATACAGGTTAGTGGAAAGAACTGTATTGTCAATGTTTAAGTCAAAGAAGCATCAGGGCGAATGGTTTGGTTTAGATCAACAAGACGTTGTTACCATCAGCGACTATATTTTATCGCGTGGCGGCTTGCTTGTTGGTTTACCCTGATTACTACCTATGATCGAAAGGGGATATGAAGATGAAATTAGATGGCGAGCACAGAAGCCGCATATATAAGGTTGATGTAAAGCGAGCGGCTAATGACCTATTCGAGAACCGTTTCGAGTATGTGCATCCGAGGCAAGTGATGGCTGGTGATGGCTGGAAGTTCACTGATGCAGAATGGCAAACCTTGCGGCCATTGGTAGAATTATGGATGAAAGAAGAGATGGAATAGGTGGTGTTGTAGCGTAGAGCTGCCTATGATCGAAAGGGGAAAGAAGATGTTATCATCTGCTGGCATGGATAAAGTTATTGAGAACTTTAATGATGAAGTGGAATTGTTGGAGCTATTGAAAGAAGTACTATATGCAGAACGCAAACGAGAGATGTATAATATAATGTCTATCAAGCTACCCATAGCCACTCTGAGCAAAATACGCTCTACTGTGAATAGAATTGATCCTGAATGGAGGCGAACTGGCAAGGCTCACATATATAAGCTGGCTAGTGAGTAGGAGTGAACTAAAAGGAAAATAATGCCTAAAGACGTATGGGACGATTTTAGAGATACTTTCCCTGATATTGGATTCAATGAAATGTTGCGCGGTCATAGCTTAATGCAAAAGGTAAAAGAATGGGCAAAAGCATGGCCTGATAATGTATGGATTCAAAAGGTTGGCGATGCCCTAGCTACTACTTCTTATTTGGTGTTTATATCTCACACACATTACAACGGCCCTGAATCAGTAGAGCTTATCGTAATACCTCAGAACGCTAATAAACCAACGCTAATGACCATTACCAGACCTGCTCAGACAATGGCGATTTTAGGACGTGCTATGAGATTGGAAGATATTTGACAAAGGAGGTTAAAGTGCTTGATAGAATTATAAAACAATATGGAGTAGAGTATAGCTATGAACCCATTGAGCTGGATTGCGCTATATTACTAAAAGAGCTAATAGCTATGGCTGGTATAGGAAATAAACACGCTCAATTTGTTAGATTATCAATCTCTGAGTTTTTATGGCAAATGGCAATACGGCATCAATACAGGGTTGAAGATACTAAACAATGGTTGATTGATCTGAGATGTCAATATAGGAAGCATACATATTGGTGTGGCACTTCTACAGCATTTATTGACATTAGGACACCATATCATAAACAGGATCGTATTATTAGGCGGTTATATGTTTACTTAGAAAACAAAGGATACCAGAGTCATTTGGGAATAGAGAGAGAATTGCTAAAGGACTTGAAGGGTAGCGAGTGTATTGTTGAGAAAGGAAAAGCATGAAACCTAGTATAGTTTTAGAGTTTGTGGGACTAGATGTTAAACCAAAGATATTATGCGCGGCTTGTGCTGGACAAGGCAAGGAAACCAAAGCAGACCTATTCTTGGCTCTAGGAATACACGATAAGAGCGAGGCAGGTTTAGAATCAGCAATGTATGTGCCATTCTGTTATGATCACGTTGATACAGCGCGGGATAGAATACCTACTGACCATATGGCTAACGATATGCCTGATTTGTTGATATAAGGGAAGCAGTTATGAAAAAATGTATACATTGCTCTAAACGATTTTGGTTTTGGCAAGAACTAATGCTATGGTATAAATCTAATGGTAAATATATATATCGCCATAGGCATTGCAGAACAGCATACGAAGCTGGTTATGTTGTAGGGCGTGTGCATGGTGAACAGGACGCAAAGGAGAGCCATGAATAACCAAGTCATCTCGCTAGAGTTAGCCACAAAGCTAAAAGAATTAGGCGTCAAACAAGATAGTATATGGTATTGGGTACAGTTTCCTTTGTCGCCAGAATATATATTAGGCTTACGCACTTTTAAAGGGTGTTTAGTGAATAGCTCAGACGACAATGGTGGTTCTTATATAACAGGCGGCGATCCTATCTCAGCTTTTACAGTAGCAGAATTAGGCGCGTTGCTTCCAGAATTGTGTCTAAGCGGCAAGGCTAGTAGCAAATATTATAATTGTTGGTGGATGGAGACGATGCTAGGCCCAATTAAGCATTATAACTCATGTCAATCTGTGAAAGAAGCTGATGCTAGGGCTTTGATGCTTATCTGGCTTATAGAACAGGGGAAGGTATAACTAAATTTGGATAGAATCGGATTCGTGTTATTACGCCTCTGGCTCTTAATTGAGTCAGGGGCTTTTTCTATGCTTTGGAATTATCTCATACACACGTTTTAAGGCGTCAAATTTAACCTCTAATCAACTTCTAAATGCTTCGCTAGTCTTATATCGTAAACGAAACAGAGATGCCATATAAGGCGATAATTCTTGACACTACTAACAATATGTGGTAAATTATAACTATAGGGCAGGGACTGCCCGAATTCAAGCCAGTGGAGAACGCTAGAAGTAATAGCCTCTGTGAAGCTGGAAATTCCCATATTTATGTGGGAGTAGTCCACATGTGGTAAATTTAAGTTACGTTCTTTGGAAAACCAGTGTTATTTTATCAACTCCTTGCGAGGTCATCTCTTGTAAAAAAAAACATTACAAAAAGGAGATGACGAGTTTTGACTAATTTTATTCAGACAGATAACCCGATTGATGCTTTCTTAGATAGCAAGGGAGGCAACGTGGCATTTACACCAGAAGAGTTTAAGGAATTTCGCGAGCTATTCGTCTCTAAAGACGTGTTCATTGAGACGCAGAAATCTTACGCAGCGGCTTTGTTCAGACACGCTGAGAGCAATACTCGGCTAACTGATACGCTTGATCTTTTATGCGCTCATGATGAGGAAAAAGAAGTTAGGCTTGTTGAGGTCGAGAGGCGATATGAGCATGAGGAAGAGTGCCATCAGCTTACCGAGGAAAAGGTTGATCGCAAGATAAAACGTGCTACGATGGTTATTACTGGTGGAATGTTGATTCTTGCAGCAGCAACGTTTGTCGCAGCATTCATATTAAATTAGTGTGTTTGAGAGTGAAGGCTAAATAATGTATATACTGCGAGTTAAACACCATTTTGATGCAGCGCATTACCTCAAAGGTTACGAAGGCGACTGCGCTAACTTACATGGTCATACGTGGCAAGTTGAGCTAGAATTAACCTATGACAAATTAGATGATTTAGGCATGGCTGTTGATTTCAAAAGCGTCAAAAAGGTATTGAAAGAGTTGTTACCAGATCATAAATGTTTGAACGATATATATACTTTTAATCCAACAGCAGAGAATTTAGCACGTTATTTGTACGAAGAACTCAAACCTACATATAGTTGGCATCTGGTTAAGTTGAGAATATGGGAAAGCCCTGATTGTAGCATAGAATACAATGAGTAAAATAATCGTACACCACAGCATGATTCACGACGCTTTAGAGCGTTTAGCCATAGATATAAACAAACGTTTCGTAGACAAAGACCCTATTTTAATTTGCGTTTTGGATGGGGCGTTCATGTTCTTTAGTGACTTGGTTCGTAGATTAACAATTGAACATCAAATATGTTTCGTTAAAGTATCTTCTTATGGACATGGTATGACGCCTAACTCAATCAACTGGCTATTACAACCTTCTATAGACGTAAAAGATAGAACCATTATCGTAGTTGACGATATTTTAGATACTGGACGTACTGCGAAATTCATTGAGTCAAAGTTAATGCTAAACGATGCTAAACAAGTTTGGACGTGCGTACTGTTATCCAAGATTGCTAATCGTAAGGAACGAGTCTTCGCACCATTAGTAGGTATGTGTATTGGCGATCATTTCGTATATGGCTATGGGCTGGATTTGGAGGGCAGAGAGCGTCATCTGGCAAACATCTATGCTAA
>SDBU01003073.1_pt1 | contig 21516 bp, 42 predicted proteins | sample 2277071 | NCBI WGS metagenome assembly SDBU01 (sample SAMN10397929, study PRJNA504765) | marine sediment metagenome | isolation source: marine sediment core GS08_GC12, 126 cmbsf | place: Arctic Ocean: Gakkel Ridge, Loki's castle | collected 2008
AAGTCTTGTAAATCCTTTTTATACTTTCCAGTCTTAAGTCTTTTTGGATCTGCAAATGCTGCAATAACTTTTCTTCTTGCCTGTAACCCGAGTCGCTGAATTCTAATTCCTTCAGGAGTTTTAATAATATAACTTCTTGCTCTTGCCCATAATGGAGTAACCTGTTCAATGTTAGTTAATAATCTATCAATCTCATGGAACTCTACTGCTTTCTTTCCCTCTATTGTTACTTGTCCTTTTACTGCACTAACTCTTTTTATTCCTTGTTTCTTTAATTGGTCTGCTAATTTTTTTGCTTGTGATGTGATTGTTCCTTTCTCAATATATAAATCCATATCACCTAATTTTCTTTTAACTTTAATCTGCCCTGTTTGTGCAACACTTCCACCAACAACAACATTTCCATCACTTGCTTTTAAGAATTTTCTAATAGCTCTTTGTGCTTTTGGATTTGGAATTCTCTCAATATTATTTAATTTAATATTATTTGCTTTTCCTTCAAACTTCCCAAAAGTTTCTGCTTGTTTCATATATTCTTTAAATGCAACTTGTCTTTGTTTTGACATTCCTTTAACTGTGTTTTTTATTTCTTTTTGAAGTTCTGTTCTTAATAATCCTTTAACTCCTAATCTGGTTCCAAATTCAAAGGGGGCTGCCTCTGTTACTAATATCTTTCCAAACTTTCTTGCTCTAGTTCCTTCTTGAGCACTAGCTAATCTTAATCCAACAGAAGAAAGATAAGCTCCTGTTAAAACTTTTTGAACTGCAATAGATCCTCTCCTTCTAACTTTTGAAGGAATCCTATTTAGTAAAGCAATTACTTTTGGAGATGCTCCTAATTTTGCAAGAGCTGCAGGGGATTGTCCTGCTAAAAATGCTGTTGCTATAATTCTTCCAGGATTTTCTTCAATACCTTCTAATACTCCAATACCTATTTCTCTTTGGGTTGCAGAAATCTTTTTTAGATTAGATTTCTCCTTTGCACTTAATCTTGGTAATCTATCTATTTGTTTATCACTTAAACTTGTAAGCTCTACTATTCTTTGTTTGCTTAATCCTCTTCTTTCTAATTCCTTAAAAGTAAATCTGGTTAAGTCTCTTATTGCAAAACTTTCTTGTTTTGTTATTACAGAAATTCCAACCTTTGCAACAGGAATTCTAAACCTTTCTTCTAATTCAACCTTAGATAGTTTCCTTAATATTTTTTGTATCTTTGTTGGAGGTGGGGCTCTTGTTGAACCAGGAACAATTCTTTTAAAAAATTCTTCTTTAGTTATTCCTTGCTTTGTTAAAAGATTTAAAAATTGTTGTAATGATTTTTGTTCTTGATCTGTTAATGGTCCTTGTCTTTTTCTTATCTCTGCTTCTAATCTAAATTTTTTAGAAGCCTCACTTTCAAAAACTTTTCTTGCTATTGCTTCTCTTTCAGATAAAAATAAATTCCTTCCCAACTCCCTTGCTTTTTTTGTTTGTTCTAATTCAAATTGAACTTGCTGTCTTTGTCTTAATTTTCTTTCAGCTAATCTTTGGGATTGTGTTAATTTAGATTGTCTTAATGCCTCTGCAATTTGTTTTTGTTTTACTTGCTCTAATTTTCTTTTATTCTCTGCTTCTAAAAATTCTCTATCTCTCTGCCTTTGTGCTCTTTGTTCTGCTGGAGATGGTCTTGTTGTTGCTCCACCCCCTCTTCTACTAGGTTGTCTTCTTATTGAAACTTGTCCTGCTGGAACTTCTCCTGCACCTACATCTCCTGCTGCTCTTTCAGCTTTTGTTGGTTCTCTTCCTAAAATTATTCTTCCCATTTTAATCTTCTTTTAAAGCCTCCTCTTTTTTCTTTGATTTTTTATATATCCAAAGTCCTATAATAATTGGGATAACTATTACTCCAATTTCCCTTCCTATGTTTTCTGCAATAGATCCTGAAGCCATTTTTAATAATCATAACAATCTATCATTTCCATATATTCATCTTCTTCCCAAGATTCAGAGTCATAATAAATTAACCAATCTAATTGTGTATTATAAATATCTCCCATATCATTTGACCATTCACACCATCCATCCCCAAGAATTTCATATTCATAAGCCCACTCATTATTTAAATTTTCTTTTGAGTAGAATAAGTTTATAGATAATATTATAAAAACTGCTGCAACAACCATAGAAATTATTGCTGCTGTTTTCCAGTTGCTATTTTCCATACAAATAATTAGTTAACATAAGTATTTAAAACTTGTGTTAACATTGTTAACCAAAAGATATTTAAAGTTAACTTAACTTTATAAAGGACAATAAGATGGAAGAGAGTGATAAGAATTTCTATAAGCAGAAGTATGCAATTAATATTACCTTAGCTTCGCAATTAAGGTTGTGTGGTTTACTGGATAGGATTGCTGAATTAGAAATAAGATTTCCTATTGATTCTCCTGAAAAACAAAAATGTTTTCTTGGGTTGGTTAGACAATATCTTATAACTGCAATTCCATATTTAAGTTCACAAGATTCAGAAAAATATGCAAAACAAATTTTATCATTAGGTATTAAGAAAAAAGTTTATGTTAGAAATGGAACTCAATTTAATACTTATCAATTTTCTCCTAACCTAGATAAAACATTAAATGAAATCTTAATTTCATTACAAAATAAACTTAGAAGAGTCTTTACAAAAATTGCAGATGATGACGATGATGATGGATTATGATAGTTACAAGATTCAAATATCCTCTTGATAAAAATCTAGTGAAAAAAATAGATTTAATGATTAAAAGGTGTCATGGAAAGAAAGGTAAAAAAGATAATGCTTTAATATTTGAGGGTGGAGAAGGAGAAGGAAAAACTACTTTTTCAATCGCAGTTGCTTATTATGTTTCTGAAAAAACTGGAAGAGAATTTAATGTTGATAATGTTTTCTTTGATGTTGAGAAGATGATGAGGTTTGCACAAGAAACAAAAAAACAAATAATAGTTTGGGATGAACCAGCACTTCAAGCTCTTTCAACAGACTGGGCATCAGAGGCAGTAAAAAATATTACAAGATTATTAATGGTTGCTAGAAAGAAAAGACATTTCTTTATTTTTAATCTTACAAAGTTCTATAAGTTTAATGAGTATATTGTTGTTGATAGACCTATGGCTTTAATTCATGTTTACTCCAGAAGGAATGTTGAGTCGGGAAGATTTATGTATGTCCCAAGAAAACATTTAGAAAAATTATGGAGAGATTATAGATTCAAAAAGAAAAGAAATTATAAAGAGTATGCTAGTAAAAACATAAGAGGTTCTTTCCCAGATATTTTAAATCCAAAATATAAAAATAATGTTTTAAAAGAATTTAATATAAAAACTTATGATAAAAGAAAGGATGAAGCAATAATGAGTATTGGTAGAAAGAAAACAACTAAGGCAGACAGATTTTTGCAAGAAAGAGATAATCTTATAAGAGGAATTAAAAAAATCTTAAAATTAAACTCATCAAAGGTTAGAGGATTAATAAATGGATGGGGAGTGCCTCTAAAAAGTAGTAGAGTTAGAGAAATCTGCTCTATAGAGAAACCTCAAATATCGCCGCCGACGATTTAGGTGCCGTTATAATATTTAGCGGTGGGTGTATGTAGAAACATTAATAAAGTTAACTTAACTAATAAAATAATAAAAGATGGCAGAAGAATTTGAACCAGAAGAATACATGAGCAATACTGAAATTGAAAATCAACAGCTCAAGCAAAAGAATTTGGAGTTGGCAAATGCAATGACTGGTGGGGGATTCACTCCTGAAGAAGAACAAAATTTAATTCAATATCAACTTGAGACTGATAAAATCCTAGAGAGGACTGAACACTTTCTCAGAGGAGATGCAATTAAATTTAATGAGAATGGATCTTACTTTGATGAACCAACAAAAAATGTTTTGGCTAAAGTTAAGAAAGATACAAAGGCAGGGGTTACTTATTATATTCAAGAATTAAAAACAGGGAAGGGTTCTGAGGTTAAGAAAAATGTTTTAGTTAAAATTCTTAACAAGGATGGTGAAGAGGTTAATGTTATGGAGAGAGATAGCAAATTAATTCTAAGCAAACTAGAAGGAAGAAAATTAAAAAACTTAGGATATAAATATGTTGAAGTTCTTGATGAGGAAAAGAAGCCTTTAAATGATTATGGTGTTGCTGAGTTTATGAGAATAATATCTATGTATGTAACTAAAGAAACTTTTCTTTCTTATTATACTGAGGATAGAATCATGGAGATTATGGGGGATCTTGCAGATGCTCTTAATAATTTTTTATATTGTAATTATGAAAAGATGGGAATGGATTCTAAATTCAAAGAAAGCAAATATACAATTCTTATTTTAAATATTTTGCATACTGTAGAGTCTTGTTATAGGAGAGCAATTGGTGGAGCTGAACAATATAATCTTAGGAGCAGAGCAATTGTTACTCAAAATATGGGTGGCTCAAATCTTAATGGGATGAATAGAACTTCCCCTCCTAGATGGCATCCATTTAAAAAAAGCACTTGGTAAGGAGATAAATAAAATGTCTTTATCTGATTTAAAAAAAGCTTTTACTCCTGGACTAATTGTTGCAGTGTTAGGATTTTGTGGATTAACTTGGGGACTTGTTGATAAGGCTGGTGGGGTTGGAAGTCAGATTCCAATAACAGTATTCTTTTTAATTATAATAGTTGTTGGAATTATAATTATGATGTTGTCTCCAGAAAAGATGGATGAGTTGTATGGAGAAGTTGGAAGTAGAAGAGAGTATAGTTAATTTGTTTGTTTTAAAAAGGGACGTTTTTCAGAGTATTATTTAGGCCTTATTTATTAAGCAAAATAATTATCTTTAGGACCCCCCCTTCTTTTTCTTGGTTTCTTATCCTTGCCTCGCTTCCCAACTCCAATTGCTCTTTTTAATCCTTCCTTAGTTCTCTCACTAATCATATTTCTTTCAAACTCTGCAAATGCTCCAAGTATTTGTAGCTGCAATCTTCCCATTGAAGTTGTTGTATCAATATTTTGAGTTGTAGATATAAAGTGAATTCCTTTTGTATTGAACTCATCAAAAAGAGAGAGTAGATGTTTCAGGCTCCTTCCCATCCTATCAAGCCTTGTAACCATAATAGTATTAAATTTATGATGCCTCATATCATCCTGGAGTTTATTAAAGGAAGGCCTAGAAGATTTGCTTCCACTACAAACATCTTTGTAGACTTTAAAAATTTCAAATTGATTTCTTTTACAATATTCTTTGCAGATGAACTCTTGTTTATCTGCATCCTGTTCTTCTGTTGAAACTCTACAATAGATTGCTACTTTAAATTTCATGTCCTAATTACTCCTCCCTCAACACTATATAAATCATCAAGCTTCTCTTCACAATCTTTCATCATAACATCAATCTCATTATCATCATAATTTTTTGAGGTATCTGTTTCTGCTATTTTTTCTTTGGGGTTCATGTTAATTTAGTTTGTTCCAAATAAGGTTTAATTCTTGCTTTTGCTATTTTTATATATTCTTCTTCTTTTTCAATTCCAATAATATTTCTCTTTAATTTTAAACAGGCAATTGCTGTTGTTCCTGAACCAAGAAAAGGGTCTAATACTGTTGCCCCTTCTTTACTAACTAATTTAACAAGATATTCCATTAGTTTGATTGGTTTTACTGTTGGATGATGATTAGAAACGGCAGGACTTCTCCAACCACATTCACAATGTTGTTTTTTATGTTTTGGGCATATATTATTTATTACATATTCATCATTTCCAGAAATCTTTTGTTTTTTTTCTAAATCTTCACAACCTAAATTCCTTTCACTCTTACTTGCTTTTGCACAATAGAAAAATCTTGATGCTCCTCCTTTATCTCTTATAACTCTTGTTCTTTCTTTTGCTTCTTCACCTGCATTAAACATAGCATTATCAAATTTATTATCATAATTAGAATATTTTTTTCCATTACCTTTTTCTATTCCACTCTGCTCATCCAACATCTTTCCTGCTTCTTCATCAAGGATTATGTTTGCTGGAAATCTCCCTTGAACTTCAGTATTCCCTTTATTTTTTCCAGAGAACATTCCTTTCCCTTTTTCATCTCTTTCATCTGCTCCATCAACCCAGCCAGTATTTTTATTTCCTGCATAAGGATTTTTTAAAACTTCATTTCCAATCCTACATTCATCAATATTAATTCCGCCAGTTCCCCATTTCAAAACATTTAAAGCAACATTTTTTTCAGATAAAGGTTTTCTTGCAACTACAATTGGTTCACAAGCTGGTTTTAATGCTGTTCCCCATCCTTCCCATTGTTTTGCTTCTGGAAGATTTGGAGCAGTTATTAGACTTTCATCTCTTTCTCCATCCTTTTCTTTTCCTATTTGATATAATTCTTTTGGAATTGTATAATTATTTTTTCCAACAACTTTCCTTTCTGCTTCAATTCTTGCAATTAATTCATCAAATCTATCATCTAAATCTAATGTCTCTTTTAACTTTCCCCATAATCTTTTTGAAGGTATTTGAGAACAAGTATTTTTTTGTTCATAAAATCCATAAAGAGCTTGATAAACTCCTAACTTTTCTGCAACTTGTTTGATTGTTAATCCTTTCTCTGCCCTTTTTTCTTTTAAATATTTTCTTAATTCTGGGTAGTCTTCTGGTCTATTATTCATCTTATCAATCTGTTTTCCAATATTCAAACTCTTAGGAAATCCAGAACCATATAACCACATAATTGTATCTCTTATTTCAAAACCTGCATCTTCTATCCCACAAACTAATCTATGATACATTCTAGTAGAACATGAAACTAACATAAATCCTCCTGGCTTTAAAATTCTTATGGCCTCTTTAGACCATACTTCACAAAACTCTTGATATTTTCTTGCACCTGAAATAGAATTATCATAAGTTCCTGCAATGTTAGAAGTTCTTGTTGATGCTATTTGAGTTTTAGGCCTCTTATCTTTTTCCATACCTTCTTTAATTGTTGATGGTTTAAAATTATCCCATTCTTTTCCCATAAATCCAATACCATAAGGTGGGTCTGTTATAATTGCATCTATAGAATTCTCTTTAAGTTTCTTCATTTCTTGTATGCAATCACCTTTTATTATCATTTCATCTTTTAATTCCATCTTGACATTTAATTAATATTGCTAATTCTTTTTGATGTAATTTATATGCACTTTGTAAATCTCCTGTTGGATTTAAATTTTCATAAATTTTTCTTTGTGTTTCTCCTAATCCAATTAGTTCTGTTAGCATCATTGATTTCTTTAGTTCATCTATTTCTTCAAGTGCCATTTTTGTTAGTTTCTGAAATCCTTTTTTTATATTTTTTATTATATTCTTGACAATCCCATTCAGTCCAAGCACAAAGCAAAGCACTTGAAATTAATACTGCTTCCTCTGGAGTAATTGCCATAGCTGTTAATTTTCCATCAGCTCCTTTTATTTCAAATAAAATTATATCTCTTTTTGTCTTTGCTGTTTTTGGTGCTTTAGCTAATAATAAACTTCTAATATAGCCATCTTTTAATTTTGATGCTCTAAAGTAAAATGTTTCTTTATCTTTTTTCATATTATTATTTTAAGTGTAGGAAAAAGGGAAATCCACAAGCGACCTGCAAACATCTTGCTTCTTCTTCCCATTGAAAAAAGGGTTAAAAACATTAGTAATAATATCATTAACCTTTGCAGTTAGCCGAAGCTGTTTATTTCCTACCATGATTTTCCCTCTCCTTCAACAGAGTATTAATCTGTGCAATTGTTCTTCTAATATCTTTTCTTAATGAAGTTTTATCTCCTGCACCTGCAACTCCTTTTATGTTTTTATTACCTGCATCTTGACTTTTCATATCTCTAATTCCCCAGAGTGAACTAGCTCTAGTTTGATTAAATTTTAATTGTTTTTTTAATTCAATTAATTCTTTTGTTGATTTTTCTCTAAGTTCTTTTATTTTCATATTTTAAACTTTAACAAGGCCCAAGACCCAATGACGAGCCTGGACTAGGAATCAATCAATCCTGTGGACCTTGTTAAATTTGAATATTTCATTTTGATTTGTTTTTCTTTTCTGCAGTTTCTTTTCCACATTCATGGCATTTGTAAGTTCCATCACTAAAACATAAATGATTTGTTTCTTTCTTACAACTTTTACAGTATTGTTTTTTCATTTCACTTGCCTCTGTTTTTGGGAAGTCTTTATTTTATTTACTCTCTTCTTTGCTTCTTTTTTTATCATTTCCCCTAATTTAGAATATTCTTTAACTACCATAAAATAGACTGGGCTTGTTTCTAATCCTTCTTCTTTCATAACTTTCTCTATATCTCCATCATATGCTAAGATACAATATTTTCTTTTATCTTTTGGTTTGTTTTTTTTCATTTTACATCAAATCTTCTATCATCCCATTTCTCTGGGAAATTTAATTTCTTTCCAGAAGAACAGTGAAATATAAATTCATAGGTTTTAGCAAAACCCTTTCCAACACCTTTTGCAGCATTCCTATAATTCCAAACTATTCTACTTTGAATAGTAAAACCTAACTCTTGCAATAATAAATCAAACCTCGCCATATCTTCTGAAGAAAAAGAAATAAACATTTGGAAATCATCTTTAACTATTCTTTTGATTTCTTTAAGCCATTCCTTATTCCAATTCCAAAACCAATTATCAAAAGTTTCCCACTCAAATTTACTCTTAGGAACATAGAATGGATCTGTTATAACTAAATCTATAGATTTATCTGGAATCTTTTTTAGTTCTTCAATTACATCTCCTTTAATTATTTTATTAATTTCCATAAATTTTATCATACATCCTTTCAATATACTTACTCTCCAAATAATAATTACATCTTCTTTCTTCTACTCCTAACTGACTATCACATTCTCTTCCACATTTTTTACAGCATTCATTTCCCATTTTGTAACATCAGGGTAGGTGTTTCTCCCATCCCTTTGGTTTATTTTTATCTTTAGGTATTTCAATAATCTTATTATGAATGTCTTTAAGCATTTTTTCAATCCTGTCTAATTGTGTTTCTTCCATTGTATTTCATCACCTCTCTTCCCCAAAAGGGTCTTTTTCTAAAATATCTCTATTGTTTAATGGAGATTGTTTTTTAAATATTTTTCTAATATTTTTTATTTTTTCCCATGCTAAAACTTTAAATAAAAAAAATAAAGCAATTAATATTGAAGTTATGCCAACAAAATAAATTATCCACATAAATATTGATGTTACTATTTTCCAAATCATCCTCTTTCTTTTTTATGTGGTTTTATTTAATTTATTTTTTATTCTCCTAGTCCTTCTTCTGGAGTTATTGGCTGTTCTTCTTCTGATGTTTCATCATCTGGAAAATCTTTTTCAACTTTGAATTTGTGATAACCTTTATTAGCATCCTTGCCTTCATAAGTTATTCTTAGAGTGTCTCCAATTTTGATGTGTGGATGTGACATCCTATCATCAAGAACTTTTGAACCCCAAACAGATTTTAATTTACCTTCAATTTCAAAAACATAAAGATTTGACTTTTTAGGTCCACAATCTTTTTTATATTGAACATAAACTCCTTCAAGAACTTCTCCTTGTTTTTCAGGCTTCCAAACCTCTGGTAATTCTTTTCCAATATCTTTATAAACCATTATTATTAACCTCCTTGTAATCAATTAGTGTTATTTGAGTTTTCATTAAAAATCATCTCCTAAAACATCTACATCTTCAGATGTTTTATTTTCATTTAATAATTTAACAATTCCTACATCTGCAGCTCCAATTCCTAATCCTCCAATATCTAAAGCAAATGAACATGTATTCTGGCAAAGGCTGTGCATGTAGAAATCACAATGAGTTATTACTGTTGATTTGCAATTAATGTATTCTGGTAGTTCTGATTGTTGAGTTGTCATTTTTCTTGCTCCTTTTCTGAATCATCTTCATACTTTCCAACTTTAAATACATTATAAATTGGTTTTAGATGTAACCACACATTCCATTCTTTTCCTAATGGTATAAGCATCTTTCCTGGAATAGGAATTTTATCATCATAATATTCTAAAACATAATCTCTCCCAAATATATTATCTTCTAGTTCTTTTATTTTTTCTCTAAATAATTCTATATAACCTCTATATTTTTTTTGGATCTTTAATCTTTGCTTTTTATAATCCTTAACACTAATTAAATTTTTTATCATTCCAATCCCCTCATTTCTTAATAAGATTTTTTCTTTGCCCTGAAATATAGATACTTTAATGTCTGTCATTTCTTCACCTCAATCTTTTTAGGATTATTCCAGGCTGTTGATTTGCACCTTGAACAAGCATTAGGTAATTTATCTGTTACCCAATTATTCTTGCATCTTTCACAAGTGCAATCATACATTTGTTTTTTTATTATTTTATATGACATTTTTCTTATTTTATGATGCCTCCAATCATATGAATCATTGATAGAACAAAAAGAAATGTTAATGGAATCATTATTATTAAAAACAATAATATTCTTTTTGTAATTAGTATTTTATTTTTCATTCTCTCACCAACTTCCATTCATCATTTAATTTTCTCATCTGATATTTTATTAATTCTCCATCAGCATTTTCTTTGTAACAAGAAGGCACACCACCAATAATCAACAAACCCTCATAAATACATCCTAAATTATTTGCTATTTCTTTTTTTGATTTATGGTAATTATTTGATGCAAAAGCAATTGATGTAATAAGGATTAGGGTAACTAATATTACAATAATCATAGCAATAATAAAATTTGTTTTATCTTGGTTCATTTTGGTTGCTCCTTTAGTGTAGAGAGTGAAATCCTTTCTCTTATCACATCATTTTTAATATTTATCCATCCTTTTCTTCTATCAAATTTTAGATACCAATAATTAAATAAATTTATTTCAGGATTTTTCTCTACCCAAATTCTGAGTTTTCTTTGCTTGGTTTTTGATTTTTCAGATTTATTAGCCCTATAAGAAGAGTTGTATAAATCATTTAATAAGATTGTTCTCCAGGTTTGATCTCCTAAAATAGAGTGATAAAAACTTCTAAACATATCATAGATTGGAATAAACATCCAAAGATAAATTATTAATTCAATATACCAAGTTGAAACAGTTGAATTTAATTGTAGAAAAGCTATTGTGGTTGATCCAATAAAAATCCTTGCTAATATATTTATTACCCATTTTATTGGAAGTAATTGATAGATTGTTTTTAAAATATTTATTCTTCCAGAACCAGTATCTTCATTAAAGGCATCAGGGGATCTCTCCCCGTTCTGCTCTTTTTTTGTTTTGTTTTTATTGTTATTTTTTTCCATGTTATTATGATACTACGGAAGTAATAAGGGTATTTAAATATATAGGTTTTACACTACTTAGGTAGTTTTTAGGCATTTTCTTCTTTTTCACCATCAATTTTAGATATTGTTTTTTTAATTAGTTTTGGGTCCAGTCCTGATTTTTTAATGTCTTCATCTGAGAATTTATGTGTAGATTCTTGTGTTTTTTTTAAATTAGTCATATTAGTCATAGTTTTTATACTCACTAGGGAAATTTTTTTTTCTATACAACTTGAAAAACTATGTCTATTTGGACTAATTGAATTTTTCATAGTATTTTTCAAGAAATTATCTATATTTTCAATGAATTTTACACCCTCCCAAACTCTTTCCTGATTTTTAAGAAAATCATCATATTTTCTACTTTCAACACTTCCATATTCTTCATTTAAGGTTGTTTTTATTGTTTTATCTCCAACTCCAGGCAATCTTAAAATCTTACAATATTTACTAAATTTGTTCCTCAAATCCTTCTTACTAATAAATCCATCATAATCTGCCACAATACAATCCATACAAAATCCTGCAAAACTATTAGATTTTCTTATCCAAAATTCCCTAATTTCATTTCCAGTAGAAGAATAACTAAAATTATTATTTTCTAGAGTTCTATCTAATCCATCTAAAGCCAGGTTTAGTAATCCACTAAACTCATCATTTGAAGAAATCTTTTTTATATGGTCTGGATCTATTATTTTTTTATTAATTTTATCACTTTTACTTAAAGAATCAAACTCTTTTTGAGGAATAAATTTATAAGGAAATTCTAATAAAACCCATTTATCCCAAAATCCATCAGTGCTATCATATACTCTTGGCAGTTCATTTGCAGCAAAAATTATCTTTGCATAATTTATAAAATTAATCATCTCCTTATTTTTTCTATCTCCACTTATAATATCTCTACCAATTAATTGTTTTAAACATCCAGTTTCTTTTAAACTAATGTTACTCAAATCTCCTGAGAGATTAACTAATTTTCCAAACATATTTTTTATATGAAACCTATCCTCTCGCATATTTTTTAATGCAACTGCTGAGCAATTATCTGCTCCAACAAATCTTTTTATTAATTCTAAGGTTTTCCCTTTACCATTTCTTCCTCCACCTAACATCATTATAGCTTTCTCAATTCTATAATCTTTTAATAAAACTGTCCCTATTATTTCTTCCATAACAGTAACCTCTGGTTCTGTTGATAATACCTCTCTAAAATGTTTAGAAATATTAGGGCATTTAGCATCAGGGTTATAATCCATAGGTAATTTACTAAAGAATATTTTATTATCAGTAAAATCATATAATTCTCTTGTTTTTAAATTTAAAATTCCATTTTGAACTGGAATTTCCCAAATATTTTTATTATTAAAAAATTCATCTTGATCTATATAAGTGTCTGCCTCTATTTTATTCAAAACTTCATTATATATTTGATTAGTATATGCTCCCTCTAAAATCCTTCTTATTTTTTCCTTAATATAGGTCTTTCCTTGTGGAACATAAATTCCTTCTTTGTAAATCCAAACCTCTTCATTAACATCATTCCTAGTAGTATATATTTTAATATTATTTAAGATAGATTCAACCAATCTTTCAGAAGCTCCCCCTCTTTTTTTTGAGATTAGTAAGAGCAATACATCATCTCTAATTTCCATTTCTTTTTCAGATAATTCTTTCTTATTAACAATTTTAATAATTGTTTTTTCAACATTTTCTTTATCCTCTTTGATTTTTTTCTTGATTCTCTTATCCCAATCTCTCTTATCTTTTTTTTCCTTAGCTTCTATTCTAGGTATTATTTTTTCTATAGCCTCCATCCTATTTACTTTAACTTCAGTAAACATTTTTTATCTCCTCCTTTAAATTACCTGTTTTGAAATGAGGATAATTTTCCAATGCAATCATGTGTCCTGGAACAACCTGATTATCAGCACCAAAATATTTAATAATTCTTTCATCTAACCCTAATAATTCTTTTTTAAAGTAAATATGAATATGAAAACCCCTAGAACCAGTTGAATAAATAGTATACTTCCAATTAAGATTTTTGAGTTCTTTTACTATTGATTTCAATTGTTTTTTATCTTCTAAATCAAGAACAATCTCATTAGGTAATACTTCTCTTTGATTAATTTGTTCAAAGAATTTTTGCTTTCTCCAATCATCACAAGCTCCATCATAATCTATTGGAAATACTGCTTCACTAAATTTCTGCCATTTAGTAGGTATTATTTTTCCATCTTTTTTAGATAATCCACAAACCTTAAAATCATATTGTTGTTTCCCAATATTATAATAAATATTATCTAGAATTGCTTTTTTTATCTTCCCATTCATCTTTCAACCTCCACTATATCAACACTAGAAATATCTTTAATTTCAATAATTTTATAACCTCTTCCAGGCTCTAATAATTCAACAAATTTATTATCACAATTAGTAATCTTCCCCTCATACCTAAAACCATTATGTAAGAATATTTTAGCATTTTTAGAAATACTTTCATTCAATCTCTTTTTTATTACCTCACTCATTTTTTCAATCATTCAAGCTCCGAAGAGCAGTTTTAATTAATCTAACATCATTTATAAATCTTTCTATCCACCAAATCTCCTAATCATCAAATAAGATTCTTTTCTCTCAGATTCAATATCTGCTGCAACTGGCCCTTCAAACTTAGTCAAGGAGTTATTCGGTTGAACGATTTTAAGTTTATTATCATTCTTATCATTCCTAACACCTATTTCAACAACAAATTCCTCTAAACCCTCACTTTTCCTAGTATTAGTCTCTTTTACTTGTTTTGTGTTATTTTGAGGGTTGCTAGGCTTGTTTAAAGCCCCTGTGGGAACACTTTCTTCCCCTTTAGGCATATTATCATTAGTCATGTTTATTCACTCCTGTTATCCTCTTTTTTAGCTCTTTTTCTATTACTTTACAAGCATGTTCAAATCCTTTACTAAACTCATCTGTTGCAGGTTGTTTATTATGGTAAGCAAATACTTCTTTATTCAACCCCAACACATCTTCTTTCTTAATATAGCTCTTTTCAATATCAATAGCCCATTGTTTGATTGCTGCACCATGATAGATTATCTTTTCAGCGATTGTTTTTATTGTTTCCATGTTTTTTCAATTACCCATTTCAGAGCTTTAATATAACCTTCCATAAATCTCCAATTACTTGGCTCTTTAGTTTTATCTATATTTGCTTGAGTTTCTATCATTCTTCCTAAATGTATTGTTGTTTGTTCTTGTGTTTTCATTATTCTTCATCCTTCAATCTTCTCTTTTAGTTCTTCTACACTGATTAATCTGCTTGAGTTTCCATCCTTTATAACAATATTATCATTGAGTTTAATTTTATCAATCAACCCCAACACATCGTTTAGTGCTTTTATTTCTCTTCTAAGTATATAATTCCATGCTTTGCTCTTTTCTTCTGTTAATTTAGATTCTAATTCTTTTATTGTTTTAAAACTCATTTTCTACTCCTCTTATTATGTCTCTTTAAATGGCAATCATTACAAATTAAAATATATTTGTTTGGAGTATAAGATGTATGATGGATTTCTAATTTAGTTCTTTCATTACAATCTGCACAAATCTCTTCTCTACCAGTTTCAGTAAGTCTTAATTTCTTAACAATATAATAAGAACTTGCCCTTGCCTTCATTTCATCTTTGTGTTTTAGATAATATTCCTTACTATACTTTTTATTATAATTCAAATTGTAACCAAACTTCCTTTCATAACTACATCTCTCACTACAAGTAAGTTGTTTTCCATTAGTGGGTTTAAAAATCTTACAGCATATTATACATTCTTTCTCTTTGAATTTCCAGTTAATTGTTTTCATGTTTTTTCTTCCATTAATTTATTGTATAGTTGCATAAGCTCTTCCCATTTCCTCTTATAGTGTGCTAACTCTTTCTTTACTCTCTCATGCTCCTTATATCCTACTACATTTCCTTTACATGGCATTTTATCTTTGATCATAAATGAGGGGTTTAACGCACGGAATGTGGCTACTTCCCCTCAAATCCCAGTCTTTTCCAACTGAGTGAAGCCTTTTTGTCTCAAGACTTGGGCGGACTTATACCCAATGGCAGAGGCAGGATTCGAACCTGCTATCCATCCCCAAAGAATCATCTGCAAAGAAAAAATCTTGTGGACTCTCTGCCTTATTACCCCCAAATCGAGGGTTTAATAGGGATGAGTATTATTTTTTCTTTTTCCTCCTTCTCTTATGAAAATTATAATCATCAAAAATATAAAACAAAACAATATTTAAGATTAATCCAATCACACCTAAAATAGGAATTTTAAACAATAAAAATATACTAACTGCAAACTTAATAATCATAATTACTGCAAGGAAGTTTTTAATTTTTTTATTATTCATTTTTTCCAGTTCTTTTCTGAAGTTTTTAATTTAATCATATTTCCAATATCAAAAAAATCTTCAACTCTTTCACATCTGTTTGGTTCTCCCTTTCCCTCAAGTAATTTGAATATTTCTTTATCATGTTTTTTACTTGATGTTGAAAAAGAGGTTGTCCATCCAGATTCTATCTTTTTATAATTCAAAACAACAAAATCTTCATGCTTATCTTCTCTTTTAATCCAACCATATAAATCTACTGTTTCTTCCTCAAGATCAACAATAAATCTATCCCAAGTTATAAACCCTAAAGATTTCATATCTACTCTCATTAATCCTGTTGGTAATTCATTTGTTTTCATCATCCAAGATCCTCATAACTATTATTAACTGGTCTAAAATCTTCTAATGGAATTAAATTATAAGTTGCCTCAACTAATTCTGTTTCATTAAAATCAATTTCAATATTTATATTAGAAATAACTCCTTCCCAAGATTCTCCTGCCCTTACAACCCCATTAATAAAAATTATTTGTTGAATACCTGCTCCAATTCCTATTCCAATCATAATTCCTATTAAAATAGATATTGTTACAACTTGGCCTATTGTTAATTGTTTTTTTCCCATCATCCACTCACCCCACAAATATTTTCATATTGTTGAATAAAAACATCAGAACAAATTCCAACAGGAATTATTTGAGTTTCATTTCCCTGATTAATTCTCAAAGGAACTGCCATCTCATTTGCATAATCATTAACACATTGATCATATCCAATCTGCATTGCAGCTTGATTATATCCAGGCAAAATTTCATAATAAAAAATAAATCCTAAAATAACAATTAAGATAATTAAGCTCGGCTTCCATATTTTTTTGATTATATTTGTTATCATACTAATTTCTTCCCTACTAATTTATCTAAAGCATGAATGGGTATTGTAATTAAACTTTCTTCGTCTTTTGGGTCATCAGAATATCCTTCCTTTAAAATTTTAATAAATTCTTGGATGTCTGAAATTAATATAACCTTTTCTTTTGGATGATATTCATCATCACATTCAAATTCTTTCTCACTCAAACAAAATTCTTTTCCCATCAGCCTAATCTTCCCCCTAAAATTCTTGATATTTCTAAATTTAAATTATAACAATTAGCCTTTGTTCCCTTGCACTCTTTCATAACTACATCTCTTATTTTTTTAACAGAATCTTTTATATCTAAAACTCTAACCATGCTAACTCCACTCATATCTTTTATTTTCTGACTTAGGTTAGTTTCTTTTTCTTGTGGCATTTTATTTGGTTTGTGAATTTAAAATCTTATTTATTTTTGATTCAACTTTCTTTTTACACCTTGAACATAATCTTTTTCCCTTACCTTTTTCATATCCTTTAACATGATTACAACTAAATATAATCATCCCAACATCATTAAAATAAATTTCTATCATTTTTTCTTCCCCTTCTTAGGTTTAATTTTTGGATGATCTATTTCAGTTATTGTTAAGTGAACAAGATCCCCAGCTTCAAGCCCATAATTTTTCATGTCCTCTGGAGATAAATTTATTATAAATGAATTTCCATATTTTTTTATTGTTTTTCTCATCCAGAACTATCCTCCAAATTTAAAAAAAGAAAAGGGCGCATAGCACCCAAATCAATATAAGATGTTTTTGTTATATACTTTCTATAAAACATTTTCATGTTATAGATAGCATTCATTATTTTCATACTCATTTTTTTGTTATCTCCAAATTTAATTAATATTAATAGGAATAAGTAGTTTATAAATGTTTGCTTGTGTTTATAATTGTTTAATTCCCAACCTATAAGTAGATTGTCATTTAATAATGATAAAAGTAAAAAGAACTAGAAATAAGTATTTGTTTTTTCATTTTAACAATGTTGCAATTCTTCTAATTTACATAATGATGCTTTCATTAATTGATTATCTGTTTCTAAATATTTGATTCTATTTTCTAGTTCTGCGATTGCACCGTAAAACTCTGTAACTTGATTTGATAAACTTCTTGCATCTTCATATCCTACAAGTCTTGTATCTGTTTCATTCCAATAATATGTTTGAGTTTTATTATTTTCATCTAAATATTCTTCTGAATATTCAATATCATAATCCTCATAAATAGGGATTTGTTTTCTTACAAAATCACTTAAACTACTATCATTCAAACTTCCGTCAGGATTATTTTTTATAGATAAAATACTTTGTAGTGCTTCTGCACTTGATTTTAAATCAGCAGGAGTTCTGTCAACATAATCTATTGCTATTATTGTTCCGTTTGGATGGAAAATGATATTATTACTCCACATTTGAATAACTTCATTTCCTGCATCCATAAATAAAGCATCTGAATCACTATTACTTTCCCATCTCCAATCTCCTCCAGCATCTCCGTGTTCATTAAATATAGCAGCACCAAGTCCGTGTAATCTAATTGCTCCCAAAATTGCCCCATCTTGTGGTGCTGTATCATCAATATTTAGAAATTTTGAAGCAGCATCAACCCACATATAAGCTCCTGGAGTTTCAAATTGCCAATTAAATTGTATAGGGGTTGGAAATCTATTACCTGGAGGACCTCCTCCACTACCTGCATTTAATACTAAAAAAGAATTCATATCTAAATTATTATCTGGTTTTATAGTTATAACATCAGAAACATTTAAATCATTACCTAAAACTGCGTCTGTTGAAGATAGTTTTGTTGACATAATACTCCCTGAATCCATAAATAATTGAATTATCCCTGCTGATGCACCATTTGTTGGTTTTGTATCATCAAAACTTAAAGACCCATCACTGCCAACCCATATATAGCCTTCGATTGTTGGCACATTATCACTCTGCCATTCAATAAAAGATGGTTTTTTAGCATCAGGAGCTCCACTTCCACCAGCTTTCATAATCAAACCATCAACCATGTCAGTTGCTTGTCCTGCTTTAACTGTAATAGTATTTGCACTTACATTTGTTGCATTAATACCATTATTATGTTGAGTTAAACTTGTAAAAGTATTATTTGTTTCTAATCTATAAGAATTATTAACTAAAGAAATTCCTGTTAATTGAGAACCATCTCCAAAGAAAAAGGACGATGTAATGTTTCCTGTAACTAAAACATCTCCCAAAATAGTTGCATCTCCTGCTATATCTGTATCTCCACGCTCATCAACAAAAAAAACAGGAATAGTATCTGCTACATTCCAAATTGCAAAAAGGCCAGTCATACCTCCAATAACAACATCTACATAATCTGTTCCTTTTATTCTAATTGCATCAGCTCCATCAGGATTCTGTTCAGATATTAAGTCTCCAAATCCTAGCGAAATGTTTCCTTCAACATTTCCACCACTCCAATCTCCAAAATATGTGTCTGCTGTTATGTTTCCAGTTGTATTAAACCAACCACTTCCATTAAAATTATTCTCTCTAAATTGATATTGAGCAAACTCAGAACCAGGACCTAAAATAGTTCCTGAAATATTTAAAAAATTAAAAAATCCCCAATCAGCAGTTATGTTTCCACTCATATTAATATTAAAAGGATTTGCAACAGAATCAACTTGCCAGTTTCCTGTTAAAGTATTAGTTCCATCTCTCCTAATAAATATTTTCTCAAAAGCATTTGAAGATGTTTGAACTGATAAATGAGAATCAGAAATTCCCTCTTGTGTAACTGTAATTGTTGTCCCTCCTCCTCCAGTTGTAATAACTGCTTCAATTTCTAAATTTAATCTAACTCCCTCATCAATCATTACAGTTTTCGATAATGTTCCATGTAAATCAAATTCTTGTGAGGAAGTTGATAACGCACCAGTAGATTCAAAAGTTATTAGTAAATTTCTTGAAGTTCCATCTGCAGAAATATTATATAATTTTGGGGTTAACACAACAGTTCTCCCTCCAACATTTTTATTTGCGTGAATATGGACATCAAAAGTTCCCAATCTTATTTCATTAAACTCTGGTTGTCCAATAAGTGTTGTCCAATTAAAAACACTAACTGTTATCACTTCATTAAAACTTGCAGAATCTAAAGTATTTTCAGCTCTGCCTAAATCTGTTTCAGTCATATTAAAATGTCCTGGAATATTAGAAGAAGAATTAGAGAAAAAGAAATCAAATGCAGTTGAAGAAGTTGCATCATCAACATAATCTTTGTTTACTAAATCCTTTGGAAGTGTTGGAGTTATTGTGCTTCCAAATATAAATTCTAATGTTAAATTGCTTTCAAGTTGTAAATCAGTTCCAGACAAAAACCAAGGATCTCCTGTAGCATCTAAAAATCCCCCAAAGTTCCCATTCCAAATTGAGAAATTAACTTCATTAAAGAAAGCATTTTTTGCAGTAAAATCAAAAATCCCAATATCTATATTCTGATTCGCATTTCCACCAGATAAAGAGAGAAATTGTGTTGAACCAAACTCAGTTATTAGACCAGTTAAAAATGTTTGAATAATATTTAAAGTTCCACCACCTACAGGATTAACTTGCATCTGTGAAGCATTTACAGTATTAGCATTTCCAACACTAGTAATCCAAATCTCACTAGCATTAACAGTTTTTAAAGAAAAATTTGTTCCTGAATTTAGATTCTTTCCAGGCTCTAATAAATTATATCCAAAATCTTCAGCAAAAATAAGACTGCTTAAACTAATTACAATCAAACTTACTAATAGAAATAAGACTAACCTCTTTTTCATACAAATAACTAACAAACAAAACTTTATAAAATTAACTATATGTGATTAAGTTAACTTAAACCAAACATTTATAAATTAGAAAAACATATAATTCTATGGGTGTTTTAGATAGTTTAGGGGTGAAGGGAAATTTCTTCGGAGGTCTTGCATCTTCAGGAATTTGGTTCTGGGTAGGAATTGTTTTTGCAGCATTTTTAATACTTATTGTTGCAGGAGGAATAGCTTTCTTTTATTATAATAGAAAAGCAAAAAAAATATCTTTTAAAAATCAAGTTCCAATTTTCATGTCTATAAATGGAAAACATCAGAGGATTGGATTGGATTGGGCTAAGGAATTATTTGTGCCAGATTCAAATATCAGTTTATTCTTTTTAAAAGTTCATAAGATTTATCTTGCAAGGCCCACAATGGCAATGGGAAAAAATGAGTTTTGGTATTCAATATCTGAAAATGGAGAATGGATTAATTTTGCTTTATCTACAAACCCAGAGCAAAACACATTAGCAAAAGCAGATTATGATCATAGAGATACAAGATATGCTTATGTTAACCTTAAAGAAATTATTAAAAAAAATTATAAAGACAAAGCTTTAGTTTGGTGGAAAGACCCAGTAGTTATGAACATTATTTCTTTTATAATAATGAGCCTTATCTTTGTTGGAGCTTGTTGGTTTCTAATTTCAAGGATGGGGGGATTAGTTAGAGATGTTGGAAATTTAATTGAGCAATTAGGACCTATTGCAGATACAATGGCTAATGCTGTTTCTAATGCTCAAAATATAAATTCAGGACTTGTTCCAGCTTAATTATTAATTAAAAATGGCAGATATTCCAGGAATTTTAATTATAGCAATTTTACTTGCTTCATCACTTGGAGGAGCATTTCTTGGTTTTCTTATTTCTAAATTCCGTCAGAGAAAAGTAGATAAACAAATTCAGAAAGAAGCTATAGAATTTTTAAAAGGAAATAGAGAAAATGCTATTGAAGTTGAGGGAATAAAATATCCTGCAAATAAATTTAAAGTAATGAATGAAGAAGGAGAAGAA
>SDBU01003074.1_pt1 | contig 21513 bp, 15 predicted proteins | sample 2277071 | NCBI WGS metagenome assembly SDBU01 (sample SAMN10397929, study PRJNA504765) | marine sediment metagenome | isolation source: marine sediment core GS08_GC12, 126 cmbsf | place: Arctic Ocean: Gakkel Ridge, Loki's castle | collected 2008
AACACTATTTACGACCTTGGCAATCTTAATATCAATCTCCAATCCATCAAGCGGATCCTTCAGAGGAAAGATCCCCAGAGCCACTGCCTCATCATACATCGCATTAACTATGCGGAAGTTCTTCAGGATATCTGGCTTGCTTTCTCTTATCAGCTTATCCTCGAATGTCAGGAGTGTTTTGCGGTTTTTTATCATTATATACCACCACCTCGATTTCTAAAGACGTTCAGGCGTTCCTTAAATGACACCTGGCCTTGATTTGGCCCCGAAGGGATGGGCCCGAGCATCTCGATCCATACAGAATTTCTATAACTATTAAGAACATTTGTCAATTCTTAGTATCCTTAATCACGCCCCCACCGTTGACGATGCCGCGCTTTGGTGCTAAAAGAAAAGACCCCATCCATTAGCGATGGGCTACTTTTTGTCCTAAGGTGTACATAGATGTCAGGTAAAAATCTCTTCGAGAAGATCTTGGAAGCACACGGGATAAGCAAAGCACCCAGCCCGGGTGAACCTGTGGAGCTGCCCATTGACCAGACACTTACACAGGATGCCACGGGCACCATGGCGTGCTTGCAGTTTGAGGCACTTGAGGTGCCGCAGGTTGCCACAAAACTCTCGGTCAGTTATGTGGACCACAACACCTTCCAGGCCGGCTTTCAAAACAGCGACGACCACCGATTTCTCCGGTCCTTTGCAGCCAAGTACGGCGTTGTCTTTTCCGGCCCCGGCAATGGAATCTGTCACCAGGTTCACTTGGAACGATTTGGGGTTCCGGATGACACTCTGCTGGGCTCTGACAGCCATACATCAACCGGAGGGGGCCTTGGAATGCTGGCTATCGGCGCCGGGGGCCTTGATGTTGCAATGGCCATGGCAGGGCACCCGTTTTGCCTGACCTGCCCGGAGGTAGTCCTGGTACGGCTGGAAGGGAGTCTTTCTCCCTGGGTCACGGCCAAGGATATTATTCTGAAGCTGCTCCAGCTGGTCTCGGTGAAGGGTGGCGTGGGAAAGCTGTTTGAATACGGCGGCCCGGGTGTGGCCACCTTGTCGGTGGCTGAGCGCGCCACGATTGCCAACATGGGCGCAGAAACCGGGGCTACGAGTTCCATCTTTCCGAGCGACGAAGTGACCCTTCGCTTTTTGGAATCACAGGGCCGAGAAAAGGACTTCAGACCTCTTTCTGCAGACCCTGATGCATCGTATGCTGAGGTTCTGACGATAAAGCTTGACGAACTGGAACCCATGGTGGCCCAGCCGCACATGCCGGACAAGGTCTGTGCCGTGACAGAGATCGCCGGGCTGAAACTGGATCAGGTGGTAATTGGGAGTTGCACCAATTCGTCCTACATGGACCTGGCCACTGTGGCAGCCATCCTGAAGGGAAAATCCATACACCCTGAAACAAGCCTTGTGATAGCCCCGGGCTCCAGGCAGGTACTTGCAGCACTTGCCGAGAGCGGCGCACTGAACGATATCATAAAGGCAGGGGCTCGTATCCTTGAATGTGCCTGCGGTCCGTGTATCGGTATAGGACAATCTCCGCCAACGGACGGTGTGAGCCTCAGGACATTCAATCGAAATTTCAAGGGCCGGAGCGGAACCGAGAGCGCCAAGCTCTATCTGTGCAGTCCCCAGGTGGCTGCTGTCTCTGCCCTCAAGGGCGAACTCACGGATCCGAGGTCGTTTGATCTCCCGGCCAAGATTGACATGCCCGAAGTTCTGCCGGCCATCGATCATCGCTTCGTATGGCCTTCGGATCATGCTGAAGCAGTGGAGGTGGTGCGGGGCCCCAACATTAAGCCCCTGCCCAGGGGCCGGGCCATGCTTGAAACCCTCGAGGGAGAAGTGTTGATTCGTCTGGGAGATGATATTACCACAGACGACATTATGCCGGCAGGTGCCCACATCATGTCTCTGCGGTCTAACATCCCCGCCATTTCCGAATACGTGTTTTCACATCGAGAACCTAACTTTGCCAAAACGGCCAAGGATCAAGGCGGTGGATTCATCGTGGCCGGCAGGAACTACGGCCAGGGTTCCAGCCGGGAACACGCGGCCCTGGCACCTATGGTCCTCGGGATTAAAGGGGTCATAGCGCGTTCTTTTGCAAGGATCCACAGGGCCAATCTCATAAATTTTGGCATCCTTCCCATGACCTTTATGACAGATGACGAGCTTGAGCGGATACAGCCTGGCGACCGTCTCATCATTGAAGGTGTGAAGTTGCTGAAAAATGGCGGCGCTCTTCGTGTCGTCAATACAACCCAGGGGAGCACCTTTGAGGTACTCGTCGACTTGGATCCGAGAGAAAAAGACGTGGTCGTCGCAGGCGGGCTTCTCAAGTTTCTCAGACAGCAAAAGGCTTAGGGGCATCGCCCCACGTGTACCGGAGTGATGGGTTTAAAGGAGTTGTAGAATTTCCGAGATAACTTTTGACACAGAGGTGACGTAATTATGCTCTCTTTGATGAGAAAACACGCCAAGTCCTGGCTGATCAAATTGGCCTTGGGTGCTATTATCGTAGTTTTTGTCTTTTGGGGGGTCGGGAGCTATCGGGCCCAGAGAGGAAACCGGATCGCGGTTGTAAACGGGGCACCTATCGTTCTTGACGAATTCCGCGGTGTCTACGATCAGATGATGGAAGCTTACCGAAGACAGTTTGGCAATGCCTTGGACGAAAAACTCATCCAAAGCCTTAACCTCAGGAAACAGGCATTGAATCAACTTATTGACCGCCAGCTTCTTTTCCAGGAAGCGGCTCGGCTCAACTTCCGCGTGACCGACGAGGAATTACTCAAGGCGATCCAGGGGGTACCAGCCTTTCAAAGGGACGGTCTCTTTCACCCGAGGCTATATGAACGAGTCCTGAGTAATAACCGGATGACACCCGAGATGTATGAGGAAAGCAAGAGATATGAGCTGCTCATTGAAAAACTTCAAAGCTTCATCCTCGGTAGTCTCAAGGTGTCAGAGGCCGAGGCCCTCGAAACTTATAAGTGGCTTAAAGAACAGGTAAGCATCGAGTATGTGGCTTTCAAACCTTCGGCTTACACCGACGTGGCAGTGACCCCAGAGGAGATCGAAGCCTATTTTTCCAAACAAGAGAAGGCGTATGAGATACCCCCTAAAGTGATGGTCCAGTATCTGCTCCTTGATTTCAAAGGATTTGAGGCCACGGCCGAGGTTTCGGAAGATGAAATCGACACCTATTTTGATCTCAACAAGCAAGACTATGCCACCCCTAAGAAAGTCAAGGCACGCCATATCCTGTTCCAAGTAGGGTCGGATGCCAAGCCGGAAGCGATTGAGGAGGCCCGGAACAAGGCCCTGAATGTCTTAAAAGAGGCTGGGTACGGTACGGACTTTGCCGAGCTGGCCAAGAAGTATTCTGATGATCCAGGCAGTCGAGACAAGGGCGGCGACCTGGGATTTTTTGCCAGAGATCGCATGGTAAAGCCATTTTCAGATGCTGCCTTTGCCATGAAGACAGGTGAAATCAGTCAACCCGTCAGAACTGCTTTTGGCTGGCATATTATCAAGGTGGAAGCGATTCAGGAAGCCAAAGAGCCCGTCCTGGCCGAGGTGGCTGACCAGATTCGAAACAAGCTTGCGAAAGATGAAGCCAGAACACTTGCCTTTGATCGAGCAGAGGAGATCTACGAGGCCTGCTATGGGGCCGGCAGTATATCAGAAGTCGCCAAGAGCAATCAGCTCAAGGTCAATGAGACCGGGTTCTTCCCCGAAAATGGGCCTGTTAAGGGAGTCAAAGAGGCAAGAGAATTTGCCAAGGCAGCTTTTTCTCTGGATGAGAACGAGGTCAGTGAGCCCCTTGAGCTGTCAGACGGTTACTACATACTTCAGCTGATCGCCAAGCAACCAGCTATAATTCCAGAGCTGAAGAGTGTTGAAGAAAGGGTCGGGCAAGACCTGATCCAGGAGAGAAGAAACGATCTGGCCCAAAAGGACGCTGAGGAGTTTTTGAATGACATGAAAGGCGGAGTCGAGTTTCAAAAGGCCGCTGCGAACCGAGAGTTGAAGATAGAAAATACCGGTTTTTTCAAGCGGTCCGGGGCGATACCGGGGCTCGGATCCGAAAGGGACATCCAGGAGACGGCCTTTGCGCTGAGTCAGTCAAAACCCCTTCCAGATGCTGTGATCAAAGGGAAGCAAGGATATTATGTGATTCGGTTCAAGGCTCGACAGGAGGCAGATCCAAAGGAATTCGAGGATAAGAAGTCGGACTACACGACCAACCTTCTGTTCCAGAAACGTCAGAGGGCTATTGGGGAATTCCTGGATGGGGTGCGCGAAAAGAGTGTGATCACTATTCAGGAGGGGTTTCTGGATTGATGCATGAACTTGCTGTTGCTGAAAGCCTCCTCAAGATCGTCGAGGATCAAGGCAAAAAGCACGGGCTTTTCAGGGTCAACCTGGTGCGTCTTCGCATAGGAAAGCTTTCCACGGTGGTCCCTGAGGCCCTCAGCTTTTCTTTTGAGGTGATTGCCCGGGGCTCGTTAGCCGAGGGGGCGAAGTTGGCCACAGAGGTCGTACCTGTGATAGCACACTGCAAGGATTGTGGAGTCGATTTTGAAATAGAGAGCCATTTCTTCCTTTGTCCTCAATGCGGAAGGGCAGCGCTGGCACTTGTCTCAGGAAAGGAGCTTGAGATCGTCGATATTGAGGGGGAATAGGATAATTGGGCATTAAATTCGTGTTTTTTCAGGCAGAATAAAGTCAAATCTGTTACACGGCGGAATCGTAGGATAAACCGGCCCTGTCGGGTGTTATTCGACAAAATCGCCATATTTTCCCGATTATCCTGCGATAACGTAGCGTAACGTTTCGGCCGTATAAATCAAAGTTAAGTGCTATGAGGTAAAACAATGACAAACGACATAGATACTAAGTCACTTATCAAAATCGGATTAAAATCAGTTGCTGCTTCCTTTCCAGTTGCATCAAGTATAGCCCAAGCCTGGTCTGATTATGAATCAAAGATACAGTCTCAAAGAATTGAAGAATTTTTTAACAATTTTCGTTCTGAGTTAGAAGCTATGAGTGACAGAATTGAAGCTGTGAAAGAGTATATAATTGATTCAGAAGAAATACCATCCTTAATTGAGAGATCAATAGATAAAATAAGAAGAGAAGCGTCCGATAGTAAGAGAGCAAGATTTGCTCGCCTTCTTGCAACCAATATAGCGGCTGCAGGAGAATTAAATTGCGACGATAAAATATCATTTATAGAAGCCTTAGATACTTTAACGGAACAAGATATTCTCGTTTTTTCAATTTTCAAACCTAATCAACGAATACGTGTTGATGAGATTCTTGAAAGTGGCATTTTGAACCAATTCGACGGCAAAGAAAAAATGGGTAGGTTAGTAAGTTCAATCACCAAATTAGAATCCAGAGCTTTAATCGGTGAAACAATTAGTGACAAAGATGTTGACAGCTATGCTATGTTTGGAGATCCATCTTCTTTTGTGAATCGATGGAAAATTAAATATTTTGAACTATCTCCTTTTGGCTCTTTGTTTTACAAGCATATTTTATAACCAAGGCATTTAACATCACAATGCACCTGATCAGCTACAGCCTGCGGCTTCCGCTGCCAGGTGATTGTGGGCGTTATGCGCCGCAAAACCAATTATAGCACCGAAAATATAGAAATATGGATCTGGAAAAATTAACAAAATTCGCCATTGATACGCTGTCAGAATATTTTTATGTGTCTGCTATTACTCTGAGTAGACCTGTAAGCCGCTTTGCGCCCGTGCCAACAGCCACGTCCGAGGGTATTTATTCGCCACGTAATATTCGGCTTGGCCCACGCCTCAATCCAAAGCTATTTGGATTTCTAGCAGTAAGTATTGTCCTTGGTGCTACTATCAACGCCTTGATACCACATAGGCTAAAACCTCCAGAACTCCTCACTTCAGTGATATTAGGTATTGTTTCGTGGGTCACGTATGGTGTGCTTATCCATGGCCTTTGTAAATTGTTGCGAGGGAATGGGAGTTTAATTGATACGCTGTCTGTTACTCTACAACTATTCGGTGTCCTATATGTTGTCAGCAGCTTTCTTGGTGTCGTGTTTGGTACCGTTTCCCAGGTTCCGTTTGTCAACGACCTGCTAATCAAAGGGGGACACTACACATGGAAATTTGCAGAGAAACCAGTTTTGTTTTATTTTGTCATTCATGCGATCTTGCTTTGTATCTACCTTCCTATCGCGTTACGGAAGGTGCATGAATTCGGTTGGGTTAAACAACTCGTCCTGGTTTTACCCGCAGTAATTGTAATGGTCTTTATTTCTTTAGCTATTTATAAGTCGACGGGTTCCCTAGATACTATGATTGCCTTATCGCTTATGAAACTCGACGCATAACAAAAGAGTCAAGCAGACGCTCGTAAACTCGCGCCGCTTACCCTATTAGTTGGCCCTATAAAGCAGGATAGACTTATGAATTTCAATCACCTTGATGCAACTGATAACGCATTGACAGTAACTGCTGCGCATGATTACCTGCGTGCACAGGCAGCATGGGAATTATTCCTTCAGCTATCATCTGATAATATCAATGGAAAAGAGGATAAGCGTCACCTTCTGGCAATGTACGATGCATATGCCAGATTTGTCCATCATCTTTATGAATTCTATGTCGCCTGTATTAAGCGCAATCGTCAAAGCACTTCAGACATACCACACCCTGAGCGTGACCGGATTCTTCAGGTTGAAGCGTCTAAGCTAATGAACAATCGGGCAGCCCGGATTCGACGCGGAGACGCACCGAGTTTGGAAAATTCGCCAGAATATTATGAAACTCCAGTTCCGCCTTACTTTGCTGAGCACTTTCGAACTGTGCGAAATCGTACTGCACATGCAGACTATAGACGGTCTCTTCCAACGTCAGGAATTTCACTTGCTGACTTTTTTCGTCAATACCACCGATATATCTTGTTGCTGTTTGAGGAGGCACATTTTGTATGGAATGTCAAAGATGTTGAAAATTTTGATTGGGGGGAGATCACCGAATTTAATTTAGTTGTCAGGTCTGGAGATAATAGAACATAAGAAAAAGTTCATAGGCCAACAACGCAGTCCAGGGGACAGCAAGGGCCGGGCCACTACGGAAGGAAGTGCGTTAGCAGGATTTTAATCAGTTACAAAGGTCTGTGGAAGCCCTTGCTGCCCCTGACCGCAGCGTTAAACCAAATCACATCCTATGAATATAAAGAACTATAAAGAATTAGAGGATCTTGAACAAAGGATAATCAATTTGATCCGAAGGTATCCTCTGGATGCATTGTTAATTGGAATCAGAGAATCTGAAAATAGATTTGAACCCTTTGTTCGGGCAGGAATTTCTCTCTTCGCCATAAGATTCTGCTCAGCTGGTCCTAAAATAGAAAGGGTTCAAACCGTAAGACAGAAAGATCTCGAAAATATAGCTCATTTAGTAACGCTGTATCTATTGGCTGATCCAATTACATTTGACCGAAATGAAAGAAATGAATTCAGTTCTTCCAACCCGGTCCTTATGGTGTTGAGGCTAGTTGGACACCAATTCCCATTTAACATAAGCACCTTTGGACATCATGCTCAACCTTTCATGCTTTATAAAAAAATACCAAATATCCTGAAAGGAAGCAGTCCCAAATACACCTTCGATATTGAGTCTGCATTTTTTGATTTAAATGACTTTTCGATATCCGATTTTATTGACGTTTGTTTTATAACCCATTCAGTGGCTGTGCGGAATAATCACTTCACAAGAGCATATCTTGAAAAATCGCGTGAAAAGTTGAATGTCCCAGGAGAACTTACAATTTCAAAAATTGTTGATTCCATATCAGGTGACCCAGAGAAACTTAGCACCTGTTATTATAAATTCCGGAATAATAATCGAAAATATCGAATGTACGATTTAAACCCTCTTTTTTTATTTCCTATTGTTCGGCCATGGTCACATAATAATTATGTTCCATATTCGAAAGACAGAATGATTGTTCCTATCCCAGATCTGATTGCTTATAGAATGTCAACAGGAGTTTATTACCAGCTTTTTAACGAATACAAGACCAATTTTTCAGATTCTTTCGGTCTTGTTTTTGAAAACTATGTGGGTTGGATTTTGAAAGAAGCGCTTTATGAGGACAAAATTGTTCATGAAAAAACTATACGAAAAAATTTTCCCGAAGAATTTGGGCCTGTTCCTGACTTTGCAATTTTAGATAATGAGTCGGTTGTTCTGATTGAATGTAAAGCAACGAAATTTACAAGAGGGGCATTAGTAACTGGAAAAGAAGATTATGTTATTGATAGCCTTAAGCAATTGATAAAAGGTTTAATTCAGTTAAGTAAATTCAGAAAAGCATGTATTGATAAGCATCCTTCTCTTAAAATGTTTCATAAGCATAAATCATTTGAAACCGTTTTATTAACTATAGAACCGTTGTATCTAATCAACAGCGTACTGTTTAGAGATATGATAAACGAAGAGCTATCGAAAGAAGGCGTATCGAAATTTGACTGGATAATTCTTTCAATAAATGAACTGGAGGCGTTTCAAGCTCATATCAAGGCGGGTCACAGCCTAAATGTAATCTTAAAAAGATTAAAGGTGGAGCATTTCAATACAGTTTTAGAAGAGCTAAATACAAAGTCCATAAAAACATATCGAGACTGTTGCTTATACAAAATTCAAAATGAAATATATGAAAGAATTGGCATATAGAGGGTTTAACCACGCTCTTGCAGCGGAGCGCAAAAAGCCGCGCCCGCTGAAGAGCCCGTTATGAGAGAATAAAGACATGGACATTCAAGAAACAATGCAGAGAGGATTCATGGAGGATGGGATCAAACAAGAGTTCGAACAGACGCTTTCGTCCCGAGTCGAACGCTACCTGAAAGTGAAGCCCCATGGAATAGTCCCTCTCACGGAATTTGCGCCCGTTTCGGCAGAATGCACCCTTCTCTTTCGAGATGGTCACTTCTATGGCTCCATTGCTCTGTCTCAGGCCGTCGCCGAGGCTATTGCCAAATTCCTTTGTCAAAAGAACGGCTGGCCACCAAAAAAGAATTTTGAAGAGAACGTCGCAAAACTACAAACCAGAAAGTTCATATCGAACGACATGAAAGACAAGTTTCTCAGGATATGGGAAAAGCGAGACGATTACCACCACCTAAATCCAACCATAGAGACAGATCGCGAGAAGATTGAGGCCCTTGCATACGAGAAAGTCTTGCTACTGAAAGAAATTGAATCGGAGGTCTTTAAGTTTTCCATTGTTGATGGAAAGTTAGTACCCGAGAACAGGAAGTATTGGGTTTTGCAGCAAAACGGCACGGTACCGGTGTTTCTGAAGTTGGAATGAATCGGCTCATAACCAGCGGTTGCACCGGATCGCCCAAAAATCGGGCTCCCGGTGATCCGCGACGTTAAATTCTTAAGTCCCAAAAAGGAGTTGAAAAATGAGAGCATTTCCAAAAACCGAAGAGGGGTTAAGAAAATTAGCCGACAAATTAGGCGTCACTCATGATTCAGCCACTACCAGCGTTGGGGAAGACCGTTCAATAATGCAAGCCAGAATACTTGCTATACTTAGTGAGCGTAGAAACTCAAGCTTATGGATAATAGCTTTATTGTCGGCTATAGCTTCAGTTTTGAGCGCCTTGGCTGCTTGGTATGCCATTGCTAAACTTAGTCCTTTGCCTTAAAAATTGGGAAAATAGTTTCAGTGAGTATGAATCCAACTCCTGAAGTAAATTATCCATTTGGTTTTGTGTGGCGCATGATTCTAGGGCTACCATATTCGCTAAAAAATCAACAACCTTGCCCGGTCTTTTTTTTGTAAAGACCATAACATGTCTCCTGTGAAATAAAATTTAACCACCGCTTTCACGCCGACCTCGTACCTCGGCGGGTGAAGCGGGCGTTAAGTGCCCCGAGAGATAATTAATCCAAATGGCTAAGCGAAAGAAAAAAGACCAAAAGCTTTTCCTGGGTCATTATGCCGTGGCCTTTATAGATCTACTCGGGCAGCAAGAATTTCTTCGAAATCTCCGTTCACTTCCAAATCCAGAGGCCCCTCAAGATATGGAAGCAACAAAAGAGCATCTGAAAAACACATACGGTGCCGTTACCGGAATGAGAAAAATTTTCAGTGACTCTTTTGATGCATATGCCAGAAAACCAAGAGATTTAGGCGGGTTGACGCCACAACAAAAAAAAGAATTTAATTCACTCACTAACAACCCTATAAAATTTCAAACCTTTTCTGATTCAGTTGTCATATTTATGTCACTGAGAACTGACTCAGCAAAACTGCCGACAAGGGGTATCTTTGGCATACTAGGTGCGGCTGCTACAACATTTACAAGTTGTTTAGCGGCAGGCCATCCTATCAGGGGCGGTATTGATGTCGGTCTTGGAATGGATATAACTAAAAACGAAATTTATGGCCCAGCGCTTTCTCGAGCCTATACACTTGAATCAAGGATTGCGAATTATCCAAGGATCGTAGTGGGAAACGAGCTTGTTAGGTATTTAGAAGCCACAAGAGATCAAGAACCAAAAGATGCAACTGCTATCGCTGCGAAAAAGACTGCGGAGAGTTGCATTGAATGTTTAGCGGTAGATGATGATGGATATCCATTTGTTGACTACCTGGGAGAATCTTATCGTCGTATGTTTGGTGAAGTCATAGATGCCTCTGTAATACAGAGAGCGTATAGTCGTGTCTTGAATTTTACAGAAAAATATCAGAAAGAAAAGAATAGCAAGTTGGCTTTTCGTTACACGCTACTTAGAAATTACTTTGAGGATCGCTTGCCTCTTTGGGAGGATCTTTTTCCAACTGAACAATAGAGCAAAAAAAACAAGACCAGCACTTAACAGTGGCGTTCAGTGGACGCGAAGAGGCGCTGGGGCGCTGACGCGAAGAAACTGAGGGGCGCGCCACTGACGCCGGTCGTTCGCTTTCAGATGAATAGTTGAAGATGGATTTTAAGAATATTAAAGACCAAATCAAAAAGGAGATTCGTCGAGATCCTTTTTCAGAGCCAAAGTCTTGGGAACTAATTGAAAAGTACCTTGACAAACAACTTTGGCCGGAGCTTCTTTCCCGCTCTGGGGCTGCTAAGCTTGCGAGAAAACTCCCACAAGACTTCACGCCAGAACAACTTGTCAAAAACGATGACCTCACTGTTTGTTGGGAACGAATTGGCAATTTCTATAAGAACCAACGAAGATTTTACGAGGCTCTTTCTATCTATTTCCCTCTTTACTACCATCTAATAACTGCTCAAGACGTGTCTGGAAAGCACATCCACAAAGGGTTACCCCTTATTTGGATCATTGATTGCTACGATGCTATGGGTTTTCCTGTCCATACAAAACGGTACCTGATGCTGACGTTAATTGAGGCGGCAATTCATCACAAGGGCAAAATCCCACCCGACACAACGGGGATTTATTGGCGGTTGATTTTCCGCCATGGACTCTCAGATGATGAATTTAACAGATATGCTAGTGAAGCTTATCAGCTATGGGAAAATAACAAAGTAGAAGCTCTTTATCCTGAATGGATTCTTCAGCAGATAGACAAGGAATGGCTGACGGAGTTGCCTTCTTCACCCGAAGCTGGTCTTTATGTGTCCAATCCCCTCTATATCAATCGGCTTCTAAAACGGCTTGGTGACAAGCAAGGGAAAGCCTTAGAGAACCTTGCCGATTATATCCTTTCCTGTATGCCGGGGTGCAGAACAGCCAAAAGGCAAAGGACGCAATCGACCGACTTAGACATAGTTTGTTCAATGGAGGGTTTTGAAGTCGATTTCCGATCAGAATTCGGCCGCTATTTTATATGCGAGTGTAAGGACTGGAAGAAAGCCGCAGATTTTGCGACAGTCGCAAAATTCTGTCGAGTTCTTGATTCTGTCAAAGCACGTTTTGGCATTTTGTTTTCGACTCACGGGATATCTGGGAAGGGTAAGAACAGACATGCCGAGCTTGAAAGACTAAAAATATTCCAAGATAGGGGAATGGTTATTGTTGTTGTGGATCATGATGATTTTGTAAGAGTGGCACTAGGAGAGAATTTCATCAATTTGCTTAGAAGAAAATACGAAAGAGTTCGTCTAGACCTTTCGAAGACACGTTGAACAACTCGTTTGGGAAAGCGAACAAGCGGTTGAAAATGGACTGGCAAGTCCGCTGCGCTCCTTTGCCAGCCTCTTAACCGCGGCGTTCGGCAGGACGAGGCATGAACACACACAGAATCGATTTCACATCACAGGACTGGGAGACGCCAGCCCCGTATGTTCGGATGAAGGTCTACAAGTACGAGAAAGGGGACGTTGGTTCTGAAGCAACTTATTTAGCAAAAATGGGGGCTTTTGATCTGGAATTTACCAGAAGAGTAGGGATAATATCACCTATAACCGATGCTTGACTCTATCATATATATCTTTGCGATGGATGATTCCAAATATCCACACTTCGGTGCCTGATACCCTAAAAACTACTCGATAGTCTCTTACTCTCAATTTCCAATATCCTTTGAGTGTCCTTTTTAGTGGTTCACAATATTGGTGGGGGGCAACTGTAAGACGAGATTCTATGGCTTTTTTAATACGTTCCTGAATCTTACGGTCTAATTTCGGTATATCAGTTTCTCTAACCTCTGGATGATAAACCAGTTTGAAAGGCAAGTTCTACTTCCTCAGTTACAAAGACCATGTCTCTTTGTGGCTTACCGCCTTTGACCTATTGAAGGTAACTTCTCTTGTTTCAGCAAAGTCAGATAGTAGTATGTCTTCATGTGTTTCCAATGCTTCCCTTATTAAATCTCTAACTTTCAATGATAGAGATACACCTTCTTTCTTGGCTAAGTATTGAATGCTTTGGTAAAGGGGTTCTTCCAATACGACGTTTATCCTTGGATTCTTAGTAGGCATATTCTCACCTCCTTATACGTACAAAGAAGTGTAACACTGGTGATACACCATGTCAAGAAAAATTAGAGGAAAAGAGAGGGGGCATAGAGATGCACGGTTTTTACGGCCGCATTCTATTCGTAGACCTGACGCGTAGACGCTATTCTGTTGAAGGCCCTGATGAGAAGGTCCTCAAAGGGGCTCTCGGCGGAAAGGGGCTGGCATCCCATCTCCTCCTCAGATTAAACCCGCCTATGGTTGACCCCTTGAGTCCGGAGAACCACCTGATCTTTTCCACCGGGCCTGCGTCCGGCAGCCTGGTCTGGGGCTCATCCAGATACGGCGTTTTCACAAAGTCCCCCCAGACCGGTTTCTATTCTGAATCGTATGCAGGAGGGCGTGTCCCCGAGGCCATGGATGCCGCCGGGTATGATGCGGTCGTCATCAAGGGAAAGAGCAATACTCCTACGGTCTTGGTGGTCGATCCCCAGGGCGTAGCCTTTCATGAAGCAGGTGACCTGTGGGGGATGGATACCCATCAGAGCGAAGATGAGGCAAAAAAACGGTTCGCCAAGAAAAAGAATGCTAGGAAGTTTCGAGCCGGCGCTGTGGTCATAGGGCCGGCAGGGGAACATCAGGTATGCTTTTCGGTCATAGAGAATGACTATTGGCGGTCGGCCGGCCGGACCGGTGCAGGGGGTATCATGGGTAGTAAAAGGCTCAAAGCGATAGTGTTTCAAGGCGATCGGAGGCGAAAGCTGGCTGATAGGAAAGCCATTCAAACGTTCGCAAAAGACTTAGCAAAAGAGGCTAAGGAGCACCCACAAGTCGCGGCCTACAAGAGTAAGGGCACCCCCATGATGGTCAAGGTGATGAATGAAGCTGGCGGGTTTCCAACACGCTACTGGTCAAAAGGGACTTATGAAAAGTGGCGGCAGATCAGCGCCGATGCACTGCATGAGCGCTGTGAGGTAAAGCCCCGGGCCTGTTTGAAGTGTTTCATGGCCTGCGGTCGCATGACCAGGGTCCGGTCCGGTCGTCATGCAGGGCTCCGATTGGAAGGGCCCGAATATGAGACCATCTATGCCTTTGGGGGACTTTGTCTAATCGATAACATCGAGGAGATTATCTATCTCAATGACATCTGTGACCGGCTCGGGATGGACACCATAACTGCTGGAAACCTTTGCGGGCTGACCATTGAAGCAGCCCGCCGAGGAAAGATTGATCATGCAATCGACTATGGAGACGTGGATGCCATTGCCGGACTATTAAAAATGATGGCCTTTCGGGAGGGCATAGGGGAGCTTTTGGCGCGGGGAATAAAGGCGGCTTCCGAGGAATGGGGTCTTGAAGATTTGGCGGTTCATGTCAAAGGTCTGGAGCCTGCTGGTTACGACCCGAGAGTCCTCAAAGGGGTGGGGTTGGGGTATGCGACCTCTGATCGGGGTGCGTGCCACCTGAGGGCCACCTTTTATAAACCAGAACTCTCCGGCATGATCGACCCGGAGACGATCGAGGGGAAGGCCGCTATGTTTGTAGACTTCGAAGACCGCCTCACCCTCTTTGACACCTTGATCCTATGTCGCTTTTTTCGGGACCTTTACCCCTGGGAGGCCTTGTGTGAGATAGTGCAGGGCCTAACGGGCATCGAGGCCAACACCACAAGGCTTAAGGCGATCAGTGCCAATATCTCAAACATGGTCCGAACATTCAACATACAGGAGGGACTGAGGCGGGAGGATGACCGTCTCCCGACCCGACTTCATAAAGAGGCCCTCAAAAGCGGCCACCAGATTAGTGAAGCCGAGATTGAGAAGATGGTCGGGGATTACTATCGCCTCAGGGGCTGGGATGAACAGGGGAAGCCCAATGTTGATCATATCCTGTAGACTTCCCCTCCAAGCTCATTGAAGAGAACTGGTCAGGGCCCGCATAGCTGATTGGCCCCAAGAAGCATCTCGTCCGTGGCTGTATCTCCCTGGTTATCTTTGACCGTCAACGTAACAAAATAGAACCCATGTTCCAGGTCTGACACAACAGGATTAACGCCAACTGCAACCTCATTATAAGCGGGGTTGTCTTTGTGCTCAAGTACCCATTCGTAGGATAGGTCGGTGCCATCTGGGTCATAGGACCCGCTCCCGTCAAGTGTAACCTGATTGTAAACAACCTGGTTGTCACCCGCATTGGCAACCAGCGCATCGCTGATCGGATTCACTGTGATGCTCACAGTCGCGGTGTTGGAGTCGACTGGTCCGTCGTTTGCTTTGAAAGTAAAGCTGTCTGAGCCGTTGTAGTTGGCATTGGGGGAATAGGTCAGGTTAGGTGCTGTGCCGCTTAATGTCCCGTTGCTGGGTGGGTCGACTACACTAAAAGTGAGGGGATCTTCGTCCGGATCCGAGCCGGTGAGAGTGATACCGACAGGGGTGTCTTCGTCCGTGACCACCGCCTGATCGTTGGCAACAGGCGCATCGTTGATCGGATTCACTGTGATGCTTACAGTCGCAGTGTTGGAGTCTACTGATCCGTCGTTTGCTTTGAAGGTGAAGCTGTCAGAGCCGTTGTAGTCGGCGTTGGGGGTATAAGTCAGGTCAGGTGCTGTCCCGCCTAATGTCCCGTTGCTGGGTGGGGCGATTACACTAAAACCGAGGGGATCTCCGTCCGGATCCGAACCGGTGAGAGTAATAGACACAGGGGTGTCTTCGTCCGTGACCACCACCTGATTGTTAGCAACCGGCGCATCGTTTACTGCGGTGACTGTAAAGGTGGCATCATCACTGTTGGAAAGCAAACCAAGATCTGTAGCAGTAAAGGTAATAGTCTCAGAACCGTTCCAGTTCTCATTCGGAACCGTGATGGTCGCTACGCGGTCTGTAATAGAAACAGTAAGATCAGTGTTGCCAGAACAGCTCCAGTTAATCTCGGCATCTGTATTGTCTATATTAGATACATAGTCATCTAGGTTGATGGTAGCAAAGCTGTTCCCCTCTGCTATGGTCTGGTCCGGTATGTCAGAGACAACAGGGGGAGCATTCCCCGTTAACGTTACTGTGAACGCATTGTACATTATCCCTTTTGCATTGTTTGGATTCGTAACATGCAGATGGTATGTACCAGGCAGAAACCCTGCGGGAATGGTAGCGGTGATTTGACTGTCGCTCAACCAATTTACCTCCACACAGGAAACAAAGCTTTTTACCACCCTAAGGCCTGACCAATCAGCCACATACACATAGTCTCCTGAGACATAGACACCATAGGCCCTGCTAGGCGTATTACAAGCGCCTCCCAAAATCGGGTTAGCGGGGTCAGTTACATCTATCACTTGAAGCCCTGCATTATTACTAGCCACATACGCATAGCCTCCTGAGACATAGACGCTACGGGAGGGCTCCCAATCCGGCGTAGCACATGCGCCTTCCACGACCGGATTTGTAGGGTCAGTTACATTTATGACTTGAAGGCTAGGTGGATCATAATTGAGGCCGGCTCCGGCCACATATGCATAGTCTCCTGAGACATAGACACCCCTGGCATAGCCGGGTGTATCACATTCACCTGCCAAAGACGGGCTAGTAGGATTCGTTACATCTATCACCTGAAGTCCGAAATCATTATCAGCCACATACGCATAGTCACCCACGGCATAGACACCACGTGCAGCGCCAGGTGTATTGTATGAGCCCACTATGGACGGACTGGCAGGGTTACTTATATCTACCACCTGAAGCCCTTTGGCATTATCAGCCACATACGCATAGTCACCTAAGACATAGACACCGCGTGCATTGCCAGGCGTAGCACATCCGCCTATTTGGGAGGGGATAGTAGGAGTAGCAATGTCTATTACCACGAGGCCTGAATCACCAACAGCCACATAGGCGTAGTTTCCTGAGACACAAACACTATAGGCATAGTAAGGTGTATCACATGCGCCTGCCACGAACAGGTTAGCAGGATCAGTTACGTCTATGATCTGAAGGCCCGCATTACCATCAGCCACATACGCATAGTTTCCTGAGACATGGACGCCATTGGCCACGCCGTTATTCGCACTTCCGGGGGTTTCACATGAGCCTATTAGGGACGGGTTACCATGATTACTTATATCTATTACCTGAAGGCCCTGGGAATGACCTCCAATCACATAACCATCAGCCACATAGGCATAGTGTCCTGAAATATAGACACCAAGACTTTTGTTATCTGTGTCCCATGAGCCTATTAGGGACGGGCTGGCAGGGTCGATTACGTCTATCACCTGAAGTCCTGCACTACCATCAGCTACATAGGCGTAGCCTTCTGAGACATAGACACCTTTGGCAGAGCCAGGTGTACCACATGCGCCTGTTATGGACGGGCTAGCAGGGTTTGTTATGTTGACTATCTGAAGCCCCCAATTACCATCAGCCACATAGGCATAGTCTTCTGAGACATAGACACCGCGTGCAGAGCCAGCTGTATTGTACCAGCCTACTCTATACGGGTTGGCGGGATTACTTATATCTATCACCTGAAGTCCTTTAGAACCGTCGGCCACATACGCATAGTTTCCTGAGACATAAACGCCATAGGCATTGCCAGGTGTATTATATGACCCTGTTAGGAACGGGTTAGCAGGGTTAGTTATGTCGATTACCTGAAGCCCTGAAACATAATCAGCCACATAGGCATAGTTTCCTGATACATAGACGCCATAGGCAACGCCAACTGCATTGTATGAGCCTACCACGGACGGGTTAGCAGGATTACTGATGTCGATTACCTGAAGTCCTGAGTGATCATCAGCCACATACGCATAATTTCCTGAGACATAGACCCCATTGGCGAAACCAGGTGTATCACATGTGCCTACCACGGACGGGTTAGCATTGTCAGTGATGTCGATTACCCGGAGCCCTGAACCAACATCAGCCACATACGCATAGTTACCCGAGACATAGACACCGTGAGGATCGCTAAGCCCACATGAACTGATAGTCTCGGGGTTGCCACCATAGATAGAAACGTAGGGAGTGTCCATGAAGTAGTAGCCAGTAATGGTTACAGGGGTTGGTGAGCCATTCCACCCCTCATTAGGCGTTATGGAGTATATCCCCGGTGGAGGGTCCATTAGAACATGAATGTACGAATACTTGGTCTCTGTAGTCTGGACACCTTGGTAACTTATGGTCAAAGACACATGATAATACCCTTCATCAAGGTAGGTGTGTGAAGGATTTTGCACTGTGCCGAATTCTCCGTCCCCAAATTCCCATAGCCAATTTTCAATTCCCGGGTCCCCTTGAGACAGATCAAGGAATTGAGTGGTAAAAGGCGGGGCGCCATAAGTGTGCTCAGCAGCAAAGTCCGCCACCAAGTGTGCCACCGCTCCGGAAACCTGCTCAGAAACGGGAGCGTATCCCTGAACCGAGGCTGTAAGGGTAAGTGTCACGCGACCCGTTACATGAGGAGTCCAATAACCGCAGTACCATCCGTCATTTGCCGTCTGATCAGGCGCGACACCGTTATCATGAAGTGTCATGGGCTCTTCATTGTCGAAGTCTACTGTGACTGTGGCATTACCAGCAGGCTCCTCACAGACTTGAACGAATGCCATGATGACATTTTGACTGTTCTGATGAAACCCGAACTCGTCAGATGGGCTTCCAATGAAAAGTTCAACGACGCATGACAGCGTTGTAAAGGAGTAGTATTGGCCATTGTTGTTATCTATGGTTTGGTTGGCTGCCTCATCCGTAGATGCCAGCGCGAAATAGTACGTACTGTCGGGAAGCAAGTCAGTTAGATCCACCGCATGGTTAGTGACTAGGAACGAAGTCCACTTGCTTAAGTCTGGCGGCAATGCTGTCCCATAGTAAACGCAGCTGTCCGCAGTCTCATCTGTATCCCAATTCAGAGTAGCGGTTTTGTATACTACGTTGATTGCTTCTACATTTGTTATAAGTGGGGGTGAACAATCAACAATAGCGGCAAGGGTTTTGCTTTCTGCTGGAAAAGCATCGTTATAGATAGCTCTTATTTCATCTCCCTCTGCTACCTGTAGTTTACCATCAGGGGTTGGTGTGCCGACTTCCAACTGAATAGAGCCTTCAAACCGACCACTGTTTGGCCCTGTTTCCGTTAAAGTGACCATTTCCGCATCAAGTTCTGACGAGCTTGCCATCTCAATACTGGTAGTATCTATTGCCCCAGGATCGGTGTCTAAATGACAGTCGGCCAGAGTTATCTCGACCACTGCTTCGCAATCATATTTCTTTCTATCTAACCGGAGCCGGCCATCACCGCAATCTGTTACATAAGTGATGGCAACATCATCTACATACCAACCCCGATGGTTGTTTAACCAGTTATTGACAGTATCAAAATGGTACTTCAGGTATATCGCGTTTCCTGCATACGGCGAAAGGTCGATAGGTCCTACAAGATACCAGTCAGCATCGTTGTTCGTGCTTTGGAGGAGTTGCGTCCAGCTCGCACCGTTGTCAGTGCTAATATGTACTTTCCTTAAATCCCAATACTGGAAATATTCATTTGTTTCTTCCCAACTCATAAACTCCAATACCGGATTGGCTCCCGTTAACTCAATCCGAGGAGATATTAGGCTGCCACTATTTGCTTGTCCGTTATCATAATTACAAGTTGCATCCTGACCGTACCACCAGCTATGGGCAGGACTATAGCTTCCTGGACAGGGGCTAGTATCATCAGGTACTTGGTGCCAGAAACCGGTTGCTGTCCAGCCATTACTACCTGATTCCATGTCGTCTTCAAACACCACCTCTGTTGCCGCCTTACACGTATAGTATTCACCATTGTTGTCAGCCATGGCTTGGTTGCCAGCTTCATCCGTAGATGCCACCGCAAAATAATAAGTGGTATCCGGGCTTAATCCAGTCAGAGTTATGGAATGTGAGGTTACCTGGCCGGGGTTGCACTTGGTTGATTCAAGGGACAGGGTTGTACCATAGTATACACAACTATATGCGGGCTCATCTGTATCCCAGGTTATGGTTGCTGTTGTCTGATCAGAATAAACTACTTGCAGGTTGGTTATCTGTGGTGGCAAGCAATCTGTATATGCAGTATCTGAAGGAGTAGCCGGATTTCCGGTCCCATCATCAGCATCATAATAAGTGACGGTGATGGTATCTGTCTCAGAGCATGTGATTTGCAACACGCCATCCCCTGAGACCACCGAAGCATCTGTTGTAGCAATGGTTCCTGTAAACATGCCGCTATCAGATCCGGTTTCGGTCAAAGTAATATTAGCTTCCTCGTCCAGGTGCGTCGTTGTGATGGCTATGATATTCGTGTACTGCTCAATGGTCTCCGGGTCGGTGTTCAGATGGCTGTCCCTCACAACCACATGAATATCTCCGCCTGGGTAGTAAGCCTCTCTGTCTAACGCGATGATCCCCGCAGGGCCTGCCCCTGCGCCTCCTATTGGAGTTTGCGGGTCGCCAAGCAGATTAGTCTGATAGCAACACCAACGTCCGTAGAGGTCTTCGCCGACGTACCCTGCGCAATCCTCCTTGGAATCCTGGTTTATGATGCCTAGATTAACTATTCCTTCGCCAAAATAGGCATCAAAGAACTCGCGATCAAAGTGCTGTGATGGGCCATTGGTGTCATACAGATTTCCCCAGCCATAGCGTGAATTCATGACCACCGCAAAGGCACCGTTGGCTTCCGTGACAAAGTGCTCAGCAATGCAATCATAACTAGTGTAACTGCCAGTTGTGGTTCTATTATCAAAAGAACCGGAATAGCAGCCCTGGCTGTAAGCGAAAAAATGCTGGTCATTTGTCAGGCTATCGACGTCTGAATTATATATTTTCATATTATAGTTGACATCGGCATGCCCTAAGTGATTCAGCAGATGAGTGCCGTTGTTCAACAGGGGAATCAAGTCATTTCCACTCCACGTGCCGTCTCGGTCACATAGGCTAATTATATCCCAGTCTCCTGGAAAACCAGTAGTGCAGTAACCAAAATTACATGAGCCGTCTCTTATCTCATCCTTGTAGTCACATCCCCACTTGGACCAACCCAGATTCTCCCCCAATATTAGCGCCTTTTCGAGGCTCGGGTCTTGCGGGTCACTATTTTCATAGGCAATAGTCTTTCCCACAAAGTTTGACACTTCATTCTCTGAATCGACCGGTGCCCTGCCCACATAAACCTCGGCAAACAGATCCACCTCGCCGCCACCAGGCCCGTCTGTGGGCTCGCCATATAGACCATCGCCATCATAGTCAAAGCTGCCGTCAAGGCACCCATAATACATATCTGACGGGATATTAGTGTCTGGATAAGACAGAATCGAGACGCTGAAGCCCCTGGCTGGAATGATATTATCGCCACTCTCTCCCCCGACATTAGCGCCATCGCCGTCACCGCCTAACAGGACATACTCTGTCCCCCAGGTATTATAGGCATCAATGATAAAGTTACGAATTCTGGTCTGGTCATCCACACCCCCATCAGGGCGGGTACCGTCATAATTAGAATAAATCCATTCTGTAGTCACAATGGTGGCAGGTGTACCTCTGACAGTC
>SDBU01003075.1_pt1 | contig 21506 bp, 28 predicted proteins | sample 2277071 | NCBI WGS metagenome assembly SDBU01 (sample SAMN10397929, study PRJNA504765) | marine sediment metagenome | isolation source: marine sediment core GS08_GC12, 126 cmbsf | place: Arctic Ocean: Gakkel Ridge, Loki's castle | collected 2008
GCGTTGGCATCGCCCTCTTCGCCGCTGGCCACAATACCGCTCTGGTTTATGACTTCAAAACCATCTGTGCAGGTGATTTCATGGTATCGGCGGCCAACGTCACAATGATCGTCGAAGCCGTTGTATCTCCACGGAAGACGTGTGTGTTGATTGGTCATATCGTCTCCTTGGTTGTGCCACTGTGCGGCGGGTTCGGGTCAGTCATCCTCTACTGGCTGCTCATACTCTACGGTATCATGCTCCCCTGGGTTGCATTGGCTGCCTGTATGGTGCTCGGTACGACGGAGACCGCATTTTGTGCAATGGGCGACGAACATCATTGCTGTACCTCCAGCAGACCACACGCCAGGGTTTTCGTCGCATCCACCCTCGCCCTCACTCGACCACTCGTGCTCGCAGTCTACATCGCCACCAGCCGCATCGATCAGTGCAGTGTGGTTGGGCGCGATTTCTACCGTGCAGGCTCCGTCCGCTAGCTCGGTTGTGTGGTCCTCGTCTTCATACATTGTCCACCAGACATTTATCTCCGCCCCGTCATCGCCCCAGTCGCCACCCTCACACCAGTCATTTGCCTCGTCAGGCACGCTCTCCTCGGCCTCTTGCAGGGTCTCGGCCTCGATCTCGACACTTTCCGAGATTCCTTCATCTCGCATTTCCAGGTAGTACGTTTTCATCACATTCTCCCTTTGCCTCCGGCTCACTCAGTCGGCGAGTTCCGCGAATGACGCGGGCCCTCCCGTCGTGTTGCCACGGCGGTCGGGTTCGGGTCAGCACTGAAAAATCAGCCGGAATTCTCCGCAGTCCACGATACACAATTCACAACGGCGCTGGCCTTTTGTCGCTTGGCATTCATCCCAGTACAAGCCACCGTTGATTTCCTCGCACGCTCCTGGCTCGCGCCACTTTTTCGAGTTGCGGCGGAAGTCGTCTAAAGTGTCGCGAGTAGTGCTCACAAGGTCGCTGTCTTCGTCGATTGCCTGCATTTCCCACTCGGTGCATTCGCCTCTGGTCATCGCGTCTGGATCGATGCCTTGCGCGGCACAGAGTGTTCGTGCGAGTAGTTCGTAATTGGCTTCGGTTGCGTCCATCGTTTCGCTCCTGTTCGTTTGGTGGTGGCTTGTGTCCTTGTCATATCCTAATCATACGATGCGTCCAACCATTTGTCAACGGGAATTCCTACGATTTATCAAAGTATTTTGGGGAAAGCCGGCAAACCCTACGTTTTCAGGGTCTTGGGACGCCCAGGGCCTACTCGAATCCGCTCATATTCAGCCACGTCGGCCGGGTCGAGAACGTAATTCCCGCCAAATTTGCTGGCTGGCAGGCGATCGGAGTGGATCAGCTGGAGGATGCGCGAGTGACTGAGGCCGAGCGATGCCGCCGCCTCGGTGACCGTGATGTACTGGTTGATTGTGCTCATGTTCTTATTATCGGATGGATCGCACAATAAGTCAAGCCGAATAGTGGGATAGTTCGCTTGATTTTACTGCCCGGGGCGGCTAGAGTGGGATCAAAGGAGATCGATATGGGTGGTGATCAATCCGGACAACAGCTCGTACGATTCTGGCTGGACTCCGCGGCCGCGACCGGCGAGGCCATGCACTATGAGACGGCCGACGGCACGGAATGGTACGACACGCCAGGCGTAGGCGTTACCAGGCCGTTGACGGGTTTCCGCACGGGCCATAGGATCGGCGGAATGATCTACCCTGATTGAGGGAGAGCAATTTGCTTTTTCCCGTTGGGCATTTAGAATAGGACTACGATCTTACTCGGCCTGGGCTTGGACCGCCTGTGTGGCTTCACTGGGACGGTCTTGAGCCCAGGCTTTTTTTGTATATGCGAATCGACGTTTTCGTACTTTCATGTAAAATATGAAAACCTCTTTAGTTGGTTAGCTTATCAAGAGCGGGTTCGCTCATCCGATCGCACTTCTCCCCCTCCGTGATCAGCAGCCGAATCCATTCCTCCCGCGCGAACTGGGTGCAGCCACGATCCCACTCCGTGCATTTTTGACACCGGCCGAGCAGCTTGGAGACCGCTTCAGAAACGCGGTGCCCGTTGGGAGCGTTGGCGAGTGCCTCGTCCAGGGCGTTGACGTGGCGGTTTTCTGACATCACCACTTCCCTATGGGGCAATAAATGCCCCGCTCTAACATCTGCCGAATGTCACGGCCTCGGTTGCCGCACTTGGTTGGTTTGTCGGGGTCGGGCTTGCAGCGGGTTTGCTCGCGGCGGGGGCAGGGGCCGCAGAGGTTGACGATTATCCACCTGGCGGTGTCGTCGTCGTAGGGCGGCTCGGGCGGCGGCTCCGTAGAGCATTGATGAATGAACGGCCGTTTGATCGGGCGGGGGTTTTGCAGGCCGCATTCCGGACAGCGAAAGATTCCAGGGGTATCGGTGGGTATTGGTTGGCAGTTCATTCATAAACGTATACAGTTGTGCCAGTACCAAGACAGACTTGGGAGTCGTCGGTACTAAATGGGACAACATGATCAAACGCGGAGATCACCCCAACCACAAGAGACCACACGACGGAAGAAAAGGCCCCAGCTATAAAAAATTCCACGACAATTGAACACTGCCCCCCAACTTCGATTAGATGAATTAGGACGGCATTGTTAAATCCACAGTGATTTGTCGGCAAAGCCAACCAATACCCCCCTATGGTATCCCAAGTAGCTTGGTATGTTCCCGCATAGTCAGCACAGTCTTGACAGGTTCCATTCCCTAAAGCAGGGAGGTCTATCCATATTGACAAGGGAATATCCCCTGTATAGCACGGGAGCGTTATGCCTGAACCACAACACTCCCCATCCGGACACGGCTGCATCTGCCCCGCTAGATTAGCGAATCCCAACCGCGGGACAAGCAATCCACTCGCACGTCTAGCCCATCCCTCGACGCTCATGAGCAGGCCGCCCCCGTCACCATCGGAAGGCCGTCAATGAACTCCACCTTGACTCTTGAACCGGATGCAAAGGTGCCACTCGGTGTTAGCAGTTCAGAGGCCACGACATTGTCGATATTGATCCCGCTGTCGGACGCAGGCTTGCCTGTCCAGATAGAGAAGGTCACACCGGTCGCGTCGTCGAAATCAAGGGCGGCGTCGAGTTTGCCGATATGAATCCCGCCGCCCCATTCGACATACCTTGTCCCATTGGGTGAGAGAGTCGTCGTGACGTAGCTGTCACCGGCAACGTCGGCGGTTTCAGTGTTGTAGACGACAAGTTCCTCATCGGTTTCGTGGAGGGTCTTTTCTCCGGGGATCGCGGTCTCGGCCGCAACACACTTGATGCACGTCGCGGAACTGAGCGTGGTTCCAACCCGGGCATCAATACCGCCCGCCGGAGTCTTGACGATCATGCTCGACCCGTAGGTGGGCCGCAACGCTCCGGGCGGCGGTTGCTCAACGGTCCGCTCGAACCAGTCGGCAACGCGAAGAAACCGATTCCAGTCTTTGATCGGGATCGTCTTCTGGCCGGGCTGTGGCGTTGGCATGGATTACCCCTGGGTATCGCACAGTACGCTGATCTTCGTGATGCACCCGATGACGGCGGCTCCGGTGGCGGCGTCGTTGACCGACGTCTCGAGTTGTACATTGAGCACAGCCCCTGGAGAAAGCGCCGCGGAAGTGATGGTGAAGTCGATGGTAACGACGGACGCGATGATGGTATTCATGTTGTCGGATACAGCGGCGGCGGCAAGGTCGGCCGATACTGTGTTGTCCTCGTCGTTGCTGTGGCACGCTATATCAAGCGTTGCGTTGGTGTCGGCGATGTTTGTGATCATCCCCGCCTTGAACCGAATTATCACCGTCTGGCCGGCGACGTACTCCGGCGGCAAGGGGAACGTAAAGGCGGCTTTGTTAAGAGTTACGCCGGCGTTCTGGAGGTCTTCGGTCTGGAGCGACGGGGCGTTCGTCCCAAACGATCCGCCAACCAATCCGAGGTCATCGGTGGCCCCCGCATTGGGCAGAAGCACGCCGAAATTGTCGTGTATGCGACATTGCGTCAAATCGATTACGTATTCCTGTAGGTTCCGCTGAGCGACCTGCCCCGGGTCGATCTCGGGCTGGAATTCGTTTGCGTGCGTAAATCGCCCCGTTACTCTCAACGTGTCGGTGATCAAGGGCATGGTATTACCTTTCGTTTATGGGTCAAAAGCCCAAGTAGGTTGTGAAATTCAGCCGCTCGTACACCCGCTGAATATAGACATACTTCTCCGTCTGAACGTCCTGCGAGCTAATGACCTCCGTTTTGGTGTGGATGTCAATCAAGTCGTGGCCGTCCTTGACGATACCGGAAATAGAGCCGATGGTCTGGCCGGTCTTGTTGCGGCTCATCGCAAAATGAAAAGTGACGGAACTATTCGAGTCGGCGGCAATTGTCGTGTCACCTTCCGCACCGAGGAAGAGCACCTCTCCGGCCGGGCGGTGGTGCCAGATCGCATTGTTTACCACGCCGGTCAGGTCCTCCCAATAATCCATCGCGGTTTCGGTGACTATGCCTGCCTCGAAGTTGAATATATACGAGCGCATCTGCACGGGGACCGTGATTTCCGCCCCGGAGCCATCTTGGCCGATGATCACTGGTTTGTCGGGATCTCCTGAAGGAGCCGCATTCGAAGGGTACTTGTTGACCAATTCTCGCGACGCGCTGATATGAACGGTCCCGCCCGTCGTGCGGAAGTTGATGCGTAAAGTGCCGCCCGGGGCCGACATACGAGGGAGCGGACCATACGGGCAAGTGACAAAGAACAGCCCGTTCCCTTGTGGCTTGAACTGGATGTCCTGGAGCCATGCTCCGAAGTAGAAAACCGGCACCCTGGAATCTAAGTACGTGGCGGCGGCGACGTCATCGGGGAACTCATTGGCCGTGCCGATGAGTTGGTACTCATGGACGCCTTCGCGCTTGGCGAGATTCCACGCACCGGATTCGGGCTTCTGATCGAAAATGATGGCCATCACGCAAACCCCCCCATAGCCTGGAGCCGAAGCATTTCGCGTTGGTTTTCGATTACTGCCTGCTTGAGTAATCGTAATTCCTTTAGCTGATCTTCGGACAGCTTGACAGCTTTCCTTGCAGGGTCATCACCCCGCCCGACGGACAGCCCAAGCGCCTCGCCGGAGAATCGAGCGATGGATTGCACGTCTTGCGAAACAGCGAAGTCTCGCTCCTGCAATTTGTTGGCGTCGGCGGCGTCCCGGGCAGCCTTTGCGGCGGCGAGCGATGCGTCAAGAGCGTTCTGGTTCGCCGTCCGCTCGCTTTCGGCTTTTTCCCCGGATTGCTGAGCAAGTTCCGCTTGTCTCGATCGCAGGGCCGCTATCTTCACTTCCCGAGCCACCCGGGCATCGTCGCTTGCGGCCTGGCGTGCGGCCTGGCGGTCCGCTAGTTCGGCCGGTCGATCGGCCCCAAGCTCATCAGCGGCCCGGTGAGCGGCCCCTGACGCGTCTAGCAAAGCGGTCCGAGCAGCTTGGAGTGTGTCCGCGAGACCTAAATCAAATCCAGGCACCTTTTCCATCGCGGTAATCATCGGGCCAATTACCTTGATCGCGGCGAATTCAAGCACGCTGGCTAGGCCGCTTTTTAGCCCAGCCACCACGGCATCGAAGCCGGATAAAATACCCGCCCATGCGGAATCGGCGGCATCCAGAACCTGGTCCCAAATTCCAGCAAGGAAACCCACGCCCGTCAACCACGCCTGTCGAAGAGCGTTCATTGCGCCCTCACCGGCGGCGGCCCAATCACCAGCGGCCAGGCTCTGGAGAATGCTACCAAATGTGCCCGACGTCAGTTCATCGATTTCCAACAAGGCCGAGATCCATACGACCTTGGCCGCGTTCCACATAACGTCCACGGCCGCGGCAAGGTCTCCGGCTATCAGAGCGTCCGTCACGCCCCCGATGACCCTATCCGCAAACTCCATCATCTCACCGAGATACTGTACCACGGTGCCGTAGACTCGGCGGACGGAATCACCGTAGGCAGCCCATATCGACCGCCCGGCCTCGGTCTTGACCTCCACGATAGCCATCACGCCCGCGATCCCGGCCAACGCGGCGGTGAACGGACTGAGAAACGTCCCGGCCCCGACAATTGCGCCGCCCAGCGTCGTGATGACACCGGCAGCGATTCCAACGGCGGAAGCGATTTTGAAAACCTGCACGACCAGTGGCTTGTTTTCGCTCACCCATCGCGTGATGCCGCGGACCATGCCGGTGATTATTTCGGTGCTCTCCATTAGCGCCGGCCCCAGGGCGGCCCCGATGGTGTTTTTCAGGCCGGCGGCCGATTCCTTGAGCGAAAAATAAGCTCGGGATAGAGCCAACGCTGCCGCTAGTCCCGGTCCAGTCATCAGCGTTCCAGATTGTTGCAGCTCATTTCGCCATCGCGAGAAATCCCGCGTACCGTCCCGCATCTGCTCCGCAAGTCGCTCGGTCGATTCCCCTGTCTGCTCGGACACGCGAGCGATTATCGACGCCTCTTCGGCCGTCAACTGGAACTTGAGAAGGTCGTTCTGAACGCCACGGATCGTCTCACCATACGCAGCCCAACTCCTCGCGGCCAGCGTTGCGGGGCCGACGATCGCGGCGGTTATTCCGGCCCCAATCGCCCCGATCTTGGCAATCGACGTGCCGACGTCGCGAAGGCCGGCCGCGGTGGCTCGGGCAAGCCGTCCCGGGATTGCGGCGGCGGCTTTGGTTACCTTGACGGCCATTTCGACGGCAGCCACGCCCAAACGCCGCATAAGGCCGATCGTCGCGGTAATCACACGAGGAATCGCGCGGATGGCAGCGAAGAACCCCCGCACCGCGGCGGCGGCAAGCCAGAACGGGGCCGTTACGATGGACACGGCCAGTTTTAGGGCCTTGAAGGCGAGAACCGCAGCGCGAATGACAACGACTAGCGGAGACAACACCAGCATGAGGGCCTTGACCACAAACGGTAGTTTTTCCCATTTGAACAGCGTGACATAGACCAGGCCGGCAGCGGCGGCAATCGCGGCGAGAGGAATCAGAATAGGGAGCGCGGCGGCGGCCATCGCGCCGAACCCGACGGCAGCCCCAGAGGCAGCCGTACCCGTGGCGGCCAGGGCCGGAGCTACCACGACGGCGGTAATGCCCAGCCTAGACAGGACAGCAGTCATGGCGTCACCGCTGGCCCGCATGATTGCGCCCCGGGCCGCTATCTCGGCTACCGACTCTGCTGCCTCTGCCGCGCCGGCCACGGTTGCCGAAGGCCGGTCGTCGCCCTCACTCCGCTTGAGGTCGTCGATCTGCCGATCGTAGTCCGCGCGGCGCAGGTAGACCGTTATGTACGCACGGCCGGCTTCGATGTCTTGTGCTGATCCCGCCATTCTTCAATCGCTCGCGTTACGTTTTCGACGATCACCTGGCCGTCTTTTCTGATCTGCTCTCTGGCGATATGTATTTCTGGCCTGTCTTCGGGGGGTCTCCGGTCGGGCCCTCGAAGTTCGCCGGTTTCGATCCAATGATTGACGTCGGGAAGCTTTTCGTTCTGGGCAATCCGCTGGATAATCGCTCGACGCCGGACCCCGATCTCCGCCCAGTTCAACTCTCGGAGGGTGGCGTCGTGGGGGTCGAGACCGGTGAGGCCAGCGAGCCGCCAGCATTCTCCAATCGGGTCAAAATCTGCTCCAGTTGGCGATCCAGGCCCACGCGAAACGATTGGCAAACCTGATCGTGCAGTTCGTCCCCATTCAGCTTTTCGATCACAACTTCCGTCCGTGCTTTCTGTTCCTTCTGTTCCGCCTCCAGCACCTTCAGCAACATCGGCCGCTGGGACGGCGGGGTAAAATCCACAATGGATTCCTGAAGGGCTGCCCGTGCTGCCTCGAATACTTCGCCGCTCGCGACCGCTTCGGCGAATGTCTCGGGCGTAAGCTTCGCGCCTTCCGCTTCCTGATCTCCGCAGAGAAGCCAAAGGACGCGGGTAAGAATCTCCCCGTCGGCCGTGGCGGCAAGAGCGCCCTCCCCGGACGGCGTGGCCAGGCTTATGCCGGTTGCCTCGCGGACCTTTTGGAGCTTCGGGCCGGTGAGGCGAATCCGCCACTCGCGGTCGTTGGTATCCTTGAACATTGACATGCAGAGTCCTCCTGGCAGTTGGCAGTGATGGTAAGTCGCTTCGAGGACCCGGCTGCAAGCGACTGCCGGCACTACATCCCGACGGCCCCCGAAGCTCCTGGAGGCTACGCGGTCGAATCGGCAAGCACGCGCAACTCGAACGTCGGCGTGTAGATCGTATCGTTGTGGCTGATTTCGGCCTCCAGAATGGGATTTCCCGTCAACGGGTTTGAAACTCCGCCCTCAATGTCGTAATCAACGCCCGCGACTCCCAACACAATTCCCTCAATGTCGATTTCACCCACTTGGGTATCGTTGGTTTCCTGGAAGTCGACGTGTCCCCGACCAGTAGCCAACACGTTGCCGAAATCGAGCACGGCCCAAAATATGGCTACCTCATCGCCATCAATGAACGTAAATACTTCAGTTTGTTTGCAGATCACACACAGCCCATCCGCGATCGACGCTGGGTAATCGTCGCCCGCCCCGCCGGTAAGCGTGCAAGCATTGGTGGAAATCGTGTTCGCCACGCCGTAACGTATCTTTTTGACGCCAGATTCAGTCCAGTAGACGTCGTAAGTACCGGTAGTCTGGCCATGGCCTCCGGTAAGATTGCAGGTCGCTTCGTTGGGCGAACCCTCGGCGAAGTCGGTCACGGGAAAGGCGGCGTTGAGCGTGATCGGCGCGTCGGCCCCGCCCCAGACGGACGCATAGTCGGCCGATCGGGTGACTTTTACTTTTCGGCTGGTGGAGCCGGGTAGGCTATAGGTTTTTTCGATTGTCGCGGTCGGCATTAGAAAGGCTCCTGTTTTTGGCGGCAGTTTGAGTTACACAACCGGATCGCGTGTCGAGCGGTCCACGGTGGCCACAAATGCAAGATCCTGCTCTGCGGACAACTGGGCGTCCCGGTCAATCGAGATATCCACGTCGGCGTCGAATTCGGTCGTCTGGGAGACCTTATCGACCACCTTCATCGCAATCAGTCGGCTGGCCGGCGTCTCGTGGGTGGCGGCGGCTTTGATTGTGGCGATGTTGGTGTTTGCCAAGACGTTTAACGAATTGAAGGTCACGACCTTCTCTAAGCTCGTGAGCCGCTTGGTGACGCGCGGAACTGTCGTGCCATCGCCCCGGCTGATTGTATTGCCGTATTGAACAGTCTCCGTCACCTTGATGTTGACGAGATCGAGCACCTGTGTCGAAGCGGTGCTCCCCTTGGTGCCGATGTAGAGGATTTTTTCAAAACCCATCAATGCTTGGGTCATGGCTTATCTCCTTGTTAGGTAAACGAACTGCTGATTTGATCGCCGCTCTCGAAGCTCCCCGACGCCAACGCCTGCTCGAAGGCCGGCCGCATGAAAGGGTGGGCCCACTTCGCGCCGCTGGGGGCCGTGCGGCTGGCGTGCCCTTCGAGGAAGCGGCCGAATCGGTCCCGGCCGGCGTCCGGGTCGTAAGTACCCGCGAATTCCAATACACCCCCACGCTCGCCGACGATCGATTCCCGGGGACCAACCACCACGTCCCCGGTTGCCTCGTCAATGGCAACGGCAATAGAGCGGTCCAGGTCACCGTAGTGTTCGTGGGGCGGCGTGCCGGGTGGCGATGGTCCCTTGCGGCGAATCGTCGAAGCCCGCGCGATCCGCACCACCTCGCGAGCGAACTGAAGCAAAATCGACTGCCCCACGTCACTCGCTATTTTTCTGAGCTTCACGCTGTCTTGAATTACGCGAATCTGCATCACGTTGCCCTTTCGTGGAAAACGAAGGGCAGGTGAATCCAGCCGAAATAGAGGCCGTCCTTGAGCTTGTCGGGGTCGTAGAGTTTGACTATTGGGTCCTCGGCCGAATTCCACGCCGCATCTGCCTCGTCGGTGAGATTTCGGCCCGCAGCGAACATGACGAAAATCTCGTAGAGCAAATTGACGTAGGCGGTGATCGCGTCACTATCGACGGTTCCCGCTTCGGTCCTGTCGGTCGGTGCGACCCGGCGGCGAATTCCAACGGCCACCCGAACGCGGTGCTTGTAGGCACTCTGCCCGTAAAGTCCGACTTGCTGGTCGCTTGTCGGCACTACGTCAACCGTCAGGGTGTCGGCGTTGAGGTCTTGGAACTCGGTGATTTCCGAAGCGAACGAGAATACGGCGGTGAACTGTTGGGACAGAGCCTCCGACGCGACCGCGGAGTTGATCTCTGCGGCAACCGCTTTGGCAATTCGGACTGGGATACAATCGGGCATCAGTTCACTTGCTTCGTTGCAATTTTCCAGTAGTCGCCGGCCCCGTAGCTCACGACCGCCGGCGTCTCCCTGGCGGGCAAGACTTCCCATACTCGGCCGGTGTCATCCGTCAATCGGTCGCCGGTTTGTGGCTCAATCACGGTAGAGAGAATCTGATATGTGGATTGCTTCACGAACCAGAACCGATCAACCATCTTGGTATGCTTCTCGTCCGTCGTCGACACCTCTTCCACCTGAGCCGTCCACGACGCGATAACGCTTGTGGTTGTGTTCGGCCCGCGAGTAATGCTGACGGTCTCCCCGAGGTGCTGGTCAAGCATTGGGGAGGCACCGTCAGCCATCATCGAGTCGAAAATGGAGGACATATCACGTGGCCAAGGTTCCGTCGATGACGTTGCTGAACAAGTGGCCAAGGCTCGTATACATAACCCGCTCTTGGCTGTCGTGCCGAACCCTTACGATGTCGCCGCGGCTCTGGTCCTCGTAGTAGGTTTCCATCTGGCCGCCAATTGTCGAACCATCTTCGCCCCAATGGATCGTGCGAGCGCACGTCGGCTCTTCGATCCGGTTGCTCCTTGCCGCCTTGAACAGGAAGGCATATTCATCCGACCAGACTTGCGCGATCGAAACGCTCTGGCCTTCGAGGGCCGTGTCTTTCGAACTGTCCGCAATAACGATTTCCCGAACGTCGAAACAGTTGGCGAGAATTTCCTTCGTGACGTCGGCCGCCTTGATCGGCGTGCCGGCACCACTCGACGCGATTTTCGCGGTGATCTGATCGACGTTGCGCAGGTTGTCGAACTGCCGCTTGTTGATCTGGAGCGTGTCGGGGTAGATTCCGGTCGCGCCCCAGACGGCCAGCTTTGCCTTCATCACGTCGGTAATAGGAACGGCGTTAGTCCAGTCGTTCCATTCTTCCGTGATCGCGGTCGTTTTGGCCTCGCCGGTAAACGTGCCGGTATTGTGGAGCAAGGCGGCTACTCGAATCTCGTATGCTCGCATGACCATATTGAGCGTGATAGCCGCCGAGACAACCTCGAAATCGAACCAGTTCCGGTAGATCTTCGATCGGCGCTGGTCGATCGGCATTTCGAGGCCGTTTTCTTTGGTAGCGTAGGTTTCATCCTGGAACTTGAAGTCCACGCGGCTATAGTTGCCACGGTTGTCTCGGCCGGTCGTCGGCGTCTGACGAAACTCCTTGAGCGGGATGATTCCGATGGTGCCGTTTTGTTCGGCAGCTTCAAACACCGGGGCCATGCGATTTGCGATGAACCCGGCGTTGTCCATCTCGACGTCGAACTGAAACATCATGCCGAGGTCGGGGCGGTAGCCGCTGAGGGCTGTGGAAGGTGCAGGCATTGCTTGGTCTCCATGAAAAAAGGGGCCGTGCGGTTTCCCCACACGGCCCCCAAAGACCAAGTGATTTGGGTCACTACCTGGGGGATCAATCCCAGGGTGGCCCTGGAAGCCATGCGGATCAACCACACGGCCCCAAGGTGTCAGTTGTCGAGGTTCTATCGATTACGGTCCAGTGGCGACCGCGGCGATTGTCTCGGGCAGGCAGTACGTTACGGCCATGAAGGTGCGGCCGGTCGTGGTCGCTGGCGTGCCAACTGTCATTATGCCGATGACGTTGTTTGAGGCAGCGTAGTAGATGCCGGAGTTTCCAGTGGCGACATTGCCTTTGCGTCCGGTGGCGGCTACCAGATAGACACCGTTTTTGCCTCCCCAGTTTTCGGCGTTCGAGATGTCCATCACCTCGCCTACCGCCAAATCGGTAGCCTTGCAGTCGACAGTTTCAAGGAATCCGTTGGGGTCATCGTCGTCGCCAACGATCAGGCCGGCCGACGTGGCCCCCCACAATACCGTGTTGACGACCTGAATGTTCAACAACACGGCACCTGCTGGAATCGGCACCGTTCCGGTGTGGATGGTATTGGTTGCGTTTTCGATGAACGGAACGATCTTGGTGATCGTCACTCCGGTTGCGGCTCCAGTAACGGCCGGTGCTGTCACAACTGGAGCTGTCAATGTCTTGCTCGTAAGCGTCTGGGCCAACGCTACCGCCGCCAGAACGTCGCCGTCAGCTTCCGGTACAGTGATTTCGTTGTCGCCCGACAACGCGGCCTCCGGCGTCAGCGTCGTGGTGAAGTCGCCTGAGCCAGCCGCCTGCCCCAGCAATTTGATCTTCGGGGTTGACGAATCGTTGTCGACCTCGAAACCCACCGCCGTCGTGCCGGAAATATCGGTCGAAATATCGCTGTTATGAGTCCCCAGCACTTCGAAGATATCGCCGGTGGCCGCGGTCGTTTCCATGGCCTTGCCTTCAACCACAGAGCCGGACGAGGCGACCTTCCCGGCCGCAGCGGCGTATACCGAGTTCCCGCTGGTGATTGCCCCCGTGGCGTGCATTTTGCGCGTTCCCCCCGCGTTGGCAAGCAGGATCGCAATGGGCCCGGCAGCCGCCAAGTAGGCTTCGGTGACTCCGATACTCGGATCGGACGCTCCCGCGACATTGATTGTAGGCGGCTTGGTCGTGCCGTCGGTGATTTTCACTCGCAGATTCACGCCGATAGCGGCGGCTCCGAGAAAAGTTTTGCGTGGGCCTTCAATCATCTGGGACATATCTGATACTCCGTCTTGGATTTGATCTGATTTGAAACGCGTGGATCTGAACCGGCTAGAATTACTTGCGGCCGGCGTTGGCTCCCTGAACGAACTCCCGATGCAATTCAGGATCTTCGTGAACCGTCTCCGCAACGGCTTGGGCCTTGGACATGCCGCGTTTTACTCGCTCGTTGACTGCGTCGTGGAAGGCACCTGCGGTCTGGCCACCCTTGGCCTTCCCGCTGGCGGCGGCCTTCACTCCTGTTTTCGCCTTCGCCTCGGCGGCCTTCTTTTCCTCATCCTCTTCGGCCTTCGCCTTGGCCTCGGCTTCCTTCGTTTTGTCCTCTTCGGCCTTGGCTTCCTCTTCCGTGTCCTTTTTGAACTTCTCGAACTCGGCCTCGGATTTGGCCAACTTGTCGGTCGCTTCGTCGAGGGCTTTGGCGGATTCCTCGTCGAATTCAGCCCGCGCCTTGTCGAGCGTGTGGCCCTTGTTGAGGCAGCGAACGAGGAAGTCAGACTCCGCTCGGGGGAAGGCGGCTTTCAATTCTTGAAACGTAGCAGCGGCCATAACTGGCTCCTTTTGCTTGTGGATTGTGGGCGGCTTGGAAAATCTACTCGCGTCGAATTCCGCCGCCACTTCGAGCGATGCGGTAACCTCATCGACGAACCCTGCCTTGAGGGCTTGTGGCCCCGTCATCCAGGTTTCGGCGTCCATCAGTTGGAGGATTTCCTCCTTTGGTTTTTTCGATTTCGCGGAATAAACCGTTGCAAGCTGGTCCCGCATCCCGTCGAGAAGACCGGCCATGTCACGGAGGTCGTCACCATCGCCGGCCACCTGGTTGTGTGGGTTATGGATCATGAGCCAAGCGTTCTCGGCCATCTGTACTTTGTCAGCACCGCAGACAACCAAGCTCGCAATTGACAGGGCCATGCCATCGACCACAACCGTCGTTTCCCCGGGGTAGCTTTGCAGGAGGTTGTAACACGCCAAGCCGTCGATCACGTTTCCGCCCTCGGAATTCAGGCGGATTGTCATCGGCCCGCCATCCGCGTCAGCCAGGGCGTCACGGAGTGCTTGTGGGCCGAAACCGGTTGTGCTGTCGATGTCTGAATAGATGGCAATCTCAGTCATTGGATGTCGCCGCCGTCGACGACGCTCCCTTTGGCTTGGACTCATCGGGTTCCGCTCCTAGCTCGGCCCCACTACCGACATTGACGTTTACACCCTCGGGCATCGGCGGCTGGTCGATGTCCCGCCAGGTGATGGCAACCCAGCCTTTGTCTGACTCATTGCGGGCGTTCACTCGTTTGGCAGTGTCGTGGGCGCTGTTGATTCGGAGTTCGTAATCTTCGTGACATTCATGGACATGGATTCCGTAGTCCATCCCGCGGCGGGATGTGAGCCGTCGAGGGGCCGTCAAGTGGTTCCGAATCTGAATCAAGTCGCCGGTCGCGTCCTCCACTGGCTGAATGTACGGCCAGCCGGCCGGGTGCCAGACGTGACCGAAAATATCGACCCCGCCCGGCCGACGGCGGGTTTTTTCCTGCTCTTGGAGTGTTTTCCGCATCACGGGGTCAGCGGCCGCCCACTGCCGGACCTTCCATTTGTATACGGGCGTATGGAACGATTGAATCAGCCACCGCTGAATTTCGAGCCACCGCTGCCGGGCTTGATCGATCGATCCCCGCCAGCCGCTGAAGTTCGTGTTGGTCGCGTCCAGCATGAGCACCTGGACGGGGAGGTCGAGGTTGACGGCGATGATCGACAGAATCAGAGTAGCGTGTTGGAAAAACTCCTGGTTCGGCACGTTGGGTGAGTGCCATTTGAGGGTTTCGCCAGGGAAAGCGAACATTTCCATTGCCGGCGACCACCCCGCAAGCTCACGGGTTTCGCCGCTGGGGCGTTGTTCGGTGCTCGTGTCCTGCCCCCCGGCATTGATGGCCGGCGGAATCGCTCCACCCTCGTACTCATGCGTTAGCACGGCGGAGGCGGCCATCTGGGCCTTCACGAGTTGGGCGAAAAACAGATCGTCCCCCATGCCGGCCGTTTCCATCGGCGGCGCGAAGGCGCTGACCCCCCGGGTCTGGCTGGTACGGTCGGGCATGTAGTGATGAAACACTTGCCGCACCCCATCGACCCTCGCGGGGTAGCGGGTCATCTCTGACGCCTTGGGCACCGGGTAATACGCCTCAACGTCCTCGTAGGCGATCCAGTAGGCCTCCCGGCGGCGGGGCTTGGAGTTGTTGTTAAGCTGCACCCCGTGGACGATGTTTCGTTTGGTGCGGTATGGGGTCCGCATCCGGTGGGATTCGATTTGCTGTAGCTCGCCGTCGATCGTGGGAAGCGTTATCAGGTCACCGTCGACGATCACTTGCTGGAGCGTCAGCTTCTCCAGTCCATGAAAGTCCTGCTCTCCCTGGATGTCGCATTGGTCGGGATCGGCAGACCATTCAGCCCATCGGCCCGCATTGTCCTCGTCAAGGGTTTTGTCGCCGGTCCGCACGTCGAGTGTAAATCCACCGCTAAGGATGTTAGCCACCAGGCGACGAACGGCCTGGCCGATGAGGGCGTGATTCCGAAACAAATCCCGGGCCTGCTCGATCATGCCGAAGTAGGCTTGCTCGGTCCGGTAGTGGAAATCCGCAGCCGAGCCGGTGGAGATCATCAGGCCGCGTCGGTCCCGCTTGAAGCGGGTCTTTCGCGCGGCGTCGTAGTCGGCCCGGGCTCGGGCGAACGTCTCGGCCATCGTCGATGTTTGGTTGCGTCTGGTCATCAATCTCGGAAGTCCTGGAAATCTCCGAATCGTACCCGCAGAGAACCGCTGCCGCTGCTGCCCGGGTTGGCGGTAAGCCAAGCCTCGGCCTTGTGTTGCTGCTCCAGCAACGATTCCCGGCTTGTCGACTGCCCATCACGGCTGGTACTGATCGGAAGCAAATCTGCGAGGAATATGCAGGCCGTGATGAAGGCAAGGGCTTTTGTGCGGCTCTCATCCTCCCGATAGGAGGCATTGTCCTGGTAGGCAGCCTTCACCTCTTCGTAAGTCGAACTGCTTGAAAGCGTGCTGCTCATACTCGCATTATTGGGCGAGTGGTAAGAATGAGCAACGCGAATAAGCCTATCCGAATTGGAAAGTTAGGACAGGCAGGCACCCTGGAGTAACATCGCGGGTAGACTACGGGCAGGCAAACCACACATCAGCGAGGCCCCAGCCATGGCAAAGCTTGCACTTAGAAAAGCGAAGGGTGCCCGAGCAAAGGGCACCGGTGGGAAGAAATCGAAAGCCAGAGCGGTCAGAAGCGGCAGGGCTTCAAACAGTGGCCAGTTCCGCGGCAGCGCGAACTCTGACACCCCGTTCTAGTTCAGGGTGACCTTCTCGAAAGCCCGCAGTGCGGCTAGGGCAGAGTTGAAGTCGTTGATCTCGAAGGCTCGGCGGTATAGTTCGCGATATGCGTTCAACAGGAAGCCCCGAACAAGATCCTCGTCGATCTCGGCGGACTCACGGGCCAAGTCCTCGAAGACAGCCGACAGCAACACGAGCGGCGTTTGCTTCGGGTAGTTCTCCGCGATCGATTCCAAGATGTCGCCGGCCTGCTGCCCCTCAATAATCCACATCTTGATCTGGATGATCTGCTCGGGCGTCGGCTTGGGCGGTGCTTTCGCGATGGCAGTTTTCTTACGCTTGGCCATCCATCAACTCGTCAATCCACCCGCGGTGGAATTTGTAAAGGTCCGGATCATTTGTCAGCGTGAATTGCTCGATAGACCGGCACGCCCGGATATTCGCGGACGACTCTGACACGTAGCGGGTGCCATCGTCCAGGCCCAACAGGATGATTTTCGCGTGGCACCGGGCGGCGGCGAGAACCGGGAACCGCGCCGGGTCAACTCCTCCCTCGTGAATTTGCATATCTCAGGGTCGGCTTTTGCGAAGAAATCAGCGCACACAAAATCGAGGGTCCGCACGTTGCCCGAATCAATCAGGTCGATCAGTTGAAGGGCGGCCTTCTGGGAGAAACCCAGCGTGGTGGCGGCCAGATAGTCGAGCCTGGCTGGAGCGGACAACTTCAGCACGGCCGGGATCAGGTCGGCGTAGGAATAGTTCCCCTTCATGATGACGTGAATCGCGCATCCAGGCCCGGGGAGGTGGTCCAGGTGCTTGGCGGCGTTGGCCACGCGGAGAAGATTGAGCATTTCCCGCCGCTTGGCCTTAGCCTCGAATCGGGGTAGAGGGGGCTCTTCGGCGGCTCCCTGCCCCGGCCGGGTCCGGTCCCGAAGCGTCGGCTTGTTGCGTGTCGGGCGGGCCTGTGGCTTGCGGGTGGTCAGCATGGCGTGTGCCACTCAAGGGCTGAGAACGGGAATCGAACCCGAAGTCTCCGGAGGTATGAAGGCCGCCCGACGTGCTTCCAGTTACACCACTCAGCCTTGCCCCTATCATAACGCGATTTGCTCCAGCAGCCAGCGCAGGACATCCGGCCGGGTGTCCACCTTGTGGCCGTCGGCGGTCCGTGCGTCCGTGTCCCGCAACGCCTGCCGCAATCGGGCGATGGTGTGAGCGTGGTCACCGTTTAACAAGACATCGAGGTGGAATTTGTCGATCCGGTGTGGCGGTTCCCCGAGCGGAATCTTGATCGTTACCGTCTCGATTCGTCGCTCGATTACCTGCACCGGCGGGGCGGGCGGTTCGGCCACCTTCGGCACGTCCCGTTCTTCTCCGGCCTCAAGGGATGGCTTGGACTCGAGTTTGGGCTTCTTGGCTTTGGGCTTCTTGGCTTTGGGCGCAGGGTTTCGTGGCATTACTTGTTCCTTTTGGTTACGACGTATGGCCGTTCCGTGCCTCAAGCAGGGCGTCGGCCATGGCATATGCACTTTTCGCAATCGTCAATGCGTCATGCAATTTGCTAGGTTCGCTCCAGCCTCCAACGAGGTATTGCCCCACGAACCAATCGCGAAGAGACATGCCGGGCGGCCTCGGGAATGCAGAGCCGTCAATTTGCTCCGTTGCACTGGCCTTTCGGTTGTGAGGTATGGTCCAGGTTCTGGTTTTCATCGGCGTTTTCCAGGAGGTGCCCGGCCCGCTGTTACTCAGATGATCCTCACAGAGGGCTCCGCAGTCCGGACACCAATAAATGTTGACCACTGAGTCAGTAAATTCGAGACGGATTCCGATTGGTTTGAGGCTCAAGTGTTCGCATTCTTTCCGGCACATGGCGGTCACCTTTCGGTTGCGAGGTATGCCCGCTCCGTGCTCACCGGTTTCGGTGGCCTCGGGACAGGCGGCAGTGTTGGGGGTGCGGTGGGAATCGTCGAGACTCCCCAAATGTTTCGGGCTCCGATCGCGTATGCCAGCGAATCCAGCCAGTGGTTTCGACGGACGGCCCGACGCCTACCGCCCGGCCGCTGTCCGGCCGCCACCCACTGATAGACTCCATTGGGTTGCTTTTGCCACTCCTCTGCGAGGATGTGGGCCGCGAAATTCTGGTGGTGGCTCCATTTCTCCCGTTTAGAATCGTCGAGTGGCGGCGTGTAGAGTCCCAGGCTGCCCGGCGTACCGAACGGCTGCAAAAGTCCGTGATGCACCCTGAGCTTGAGGGCGTCAATATGCAACTCAGCCCAAAGGACGGCGGGCTTGACCACGATACGATTGTCGGGCGTTCGGTGTCGTTCTTCGTCTTGGAGGATCAGGTTCATTTCTTCGTAAGGCCAGGTCTTGCCTTTGGCCGGCCGACGTTGCCTCCAGTTTCCGGCACCCCGACACGGCAGTATACCACGGAATCGCTGATCCGCCGCAAGCAGATATACCGGCTGTTGGCCCCACGCGGGATCTTGCCATCCGGCGTCAATGAATGTTAGATCAGGCGTCCACGTTTCTTTGGTATCGTGAATCTCACAAGGTTCCTGAGCCTCCCACCACTCTTGCAGGCCCGAATAAACCAGCCGCTCGCAGGCTGATATTGGGATATCTTCCATCCCGGGGAAACGCACGTAGTCGAAATCGACGATAGCCCCCACGGCCTCCGCGTTCCAAGCAACGGTCACCCAATAGATTCCACGATTCGACAGGTCGGCCCCCCGGGTGACCAACACCGTATCGGGCGGGCAGACGTACCGCTCATAGTCGCTTCGGGATCGGGCGCGTATGTGGTAGGTCGTTAGTTCGATCCGGTCGTCTTCATCTTCGACGGGTGGGTTGTTTTGAAACTCAGTCTCGAAGGCGGCCAGGCTGGCATCCGCAATGAAGTTGTAGCAATGCTGAAGCCCAGAGACCTCGGCCGGCGTTCCGTCCGCGGTCTCATGACTCTGGCAATCATTGGGGTTGCTGAGTTCGCCGCCTTCCTCAAGGGCCTCCCGGTTGTCGATGTAGAACCGATAAGCCTCTCGAGCATCCGGGTCGACCGGCTTGCCGTCGTCTCCCATCGTTTTCTGGCCGCGTTGTCGAAGGTCGATGTACTGGTCACGTAGGCCCACATTTGTCGGCCACGTCTTGATCCGCCGGACTCGAATACCGGACCATGCCGGCTTAATGGCCGGATCGGAATACCTGTACGCGACCGACTCCCGGCTTGGCACCGTACAGAGCATGGTCATTCCAAGCCGCTTTGACACTGCGGCCAGCCCGGAGATATTCGTCTCAATCTGGACCTCGATTTTCTCGGCTACGGTCCCGATCTCGCTGGCCAATGAATCCCGGTTGTCCAGGTCATCGAGCCCTACGAAGTCCGGGCGAACGTCCAGGACGTTGCAACCTTGGATCTGGTTTGATTTCCAGCCCACGGCCATGATGATCGCGGAGAGTTGATCGTCTCGGCGTAGGCCGTAGTCTTTTGCCAGCTTGTCGGGCACCGCTTCCATATCGGCAAACTGCGGAAGGATCAGCGTTTCGCCCGGCCAGTTGGCGGCGATTGGCAGGTCGTGGACCGTGACATTTCTTGCCCGGCCGGGCGACGGGGCGATGTAGGACGCGATCCCGCATTCCAAAGGGTAATCCTCGGCAAGCGTCGTAAGGGGTGTAAACGTGTTGGCCTTGTAATCGACACGGCACCCGGTCAGCTTGTCCTTGATTGCCGAGAGTTGGAAGCCGGCTTTCCCGTCAGTGGCCGAGAGTAGCAGAACGAATCTCACCCGGCGTTCGAGGGCATACTTCAGCGTGAGGTATCGGAAAATGGAAGTCTTGCCATCACCACGCGGGGCAGCAATGCACTTGCGCCGGCCGTACCGCATACAGTCCCCGATCGTATCGACGTAATATTGCTGGGCCTTGGTAAACGGAAAAGAAAATACGTCGGGCAGGTAAGTCCGGAGCCACACGGCGTCGGCCGCCTCGCACTCTGCACGGCGTTCTGGATTGGCGACCGGCGGCGGACAGAAATTCCGCTCGCGGCGGCGGACCTCATGCTTGCGTTCCGCTTCCGTTTTCTTCCGTGGCTTCGAGGGCCGGGAGCGGGTCTTTTTCTTCGTGGCAGTGGTCTCGAACATCGTCAATCAGTCAAGTGGCGTCTCCCGTCGCCTGGTTGCCCGGAAATCAGCTACGTCAAAGTCATCAGCTTCGTCTCAGCCAACGTCAGCGCCAATGCCACCGCCATCAGCTTGGTCTCAGCCACTGCCAAAGCCACCGTCATAGCCAACGCCATCAGCTTAGTCTTGGTCACCGTCAGCGCCATGGCCACGGTCAACGCCACCGCCATCAGCTACGTCTTTGCCACAGCCACCGCCACTGCCAACGCCATTGCCATCAGCTTCGTCTTGGTCACCGTCAGCGCCATGGCCATTGCCAACGCCATTGACACGAATCACTTGATACTCTTCACGACGCCCCGCCCGAATCCCATCTTCCGCGCCGCCCCAACTCCCACGGTTTCGATCGTGGCCTCAATAATGGCCTTCACTGTCTTCACCTGTTTTTCGTCCATCACACCGATCTTGCCAGTGGCCGCAAACGGCTTGCCCTTATCGAGATACCGACCGAGGTATTCGTTTTCCTGCCAGCTTCGCTGATTCGAGTCCGCCAGTTTGACGAATCGAGCAAAGACCCCACTGCCTTCGCTCTGTTGCGTCTCCAAGTCTCCAATCTGAACCAACGCGCGGAAATTGTCTTTTGTGAACTCACCCCGCAACGCCTTAGGGGCGGTCGACACAAGCTGAACAAAGGCCCCGGCTAATTGATGTCGAGGGATGCAAATCTTGCCATTCTCTAGCGTGTACCATGGCCGGGCTGCAAGTTCTTTGAGCCTTTGGTATTCCTTAATTGACAGGTCCATTTTCTTGAGTTGCGCATTCAACGCTTGATCGCGCGTCTTATCGCTTTTGCACCGATTCATGCCAGACTTTTTCTCCACCTCAATAACGGTGTTTTTCTCCGGCCAGTAAGGGTGCGCGATGTAGTTTTCAAACATCACATGCAACGTCAACGTAATCATATCTGATCTCCCAGATTGTGGGCATCGCTCCCGGACGACTGAACGACTCCCGGTTCGTTCCCGGATTAAGCCACGGGCAATGACGGCTCCGGGAGAAGCACGTCGACGGCCGCTAAACCGCGCCCGTGGCATGTGTTGTTATCTCTTCTTGTCCGGCTCTCTAGGAC
>SDBU01003076.1_pt1 | contig 21498 bp, 29 predicted proteins | sample 2277071 | NCBI WGS metagenome assembly SDBU01 (sample SAMN10397929, study PRJNA504765) | marine sediment metagenome | isolation source: marine sediment core GS08_GC12, 126 cmbsf | place: Arctic Ocean: Gakkel Ridge, Loki's castle | collected 2008
GGGGGAAATCAATAGTATTTGGTACCCAATCCATTACCTCAGCGCATGTTGAGCCGTATGTGAGCTTTATCTGACCGCCCTGGAAGTTGGTTGCGTCGATCCAGATCTCAACATCTGTGGTATTACAATATGGCGCGCTACTGTGTTGAGGATTAAGGCGACCTTGCCCCGGTTCTGGCGTGGATGTAGGCGTGGGTGTGTTGGTCGGAGTGGACGTGGGCGTCACTGTTGGTGTGTCGGTGGGCATCGGGGTGCTGGTGGCTGTGGGAGTAGGCGTTGCCACCGCTGTTCCGGTAGCCGTCGGCGTGGGGGTAGACGTCGCTGTAGGGGTCGAGGTGGGAGTGGAGGTCGGCGCGGCCCCCACCACGACCGAGCCATCCTCGTCGCTGGCCACCTGGGACTGGCCGAGCGTGTCCGTCACCCGGACATCCTGGAGATCGAGGTAGCTCTCCCCTCCGCCCAGGGCAGTGAGACTGATGACGGCAAGCTCTCCTGTCCCGTTAGGCCCCGGCGGAGTGGTGCCGATGGTGTATGCCGCGAACTTAACCTTGTTTACTTCTTTGTACTCGGGACCGAGGGGGGTTACGCCCCGGCCGGTGCTCCCCAGGAAATCGCCTAGCGTCACGTTGGTCACCGTGACGACGCTGGTGACGAAGAGCAGATCGAACTGGAAGCTGCCCAGGTCGCTGGCATTATCAATCATCACCGAGACGGTGAAGCTCTCACCCACCGTCACCGTTGATTGGACGGGCTCTATGCGCACCGTGGGGTTCTGCTGGGCCGCTGCCCCCCTCTCCCCCCAATCTTGGGGGGCTGGGGGGGCAAGCAAAGGCGCGGCCATCACCAGCGCGGGCAGGAGGGTGATGGCCAGGAAGATGATGAGCCAAGACTTGAGGACTTCGGCGAGCTCAGTCGAGCCGTCTGCCTTTTCCAGCTTATCCCGGAGCCCATCAAACTTCACCGCCTTCATCTTTTACCATTCTTTCATTACCAGGGGCAGGTAGACGACGAATCCCGCTCGGACCACCCCGTCCTCGACGAGGGACGTTTTGAGCTCGGCGTGCGTGTTCAGCACCATCACGTCTTGCAAGTCGAGGGGGCTTTCGCCGAAGCCCTGAGCGGTGAGAGTGATGGTAGCCAGCACGCCCGTCCCGCTGGCCCCTGGCACGTCGGGGGGGACGGTCACCGCTCCGAAACTGACCCTGCCCGCCTGGTTATCGCTGGTGGGGCCGATGGAGATGCGCTCCCGTCCCGTGCTGCCCGGCAAATCGCCCACAGTCACACTGTCCACCGTCACCGTCGTGGGAACGAAGAGCAGCGTGAACTCAAAGCCGCCCAAATCGTCGGCCTGGTCAATCATCACCGAGACAGTGAAAGTCTGGCCCGCTCCCACCACCGACTCGGCGGGTTCTATGCGCACCGTGGGGCCTTGCTGGATCGGGTTCGTCTCGTCGGTGGGAAGCAGGGGAGCGGCCAGGGCCAGCGTGGGCAGGAGGGCTAGGAGGATGATGAGCCAGACATAGCACGGGGCTGAACCCCCGTGCTGAAAGGGCAAAGCCCCTTCGGGGCTAGGTTTTAGCCCGTAGGGCTTCGCTCTTTCAGCCCGGACGTTCACGTCCGGGCGAGGCCTTTGTCCAAACAACCCCACTAATTTGAGGAGACCCTTCATCGTTTACCAGCCTTTCAGCACCAGAGGCAAGTAGATTTTTTGGATAAACGAGGTTGGCGTGGCAGTCGGAGTGGCTGTGGTAGCGGTAGCCGTTGGCGTGCTAGTTGGCGTTTGGGACCCAGGCTCGGTCATCTCAAACTCCACCGAGGTCGAGAGTGCCTCCGTGACGTCAATGGCTATGTAGCTGTAAGTGCCCGCCGGCCAGTACGCTTCCCAGTTGTGCTGGCGGGTGAATCCCCCGGACGAATCGGCATAGAAAGAATCAAGGGAATGATGTGCTTGATCGGGATCGGCGAACCATGCTTCTACGAGGCCATCGGGCGTGAAGTGAGAGCCGGTGAAAGTGAACGTCTCTCCAACTGGCGCACTGGCTGGATGGACGACGATCACTGGCTCTGGCGTTATCGTGGTCGTAGTGGTAGTCGTCGGGGTGGGGGTAGTGGTTCCAGTGGGCGTACTGGTCGCGGTAGGCGTAGGCGTCGGCGTGGGCGCGCCACCTGCCACCACCAGGCCGTCCTCGACGGTGGGTGTCTGCGAGCTACCTTCCGTGTCTACTACCAGCACCCTCTCCAAGTCCAGAGGGCTGATGCCTACGCCCTGGGCGGTGAGGATGATGAGGGCCAGATCGCCTGTCCCATCAGGGCCTGGAGCGCTGCCGAAGGTCACCACTCCGAAAGTGACCTTCCCCGTCTGGTTATCTATGGTAGGGCCGACGGGAAAGATCTTCCGCCCCGTGCTGCCCGGGAAATCGCCCAGGGCCACACTGTCCACCGTCACCGTCGTGGTGACGAAGAACAGATCGAACTGGAAGCTGTTCAGGGCGCTGGCCTCGTCAATCATCACCGTCACGGTGAAGGTCTCGCTCGCATCTACAACCGACTGAGCGGGTTCTATCCGGACGGTGGGATTTTGCAAAGTGGCATTTTGCGCCTCAACTGAGGCCAGGGGCGTGCTCCCGTCGAGAGGGGCAAACAGCGAGGTGAACGCTATCCAGGCCAGGAGAAGGGCGGCCAGCAGGAGAATGGGGTTAAGGCGTTCCACAAGTCTTACCCCATTGGGCGGCTACCTTCATGATGTCTACCACCGTGATCTCGCCGTCATTGTCCAGGTCGTACTTGCGGTCATAGTTCTCGTCGCCCCACTCGCTAGCCCAGCGGATGGCCACCTGCGTGATGTCCACCACCGTGATCTGGCGATCCTTGTCGAAGTCCGCCGCGTCGCACGCGGGCAGGTTCAGCTTCATGAACGGGTCGCCGAAGAGGACGTAAGTGTCCATGAGATCGCGGTAGCCGCTGGTGCTCTCATAGAGATTGAGCTTACCCAGGTACGTCGCCGTCCCGATCTCGCTGATCGTGTCGCTGAACACGGCGGTGAAGAAGCCCTTATCGAGGTAGTGGTGGCCGATGGCCATGCCGAACCCCGTAGCTGACCAACTGGCTATGGCCCCTTTACCCTCGGCACCGACCAGGCTTTCGTCCAGGGAAGGAAGGCTGGGGTGGTGAAAGTATCCCGTCGCACATGTCATGGACAACACCATCGGCAATTTTGGTCCGTTAGTCAGGGAATCAATATCATTCCTAATCGTGGGATCAGCAACAAATAGAAGCTCCGCTGCCCAAAGGGTATTTCCCGCATGGCCAATATAGTTCACTAGAACTTGCCCTTCGCTGATGGCATTTATGATAGCAGCGGTAGTAGCACTTTGAGTGAAGTGGGTGACTTGATAGTATATCTTTTGCGCGGTGTACGTTGAGGGAAGGTAATTATCAACGATGTCATCAGAGAGGGCCGCAAAGTCTCCAGCACTGTCGGCATTGTCGGCCACGAAAAGCGCTTCCTGGTTCCAATCCCCGGAGGGAGGATCTTGCTCGTAGTCGAGGATTTTGTTGATTACTGTGACCGCTTCGACACTAGAGTTCACGGGCCAGCGTCCAATATGCATATCAGCCAAGAGGTCATCACCGCTCACCATAACGTAACGATTGTCGCTGGCTGTCTCTCCAATGTACGGATCAACTAGTGCTAGGTAGGGAGGGATGTAGATTTGTGCACCAGTACCCAAGTTATCTTTGAAATCGTAATGACCATCTCCTACCAGCAAGACATAGCTGGGTGCAGGCGGAGTCCAACTAGCATAAGCATAAGCCAGAAAGTCATGAATGGCCTGTGGGTCAAAAATGCCGTAGCTGAACTCGTCGTAGACGTCCTGCACATCAACTACCATGGTGCGCGGGCCCTGCCCAGCGCGGCGGTTGGCCAGAGGAAGCACATCGGTGTAGAAGTCGGCGTGGGTGATGATGATGTAATCGGCCCCGTTGCCTGGATCCACCAGATTCGAAGGGCTGTCCTCAAACAAGTCAAGCGGGCTCTTGTACTGGCTAGACGTCAATAACCAATACTTCGTCCCTACTTCCGCTGTCCCATCGTCGAACTCAACCACATAACTCAGCCCACCCGGCTCCACCACGAAGTCTGTCAGATAGCTAACGTTGATCGGATCCGTCACGTCGTAGATCTCCACAGTGTCCTCACCAAACCCATCCACTTCGTATTGCCATCCGGCTTCCTGGTGCTCAAACACAAACTCGTCGCCCTCTGCAACGAACGTGTCCCGGTATTCAACCTCAAACCAGTTGTGCAATACCATGTCATAGGAAACCTCAGTAGCACAGCCTTCCACTCTGATCTCGTTTGGTCCCTCTTGCAGTAGGGACGAGGGGAAAGCCACTTCACGACTTTGCTCGACCCTCCCATCCCACGAAACCTGATCAATCTGATTGCTATTGAGATAGGTCTTGACACAATGATCCGGATTGGCACTCATAGTGGTATAGCCATGCATACTAACCCTTAGTGTTCCACTATAAACTCCCGTGAAGGTATTACTCAAGGTTGTGCTCACAGTAAGAGACGGATTCGGTGTGGGGTATCGAGTGCGTTCCCAAAACCAGTGATCCGCCCCGTCTGCCCACGGGACGGTCGATTGGTACCGGTGATCTTCTTCCAGATGCACCGTGTCCGTGTAGTATGAACGCACCGGAAAACCTGACGGCGGGGCGCTCCTGCTCGACATGCGACTCCCAGACTCTCCCCCGTAGGTCAGCCAATACACATTCACATCCGTGTACTTCGTGGTCATCTTCCGCCCGTAAAACAGCAGGCTATCTAGTACTCCCTCGTTTTCCAACACACGGATCGCCACCTCCTGACCCTGATTGTATAGCTTGAACGTTTGTGGGTCTATTGTACCCACCGGTATGCCCGCCCCCTCCAGCTCCGCCCTCGTCAAGCGATACATCCCATCCTCGTCCACCAAAACCTTGTACGACGGTTCGTCCAATAGAACAGTCATCCTCAGCTTACCTCGTTCAGTTCCCTTCCCTCGCCAATACCTGGACGACTCGTAGTTCAAAAGCGTCGCTTCCAGCACTGACTCAAAAGGCCCAGCCGCCTCAGCTTGCCCCAAGCTTCCCCTCTCGGGATAGGAAAACTGAATCTCGACCACGATCTCTTCATGGAATCTAATCTGCCCTGAAACCGGGTTGTGCTGGAAAGGGTAGAATCGCACGGGAATGAACCGCTGATTCCTGATGAATCCCGACGAATCTACCTCTGCGATCTCTCGTGGATAGAAGGCATCGGTTGTGTAGACCGTCTCGTCCTCAACGAACGCCTCTCTGACCTCACGAGGCAGAGCATCCAACCCTACCCCTTGGGAACCAAACACATCTCCATCGTCCCTGACGGGCTGAGGCACAGGGCTTAGTCGATACACTCCCGGCAACACGCTGTACTTGCCATCTACCACGCGGAGCTGAAACTCTGCTCCCAACGGAATCCCTATGAGCGCTCCCTGCGCAGGCACCTGGGGCTTGCCCAATTCCGAGTTCGATCCATAACCCTCAACGCTCAGTACATCATACCGGCGGCCATCAACCTCCTTCTCCGAGATGCGATAACCGTGGGTCCTCAATCGAAGCACGATGCTCTCATCATCTGACTTCACAAGCTCAACACGCGAGGCCGATCCAGCGTGACCGCCAGTTAATGGGGTGGAAGCCGACACACGAGGTGGAAAGACCTTCGTGGTCGAGATCAACAAGACAAGTGCTATCAACGCTGCGACAAACTGTGATCTTTTCATCATTAGTCTCCCTTTTCTATCATCCAGTGGCTCGCCTGACAAGGTTGCCAAGAGCGGTTGTTCCTCTAGCCGCCAGTCGCCCGAAGGCTCCGCGAGTACGATGATACAATGCACGTCCGTTACTATGCGCAAGACCCAACAATCGCCTGCCTCTGCAATCCACCCGGATCAGACGTCCCCGTCGCTCGAGCACTGTAATCCGCCCCAGGATTTGACTCGGGCTGACCGGGCTATCAAGTCCCCAAGCCGCATCTCCTCGAGTCAACAAGTAGTTGGTACCATACCGCTGCATCCTTCCCACTATCCTATGGGCAAGTACGACCTCGTCAGATATCTGGTACAGTACGATTTCCCCAAGGCGTAGATGTGAGAACTCGGCCGGCTCCACCAGGATAATATCTCTGTCCTGGATGAATGGATGCATACAGTGGCCTTTAGCCTCGAAGCGTAGGTACGATCCACGATTCAGTATCTGCCTGCTTATGGTAACAAAGTCTGGGCCGTTACAGCGTATTAGATCCTGGCAACTTTCCACTTTTGCCTCAGGGCTTTGTCAGATTCCCATTGTGACACAAACTGTCACCACACGACTACGCAACCTGTGCTCTTCGCAAGAGTTGCACCACAACCTCGTCGGGCACAAAAGGCAAGCGACAACAGGAAACCGATTGAACCAGATCAATACACGTATCCAATACAAGTCGCACCTTGGTCTTGTCCCACATGGGCAGAAAGGCCTGCGACATCAATCGAGAGACGGCTTCTATCTCCGTCACAGAAACACGTTTCGTTTCCTTCCCATGTTCAATGAAGAACACCTCTTCTAAGGAAACTCTGCCAAAGGAACAGAATCCCCCCCTTCCGACCCATGGCGTCCCGTAAAGCCATAGTTGTCCTTTTATGGCGCGAACAATGCAATACTCATCACTTAATACAGCGGCTTGCCCCGAACTGCTCCATAGGTGGGCCATTGTAGTCTTGCCTGCACCTGATGGTCCGACAAACAGCATACCCCGCTCGCCATCGGCGACTCCACAAGCGTGCAACATCACGCCGTGTCGTTCCGGCAATACCTGCATCATCGGCACTTTGTGGAAGTTGTGGCCGTTTGAGTGGAGTTGCTGATCGCCCTGCTGTCGACGCACATAGAACTCAAAGGCGTCGGAATCGGAGCCCAGGGTCACGACGATTTGAGGCGTACTCGTCTTGGAGTCCGTGCAGAGAGCCACGAACCTGCCGTGCAATCTATATAAGTCCCAACCGAAATGTCTGCCGGACATAACCATGTCCGTGAACTGACCAGCGAAGACATCACTACCGAGGCCATGGCGTACATGACCAACTACATCCGGAGGCTTGTTCGTCAGGAAAGGACCACGCAGACCATCAACGAGAAATCCCCTGTCGCTGACGACGGACACTATGATGTCACCGATGTTCAGACGAAGCTCGCTTGCTGTTTCCAAATCCCACCCCATGCCCATCTAGCCAAAATCGAACGAGAAACACCGCGGCCTAGCCACGCACCTAGCTACTTTGTCCCCAGACGCACTACACGTGCGCCGATACACCGAGCACACCGACACAACACCTTGTGCCATAGGCAGGGCAATATTGACTACTCGCCCGACCATCAGTCAGATTGAACACGATCTGTTCAGCTTGAGCGATGGGCAGCCTTCGCGCTTTCTTGTTCGACTGGGACTGTCCTGATGTTCAGAGTTCAGGCCTTATGTCACGGCGCACAGGCCGAGGACTGACACTGACCGTCCTCAAGAGTGGAGCCGCCGGTACCGTCGCATACTCCCAGAATTGGATTCTGCAGGGTTAGCTTGACCTCGACAACCTGTGGCTTCTTGTATTCCTTTTTCTTCATTGGACTCTCTCCTTTGTGAGAATCTTGATTTTGCCAGACATGTGAGCAATGAACCACTAGCGCTAGATATCCAATACGCCCTGAACCATGGCGCGTTTAGATAATTCCCTTCTTTCTGAACGCTTCTTTCCGCATATGTGCCAAACGACAAATCCACGCGACCGGCCTGTTCTGAACATCGGGCCCATACTCCAACTGGGAACGCCCGGGACACTGCTTGCAGAGAAGGTAGATGTCGCAGTGAGCGCACTCGCTATCCGCTGGTGCCGGCCCGCTTCGAACATCGGCCAGAAAACCGTGCCATCCCTCCCCGAAGCTTCCCTGGCGCAGGTCGTAGCTAGGCCAGCGAGCCTCAACACACATCATCAGATTGCCAGCCACATCTATGAAGAACGAACGCGATCCGGCGCCGCATTTGTACAAAGTCTTCGGGCGAGGCAGCCCTTCTTGGCGATCCAGGTATGCCTTCAAGCGTACAAAATACTCCTCGTCGCTGTTTACCTCCAACCGCACCATCTCCTCGAGGGACAGGTTGTATTGATAAGGGCCATACGGATCACTCATCCCGCTCAACCGGGGATGGAGCATGAAATCGAAGTAGAAATCTACACCCAGGCCAGCAGCAAACTGCTTGAGAGCATCCAACTCAGTCATGTTCAAGGTCATGATAGGAGTCTTCAATATCAACCTGATACCGCGATCCACCAAAAGCCTAATACCACTGAGGCATTTTTCATATGAACCTGGTATCCCCGTGACGCTCTCATAGACTTCCTTGGTCGCTCCATAGAGACTAATCTCGACAGAGAGAGGAGGTTTCTTTGCCAGATGATCTGCTACACGCCTGGTAATCAGTGTCCCGTTGGTAAAGAGTATGACCAACAATCCCTTATCCCGGCAGTAGTCGTAAATGTCTACAAAATCCCTACGTAGTAGCAGTTCCCCGCCCGTGAGCTGCAAATAGAGGCAACTCTCCTGAGCTATCTGATCTATGATCCCGCAGATTTCTTCGTAGCTCAACTCGGCTTCTCGAGCCTCTCGATCATCGGCATCCCTTCGGCAATAACAATGTACACAACGCAGGTTGCAGCGGTGTGTGATCTCCATTGTACCCTGAAGAGGATTTCGTTGCCGCCGAAGTCTAGTGTTAAACTCAGGGAGGTCAATTACTGGGAAATGAAAGCACTCCATCCCTACATCACCTTTATTGCAACCTTTATTGCACCAATGGCCTCAAGGTGCTGCAAAAACTCCATCAGATCCGCCTCCGCTACCTCAGGCGCTACGTCGTACTCGTTCAGCATGGCTACTTTGATGTCACCAACCTTCCGTTGGCCATCAATCAACTCCCAAATGAAAGCTCCTACCTCATCCAGCGTGTAAATGCTTTCCATATCCGCCACGTTTCGGCGAATCGGCACCAGAATCGCTTCGCCCGCAATGTTCCGATGAACAATCGAAGGGTCTTTCTCGTAGCACCTTTCCAGATAATCCATAGATCGTCCTCCCATTATACCATCCCCAGGTTAACATCAGGTAACAGCAAGGTTAAAAACTGGTTGAAAAGCAGGCAACTGATTTGAGTGGATAAGCGGATATGCCGCAGCATCCCGACCAAGTACTAGCCCTGTCCCAAGCCACTCCCATTTGCTCTATGCTTTTTGGGGCAGCAGCGGGATCAAACAGCGCAGGGCTTTGTTCACCGCCTCCGAGTCAGGGAAGTACTCCCGCACATCTGGCGCTAACAACACCGCGTCATCTTCCAATTGGAAGTGTTGCACGATCGTTGTACCATCGGCTTTGTGAACCTTCACCATGTGACCTGCACGATAGGCTTTGTAATACTTGCCGCGTACGCCGCCCTTCATGCTTTTGAAATCATATTCAGGGCGCACGTCATCGTTCTCTGAACTCGCTTGTTTAGTAATTTCCTTGGCCTTTTCTTCATCCCATTCAAAGGTCAATTCCATCTTGCACCATCACAATTGTATCGCTCATTTGAGCCCAAGCCGTTTTCGAATCAGTTCGCAGAGGCCGCCTTTGATTTCTGAATGACGGGAAACGCCGACGCCCACCACCTTCAGGGCCAGCGGCCACACCCTGCGACGAAAAGCGGCATGGCCGGCAGGCGGGTGTTAGCGGTTCGTGTCCGTTCCGTCTAGCTTGCCTCTTGCAACTGCAACCGTTCGGCCAACCATAAGTTGACCAATGTTTCCGGGAGAATGCCACGTGTGTGAGCCCACGTCTCAACCCGTGCGTATATGGCCGGGTCAAGTGTTACACGTCGTCTACGCTTGGCCCTGACCTCAAACTCAACTTCACGGGTCTGGTCCCAGTAGTCGGCCAGACTGTGGGTATCCCAAAAGTCGGCAATCTCTTCTAATGTGCGTGCCTTTGAGATGCTAGTGGTTTGCATATTGTCACTTTTGCTCATAGCGTCTCCGCTCCTTTCCATCCATGTCTCTTGCACTCAGGATCAAAGCGGTGTGAGGCGACTTGTAAATGAAGAACACAATCAGGTATCGCCCTGCGTCAGTTTGTCCGCTGGCTGAATACACGTCTTCGCCTGGCCTGTACCCAGACTCAACAAAACGATACCTCGGCTTGTTGAAGAATACTTCCTCGGCCTCGTCTTCTGTGACTTGGTGCTTGACGGCCAGTTTTTCAATGATGTCAGGCAACCAGATGAAATCATCAATGTACATGTACTCATGCCTCTCGGTGTTGCGACGCATGACCACTAACTGGTGCTTTCCGCCCGTTGTTGGGATTCACGTAATGATAGCCGCTTCTTCTGTAATGTCAAGCCTGCCGTTTTCGAATCAGTTCGCAGAGGCTATCTTTGACTTCCGAATGGCGGGGCACTGGGGCTTTCCGTCCGTTCTTGGGATTTATGCATAAGTCGTGTTTCTTGTCATGCCGTTTCAGGCTGTTTTCGGATCAGTTTGCAAGTTTACTTCACCATATACTTCAGCGCGGGTGCTGGTGGATACCTTCCCAAATCTATCAATTCCTGCCGTTCCAAAAGTCGGTTGCTATCATTGAAACCCAGGATTCGGACCGTGACCTCGCCCATTCTCGTAAGCGGTTTGATGATAACTCCATCGAGTTGAAAGTGATCAGCCCAACGATCAGTACGTGGGTTGAAGAACCGAGTAAACTCGTCTGTCTCCCATACGATAGACCCGACATCGCTGCCCTTCTGGCGATTACAAAAAACACAGGCATACGCTAGGTTTCCTGCTGTTGTAGGACCGCCGTGCTTCACACTGATGATGTGATCTACTTGACATCCGAAGTGGGTATCGTCCTCGTGAATGAGACAATACTCACACAGATACTCAGCGCGCTCGGCAACCAGTTTCCTAAGGTCGTTGCTGATATAGCTACGCATGGATGAGATGTAGGCGCGCTCGCGCTTTCACAAGCCGCACGAGATGTTCCAACTGCATGTAGTGGTCTAACTCGGATTTTTCGTCAGGAGTCAGCCCTGTGGTTTTCTCGCGGTAGATCAAGTCCGCTACGCGCTGCTTCGCCGCCTCCGATGGCTGGAAGGCAACGACATTACTTGGACTTGTACCGGTCGCGATAAACTCGATCACTTCTTCATATGCTCTCATTGTCTTTACAGGTGTAGCCATAATACCTCTCCTTCGTCACCTGACTCGACTGATGTTTGAAATTGCAGCGGCGTGTCCGCAAGCCGGCGCTTTCCGTCCATTCTTGGGATTCACGTAATGATCTTAAGGAATGTCAAGCCTGCCGTTTTCGAATCAGTTCGCAGAGGCTGGCTTTGATTTTCGAGTGACAGGGAATGCTGTAGCCTGCCGACGCCTACCGCCGCGCTGCGCAATGCCTGTGCACAGCAACCACCCTCAGGGCCAACGACCACACCCCGCGACGAGGGCACGGCCCGGTCGGCGGGCATGTGTTATGCGCTGTCCTTTGTAGCAAAGGCGCGTTTTGCTCCGACAAAAGCAGCTTCTTCCAGTTCGATTCGCTCTTGGATGATGTGCATCAGCCATTCGTTAATACTCGGTTGGCGATGCAATCGAGCCAGAAAAGCAGCACGTGCGGCAAGTTCGGCTGGGATGGACAATGAAGCCCACTCCTCCCGACGTACATGGATGGGCTTCTCCCACGCCGAATCGTCGTCGGCTTGCGCCACCACGCTCTTGTCAATTTCCTCCTGAGATAGTTTTCCTTCCATCTTGTCTCTTGTTCTCATATCTGCCACCCTGTAATGATGCGAACAACATTTCCCGGCTTGAGTTGGAAAATGATCTTGAGTCTACGCCCGCCGAAAGTCCTACCAATCAGTTGGTAGCGGTCACGGTAGGACTTGTTACGGCGCACTTCAAAATCTGAGAAGAAACATTCCACTGCCTCGTCAAAGGTAACATGATGTACAGCGAGTTTGTCTCGTTCAAGTCATATTCAAAGTCAGAGGGTATGAAGCGATGCCAGTTGACCACTGATAATCATCCTCGGCTTGAGTGCAACGTTACATTTGTTCGAACGTTCTGACTGTCACGCGCTTACGATCTGGATGATCTTCGTCACAACTTCCTGTACTTTCTTGGAGGTCAGTACACCGGCACGATACAAGATTATGTTCGCGTCAGCCGTAAAAAGACGGTTTGGGCGAACATTGCTGTCTTGGGACAAGCTGCCGGTCGCGAAGTCGGTACTCGTGATAGGGATAGCGTAGCTATCCGCCACAGACTTGCTGGTGATCTGGCACAAGATCACGTCATCGCCGGTAAGCGCGGCAATGACTAATGCTGGCCGTCTCTTAGCCGCACTCGAGTCCGAAAAAGGGAACGGGGCGACGACAACGTCACCTTTCACAAACTTGCCCATGCCTCATCCTCTTCCGGGCGATCCCAGTCGCGTCGGAGAACGGCCTCGGACGCCAACATGGTTTGAAAGGCCTCTGAAAATCTCTCGGGCGGTGTCCGCGCAGTTTGTCGCTCTAGTAAGTAGGAGACGAAGTCATATACGACGTTAAGTTTGTCGGCCGGTAGTTTTTGCAAACGTTCGGTGATTTGAGGAATCGCTACTGCTTGCATAGATCTCACCTCTTAAACTACATGCTCCACTAGCCACATCCAGAGCCACTCCCAATTGTGCCGCTCCTTTGAGGCCAAGCTGTTTTCGGATCAGTTCGCAGAGTCTGTCTTTGATTTCCGAATGGCGGGGAAGGCTCAGGCCCCCACAACGGCACGCCCGATGTGATGATTCTTTGCCTTTAGCCGACCGACCGCTGCTGCTTACGCCGTGCGCCTTTTTGAGCTTTCACTGGGCATTTGCGCCATCAAAGTAATCAAAGAGCGCAACGCGGTGTTGACGGCTTCGGAGTCGGGAAAATACGCTCGCACATCGGGTTGAAGCATAACCGTGCCTTCTTCCAGTTTGAAGTGCTGTACAATAGTTGTGCCATCCGCCCTGTGGACGTGCACGGTATATCCTTCATGCAAGGGTTTGTAGTACTTCCCACGCACTGCTCCCCGAAAGTCATATTCGGGACGCATTTCGTCCTCTGCGGTTTTCAATAGCTCAGTAGTCGCCTTCTTCATAGATTCTCCGTTCGGTTGGAGTTGCCTTGCGGCAACTAATGATGCGCGTTTTATCCCCGCGCTCAGTATGGACGACGACAAGCAAGCGGCCTTTCACAGAGAGGCCGCTGCTGGTATAGCGTTGCTCCTCCTCTGAATGGTCAGGGTCAGGCATGGTTGCTACGAACAGATCGTGGAAAATGGTCACGCCTTCTTCAAAACTGACCTTATGCCTTTTCAGGTTGCTTTTGGCTTTTTCTTCGTCCCATTCAAACAAGAATTCCATTGAGTCCGAGCTGCTTTCGGATCGGTTCGCAGAGGCTGTCTTTGACTTCCGAGTGATGGGGAGCGCTCTAGCCTCACGCCGTTGGCGGAATCGTTACGCCTCTTTGAGAAATCAACTTCCAATCCACACGGTCCAGTCGTTTTCAGCAACGCTATCGAACGGAGCAATGTAGCGAATCGGTTTGCCACGTAGAGGATAGCGTTCTACCCTTTCCCGTTTACGGGGATAGCTGAAAATGATAACTTCTACCTTTTCACCAGCGCGGAAAGGCACACCGCGAATGGTGAGTACGCGATTCTGCGAGATAATGGTTTCTATCCGATAGGTTTGCATTTCACTTTTCTCTTCCTATTTGCTGGCCACAGGACGCCACTTGGGGTGTTATTCCCCATGCCTATCTCACTGTTCCCTCTGTACGTATAGCTCCCGCTCAATCCCCTCCGCCAAAAGCATCTTCATCAAAGATTGATATGGTACGTCTCTCTTGTGGGCTAGAACTCTAATTGACTCAAGGAGAGACTCTGGGAGTCGAATCGAGACCGTTTTCAGAGTGGGTCTGAGGTTAGGCATAAGCGCCCGCCTGGCTTCAGAGAAGTCAATGAAATCTGTAGCGTCGTGGTTAGCCCAGAATTCTCGCTCCTCTTCTTCAGAGGTGAATGTAGGAATCGGCTTTATCTTCATACCCCAACTCCATTGTCTGAACTCCAGCGCGGGGCAGGACTTTCTCCTCCTCTTCCATATCGGTTGAGTGGAGACCTCTCTATCGCCCAAGCCATCTCCTCACTGCAGCACCCCCACCAAGTACTAGCCCAACCGCACCCGCCAGCGCCAGCCATTGCCAGCGGAAGAAGGTGGCTTGGGAAGTGGGTGAGCGGGCGGTGAGGGAGGAGAGGGTGACGGAGGTGGGAACCCCGTCACCCACGGCCCAGTCGGACAATTCAGTCACACTTGACCGTGTGACCGTACTTGAAGTGAATGAGGTGCGGCCACAACTCCAGCCAGTGCCTGTGTAGCGGCAGGCAGAGGGGTCCGACAGGTTATTGTGCGGCAAAGTAATGTCTACGGTGAAGCTATTGCCGGTTGGCGTGATCGCCCAGTGCTTGCCAGTCTGTTGATAGCTCGTGGCATTTGCATGGTTGGAGTCAATGCGGTCAACTTGAAGGTTGGATAGCGATCCTTGGGTAGTAACGTTGAGGGTCACGCCAGTCAGACCGAATGTCTTGGAGCCAGCTTCCGACACAGACTGCGATTTCCGAATAGTGCCGCTGTTGGTCAGCGTGTCACTCACCGTGGCGTTGTCGGCGGACACGGTCTCCACCAGGATGACACCGCTGTTGACCGTCAGGTTGTTGAACGTGGTTGAAACGTTGAGCGTCAAGTTCTGTGTGGTTCCGCCATTGAACGTAACAGTGCCATTGTTGTGGGTGAACCCGCTGCTGCTGGTGTTGTTGTCAGTGAAGTTGCCGGCTAGGTTGATGTTAAGGTTCGAGGGTGCGGTCAGGCTCTTACTGTTGTTGATGGTCAAGCTATTGAAATTCATTGCTCCGCTAACGCCGAGGGCGAGGGTGGTCGAGCCGTCGAATGTGACAGTGGCTGTGCCGCCATTGAAGATGCCATAGACGGTGAAACTGGAACCAGTGAGAGTAAAATTGTGTGATCCGGCATTGACGGTGGTCGAACTTCGGATCGTAATGCTACCAAAGCTCGTGGTGCCACTACCAGAGAGGCTATGGCTTGTGGAGTCGTTAGTGAAAGTTGTGGTTCTATCGGACGTGAAGGTTCCATTGTTGGTGAAGTCGTGACCGATTTCGAGGCTGCCACCGCTCAAGTTGGTAATGTTAGCTTCGCTATCAATCACCAGGTTGTAGAACCTCTTGGCATTAGTACCGGTGATCGAGCTAGCCGCACCGGTGAAGGTGATCGTCGAGGTGCCAGCACTCATTGTGCCGGCTTTCGCGTCCAAAGTATTTGCAATGGTGGTCGAACTAGTGCCGAAGTTCGTCGTCGCGCCGCTGTTGTCGAGTGTCAGGTTGTAGAACGTCGTGCTGCCGGAGACCTGTGTGCCACTGGAGCCGTTGAACGTGACGTTGATGATACGACTGGCGGCAGGCCAACAATCAAACGTGCCGTCATTGGTCAGATCGCCGCCAATTGTCAGCGAATGCGTCGTGTCGCTGCCACCTGTCGCCACGTCAAGCGTACCGCCGCTGTTGATCGTCACGTCCCCAGTCACCGTCATGGATCTTCCCGTGCCGGTGTCGTCGAATCTCAAGGTGCCATTCACGGTGATACTAGCAAGGTTGGCGGTGTTAGTATCAACGGTAACCGTGTGGTCACTGGCAATGACCACATGGTCGTCTGCTTGGGGCACCACACCGTCAACCCATGTGGAGGCTAAACTCCAGTTGCCACTCTGCGCACTCGTGATAGTCGCCGCCAGCGCTGGCTTTGGCGTGGTGTAGAGCATGGCCAGCCCAACCACCAGCACCACTCTCACCAGCATCGAGATCTGCTTGTGTTTCATGATCGCACCCACTTCATGTCCGGAGACAGAACGTAACCAGCTTCCCACCTATCGCTCCAAAAAGCTGCTCGACGATCTCGCCGAAGGATTCCCCCTCGATCTTGTGGACCTTTGACAAAAGACGAAAGAAGCATGGTAATTATATCCCGTGAAGTGCAGAATGTCAAGGTCAATCCCGCCCGAAAATCACCGCCCCCCACGACCGCGCCGCAGCGCCAAGATCGCGCCGCCCAAGGCCAGGACGACAATCAGCACGGCGAGAGGCCACCAAGCCACGAGGTTGGCGAAGGCAGGGGGACTGCTCGCCTCAGCCACCACCTCTATCGGCCCGTGCAGGGTGGTGGTGCCGTCCAACTCCACATCCTCCAGCTTGTAGTAGTAGGTGCGGCCGGCTACCACGTTGGTGTCGGTGTAGGCGTATTTGCCGCCCAGGAGGGGATCGAGTGCGCCGGGGATGAGGGTGGCATTCACTTTCACGTAGGGGCCAGCGGGGCTGTCGCTGCGGTAGAGGTTGAAGCCCGCCATGTCAACTTCGCTCTCGGTCGTCCACTCTACGACCACCACGCTGGCAGCAGGGGTGGGTTCCTCAGCCGCGACCGCCAGGGGCCAGATAAGGGACAACACTGCTGCTACAATTACTAACCTGCCGGCTACCAACATCCGCCCTCCAGTCTTTGCTTGTAAATGTCAGTCTTTATCGCCACGTTGCTCCGCCTCATAGCTCAGGAAGGCGGCGACGCCAAAGGCTATCCCGCCCAGGACGGCAATCCCCAGGCCAAGGTAAGGATGGCTGCCAATGTAGGCGATGGCCAGGAGCGAGGCCAACACCCAGATTCCCAGGACGGTCAGGCAGTTGCTCAATCGCTTCATTGAGGACCTCTCTCCTTACGGCAGGCCGATCTTATCCTTCACCTCGGCCAGGGTCTCGGCGGCGATGACGCGAGCACGGGCAGCCCCGTCGGCCAGCACCTCCCAGACGTGGTCGGGATCAGCGGCCAGCTCTGCCCGACGGGCCCGGAAGGGAGCGAAGTGATCGGCCAGGTCCCTGGCGAACCACTTTTTGTGCTCCACACAACCGATGGCCGCGCTGCGACAGTCGGCCTCGATTTGGACGATGGCCTCAGGGTCGGGCAGGAAATGTTTGTGCAAATGGTAGACGTTGCAGACTTCAGGATGGCCGAGGTCGGTGCGATATTGACGGGCGGGATCGGTGACCATGGTCATCACTCGCTTCAGGATCTCCTCAGGCGAGGCGGCCAACTCGATGTGGTTGTTCAGGGACTTGCTCATCTTGTTGACCCCGTCGGTGCCAAGCACGCGAGGGACATCGGTCAGTTTCATCTGGGGCTCAATGAGGATATCCCCGAAGTGGTGGTTGAAGCGGCGCACGATCTCGCGGGTGAATTCCAGGTGAGGAGCCTGGTCGTCGCCCACGGGCACCACGTCGGCCTTGTAGAGGGCGATGTCGGCGGCCATCAGCACCGGGTATCCCAGCAGGCCGTAGTTCACGTTATCGGGCTGCTGGCGCACCTTCTCTTTGAAGGTGGGAAGCCTTGCCAGCCAGCCCATGGGCGTGACCATAGAGAGGATGGTGTGCAGCTCTGTCACCTGGGGCACGTGGGACTGGACGAAGATGATGGTGCCCCTCTCCGGATCCATCCCCGCCGCCAGCCAGTCCAGCACCATCTCGTAGGTGTGTGCCCTGAGGTACTCGGTATCCTTCAGGGTGGTCAGGGCGTGCAGGTCAACCACGCAGTAGACGCAGTCGTACTCATCCTGCAGGGCCACGTAATTTTTGATAGCGCCCAGGTAATTGCCCAGATGCTGGCGACCCGTGGGCCGCGCACCTGAGAAAACTCGTCCTTTCTTTTTCATGTTTTGTTTACCTCCTGTTAGTCAAAGTCGGTTGATGGCCACTCAACTGCAATATGCTGATCAAGCAGCAGAAACAGTTGATCGGCTTCTCTGCCTCTACTCTTTACTGACGTTTTCACCCATCTCCTCAAGAAGCTGCTCAACTTGCTGCTTCAAGCGCGGGAGATCAGATTGAGTTGTATCCCATACAATGAAAAGGTCAACCCGGAAGTAAGCGTGAATCAGTATGTTTCTTATCCCAATCATTTTGCCCCAGGGGAGTTCTGGATGAGCGTTCTGCAAGTCTTTGGAAACATTTCTCGCAGCTTCACCGATTATCTCCATCTGGCGAACGACCCCATCTTGCAAAAGAGTGTCTTGCAGAAAGCGATCATAGGAAACACCAGCCAGGTATTGCTCTATACGATGTATGGCATCCGAGATATGGTGCAGGAAAACGGCATCACTCTTCATATAAAATCACCTTCTCTCTATCCACGTAAGGACGAATATAAGGACTGAGACCATCTTCACTTATGAGATCAACCTTGCGACTCAATTTCTCGCTCAGCTCCTCTTCCAACCCTATCCATTTGAAAAGCCCCAGCGGAGGTCTTTCGGACCGGGGTTTCAGTGTCACCAGAATATCAATGTCGCTTTCCGGCGCATCTTCCCCTCTGACCACCGATCCAAATAGGGCGATCCGCTTGACCCCGCAGGGCAACAGCACAGGCAGAATCTTTTCTCGCAATTCCTCAAATCGTTCCATTTCCTCAAACCTCCCTTCTCCCAGCCGCCATCACGAAGGCCACGGCGTAATCCCGCGAATGGGAGAGGCTGACGGCGAACTCGGACAGGCCCAACTCCTCAGCCCGCGCCTTAGCCCGCCCGTGCAGATAAACCAGCGGCTTGCCCCGCTCGTCACCGAGGATCTCCATCTCCCGCCAGGCGATGCCCAACAGCCCCGTGCCCAGGGCTTTGGAGACGGCTTCTTTGGCGGCAAAGCGGACCGCCAGCTCCGGCACCCGCCCTCGGCAATAGGCCTGCTCCGCTGGGGTGTAAATCCGCTGGAGGAAACGCTGGCCGTGCCGCTGCAAGATGGCCTCGATGCGCTCGATCTCAATGATGTCCACTCCGACGGAGAAAAGCCTCGGTTCAATCATGTTGCTTCATTGTAGCCACGCCCCATGCCGCGATAGGTGAAGCCCATCTCCTTCATCCTCCTGGGATCGTAGATGTTGCGGCCATCTAGCAGAATCGGCTGGTGCATAGATTCCTTGATCCGCATCATGTCCAACTGCTTGAACTCGTTCCACTCGGTCACCAGGATCAGGGCGTCCGCGTCCTCTGCCACAGCGTATACATTCTCGCAATACTCGACGCCGGTCAGTATCCGTTTGGCCGTCCCCATGGCCTGCGGATCGTAGGCCTTGATCTGCGCCCCCTCGTGCTGGAGCATGTGGATGATCTCGATGGAGGGCGCGCCCCGCATGTCATCGGTGTTTGGCTTGTAGGCCAGGCCCAGGATGCCGATGGTCTTTCCCCGGAAGCCGCCCAGTATGTCCCGCAGTTTTTGGATCACCCTTTTACGCTGGTCGTAGTTGATCTCCAGCACCGCCCGCAGCAATTGGGGGTGAGCCCCGTGAGTGGACGCCATGTGGGCCAGGGCTTTCACGTCCTTGGGAAAGCAACTGCCTCCCCAGCCTATGCCTGCCCCCAGGAACTGCGGTCCGATACGCCGATCCATGCCCATGCCGCGGGCCACTTCCGTCACGTCAGCTCCCAGCGCCTCGCAGATGTTGGCTATCTCGTTGATGAACGAGATCTTGGTGGCCAGGAAAGCGTTGGAGGCGTACTTGATCATCTCCGCCGTGCGCAGGTCGGTGATGATGATCGGAGCTCGCAGGGGATAGTACAATTCGGCCACGCGGTGCGCCGCCGCCGGATTCGTCGAGCCCAGGACGATGCGGTCGGGGTGCATGAAGTCGTGGACGGCCGAGCCCTCCCGCAGGAACTCCGGGTTGGAGACCACCGAGAACTCGATGTCCTTATCAGGCATGTTCTCCTTGACGATGTTGGCCACCCAGTCGCCGGTGCCGATGGGCACAGTGCTCTTGTTGATGATGACGGTGGGTTGGCTCAGTCGCCTGGCTATGCCCTCCGACGCCTGATTGACGTGGGCCAAATCGGCTTCGCCCTCAGCACCAGAGGGAGTGCCCACCGCGATGAGCACAAACTCCACATCCTTCAGAGCCTCGTCATAAGAGATGGTAAAATCCAGTCGCCCGGCCGCACAGTTGCGCCGCACGATCTCCTCCAGCCCAGGCTCATAGATGGGCATGATGCCTTTCTTGAGGTTATCACACTTCGATTTATCCAGATCGAGACCGATCACGCGATTGCCCAGGTCGGCCAGGCAGGCCCCGGTGACCAATCCAACGTAGCCAATTCCGATGACGCAGATGTTTTTCATTAGAGAAGGTTTTCCTTTCTTCTGATCTCAGCGAGCTAATGATACCACACTTTTCGCTTTTTAGCTAGCCCGCTTGTCGAGAAAGGACAAACGTTGTACAATTAGGGTAACTTCAGGCAGCGGGGTGTGCAAAGGTGTCTCCTATGTTGAATGAACACAGCTTGGACTTCATCAGCCACAGCGAGGCTCAGACGCGGCGATTTGGCGCCAGGTTGGGGGAGCTCTTGCAAGGTGGCGATGTGATCTGTCTGGCGGGCGAATTGGGCGCGGGGAAAACCTGCCTGGCCCAGGGCATCGGACGGGGCCTGGGGATCGAAGGGCCTGTCACCAGCCCCAGCTACACCTTGATCAACGAGTACAGGCCAGAGCAGGCTAGGCTGCCATTCTACCACATAGACCTGTACCGCTTAGGGGAGACAAAAGAAGTCCTGACTCTGGGTCTTGACGAGTACTTCTACGGCGAAGGAGTCTGCGTCGTCGAGTGGGCCGACCGCGCGCCAGAGGCTCTACCCGCTGAGCACCTGTGGATTGAGCTTCGCTACATCGTCGAGACCAAGCGCGGCCTGGTGATGAAAGCGGTGGGGAAGCGCTACGAGGAACTGCTGCGGGAATTCAAGCGAAGCGCCTTTGGGGTCTAATTAGGAGGAGTGCATTGCTTTTAGCCATTGACACAGCTACGCGAATGCCCAGTCTGGCGCTGTACGACGGAGAGCGGGTGCTGGCCGAGGAGACGTGGCGCTCGGCCAACGGCCACACGGTGGAACTGATGCCTGCTCTGGTGCGCATGTTGGAGCGACAAAAGGTCTCGCCTTCGGAATTAAGGGGGATAGCTGTAGCTTTGGGCCCCGGCTCCTTCACCGGCCTGCGCATCGGGCTGGGCGTGGCCAAGGGCCTGGCCCTGACCCTGGACATACCGCTCATGGGGATACCGACGCTGGATGTCCTGGTCTATGCCCAAGCCCGCAAGCGAGGCCCAGTGTGTGCCGTGCTGCGAGCCGGTCGGAGGCGAGTCGCCGCCGCTTTTTATCGGCGGAGGCGGGGGCAGTGGCGAAGGCAGGGCGACTATCGCCTGACGACGTGGGATGAGCTGTGCGCTGAAATCGCAACCCGTACC
>SDBU01003077.1_pt1 | contig 21494 bp, 14 predicted proteins | sample 2277071 | NCBI WGS metagenome assembly SDBU01 (sample SAMN10397929, study PRJNA504765) | marine sediment metagenome | isolation source: marine sediment core GS08_GC12, 126 cmbsf | place: Arctic Ocean: Gakkel Ridge, Loki's castle | collected 2008
ACACCTTTAGCGGTGACGCGGGCTTCTGCGGTGAAGGAGTTGGCCGCCGCCTTGCGTCGAGAGAAACGGTCGGTCAATCAGATTCGGATCCGGGCGGTGCTGTCGGTGGCCCGGGGAGATCACGTGCCGATGGTGGCCCGGTCGATGTCGGTGGCCCAGCGGGCGGTGCGTAATTGGGTTCACAGGTATAACCGCGGAGGACTGGTTGGCTTGCAGGATCGACGAAAGGGTCGTCAATGCCGCCTGTCCGATTCTCAACTGAAGAAGATACGAAAGCGGTTACGCGAGGGAGCCCAGCCAAAGGACGACGTTTGTAGTCTGAGAGGGCGTGACATACAGCGCGTCCTGGAGAAGGAGTTCCGCGTTCGCTATGGTCGATCGAGCGTGTACTATCTCCTGCATCATCAGCTGGGAATGAGTTACCCCAAACCTCGGCCTCTTCACCGCAAGACCTACCCGGAGGCTCAGGCTGCATTTAAAACAACTTCCGAGAAAAGCTGCAAGAAATCAGGGAAGCGTATCCGGACCAACGGATCGAGGTCTGGTTCCAGGACGAAAGCCGGTTCGCCCAGCAAGGTTCATTGACGCAGATGGGAAAACGGACGGGTTACACGTCGCGCTACAGCGCACACTACAGCAGGGGTGCAGTGGGCCGACCTATGTGCCCATGCCTGCAACCGACAAGATGGCGATTCTTGATAGCGCCGGGTGAGTCTTGGGTATTGCGGCTGAGAGGACTCGAACCTCCATGGGCGTTAGCCCACTAGATCCTAAATCTAGCGCGTATGCCAATTCCGCCACAGCCGCAGCTCTACACTTGCGATCGTAGTCTCCCAGGGCAGGCACGGCCCACCGGTTGCCTTAGAGCCTCTAACAGAACCTGTGGCACCGGTTTCCAACCGGTGCGGTCCACGGGTTGAAAACCCGTGCCACACTCGTTTTGTTAGACGCTCTTTGTCATCGGGTAGACATTGCGCACCCTACACGTCTTGCCTTGGAACCGTCGCATTCATTTGGTGGGCAGTGCCCACCCTACACGTCTACAGGTCACCAAGGGCGCGGGCGGTTTCCAGGAAAGCCTCGTACGAGCTTCGGACTTCGTGGAGCGTATCCCCCCCGAATTTCTCCAGAAACGCCCGGGCAACCTCGAAGGCGACCACGTTCTCAGCCACCACGGACGCAGCCGGTACGGCGCAAACATCGCTGCGCTCATAATCCGACCGCTCGGGGGCCTTGGACACAAGGTTGACGCTATCCAAGCCACGAAGGAGGGTGCTGATCGGCTTCATGGCTGCTCGAACCACGATGGGTTCGCCGTTGGTCATTCCGCCTTCGAGCCCGCCGGCCCGGTTCGACCGGCGCACAAAGCCGAGAGTGGGAGTTTCGCGAAGTGCGTTGTCGAAGTCGATCTCGTCGTGCACTTCACTTCCCGGCAGTTGGGCAGCGCCGAACCCCAGGCCTATCTCGACCCCCTTGATCGCCTGGATGGAGCCGACCGCCTGCATGAGCCGGCCATCGAGCTGATCCTGGAAACGCATGCAGCTTCCCAACCCCGGCGGATGCCCGCGAACCTGCACCTCGACCACGCCGCCAACCGTATCCTCGTCGGTCTTGGCTTGCTTGATTGCGGCGGCCATAGCCTCGGCGGCCAGGGAGTCCGGACAGTAGACTTCGTTGGCGTCGCGCATCGTGCGGAGTTCGTCGAGGCTTCTCCTGGCGGAAGCACCGGCCTCTGAGTCAATGGTCGCGACAGCGTCGCGGATCCGGATGACGTAGCCGAGGACCTCGATGCCGAAATGGCTCAGCAGGCATCGGGAGAGGGCCCCAGCCATCACGCGGGCAGCCGTCTCGCGGGCCGATGCCCGCTCCAGGGTTTCCCGGCAGTCGGTGGTCAGCCATTTCAGACTTCCGGCAAGATCGGCATGCCCCGGGCGAGGCCTGTGGACCGCGGGGGCGTCGTCGATGCGGAAATCACGGTTGACAAGCTGCATGGCGATCGGTGAACCGATGGTGACTCCGCGTCGAAGCCCGGTGAGGATCGTGACGATGTCCCGCTCGATGGCCATCCGCCCTCCCCGCCCATAGCCGCCCTGCCGCCGGGCGAGCTCGGCATCGATCAACTCGACATCCACCGGCAAGCCGGCGGGCATCCCCTCGACGAGGGCGATCAGCGCCCGGCCGTGGGACTCCCCCGATGTTCTATAGTCCAGCGCAGCCATGAGCGCCCGATGATAAGCGTTTTCGCCCCACTGCGACAGTAACATCGGCCCTGCGACAACGTCTTTCTTTTCGGTGATCGAGGCGACGGGGCACCGGCGATGGCATCGCCGGCACTTACCAGGCGATCCACCTTGCGGCGCGGGAGCTAAACGTAATGAGTAAACCATGGGGACGAGCGGGCGTGCTGTGTTTTCTGGCACTTGCCTCGACTGCGGGGGCGGAGGAGGCCGAGACCATCACGATGCGTGGGAAGACGTTTACGGTCTGGCCGGTGGAAGACCTGAGGGAGCGCGGTTTCGATGTGCCGGCGGTACCGCGTACGCAAAACGCCGCCTGGACGTACATCGAGGCGGTCAATGCTTATGAGGAACTGCCCAAATCCCTGACCGAGGTGTTCGCGTATGCCTACGGCACGGACTGGCCGGCGGAACAGGCCGAACTCGCCGACTATCTCAAGCTGCCCGGCAACCGGAAAGCCATAGAGCTTGCCCGGCGAGCGTCCGCGATGCAGCGCTGTCAGATGCCCTATTTCGGCGATTCACGCTCGAGCGTCATTTCGATCCTGTTGCCGAACCTCTCCGGCCTGCGCATGGTGTCCAAGCTCCTGATCGCCGACGGGAAACGACTGGAACACGAAGGCAAGTACGACGAGGCCATCGGCAACTATCTAATCACAATGCGGATGGGGGCGCACGTCTCCCAAGGAGTCACTCTGATCGAAGGGCTTGTGGGCCTCGCCGTGTGGGGGATCGCAGATCGGGCAGCGGTCGACATGGTGCTTGGCCGCCCGCTCTCCGCCCAGCAGCTCACGACCCTCCACCGGCAACTTGAGGCCTACGCTCCCCGGCTTCCCACGGTCCAACGGGGTCTGGAGGGCGAACGGGCGTTCGGCCCCGCGGTGGTGGACGAGCTGTGCGCCCGACCGCTGCAGCTTCCATGGCGCCTCCAGGGGGTTGATTCCTTGTGGATCCCCGCCCCGCCCCGCCCCTCTTCGGAAGACGGATGGAGCCGGTTGGAGCAGCGGATCGGGCAGCTCATCCTCCCGGATCGGGCGGTGAAGCGGCATATGCTCGGATACTACGACGAAGTCTTGAAGCGGGCCCAAAGCGGTCCGAGGGCGGCCGCCAAGAGCGACTTCGACGAGGAGCGTTACCTCACCGAGATCATCCCCAGATGGGATGTGCTGTCCCGCATAATGCTGCCGTCGCTGTCCCGGGCGACGCTGCTCGGTCACCGGGCCAAGGTGGAGCTGGCGGCCCTGCGGATCATCGTGGCGATCCGCCTGTACATGCTCGAACACTACGGGGCGATCCCTTCCTCCCTCGACGAACTTAACACGCGACTTCCCGACCACGCAATGCTCGATCCCTTCAGCGATGACCCGCTGGTATATCGTCCCGGCGACAGCGGGTGGCTGCTGTACAGCGTCGGCCCCGACCTGGTGGACGACGGAGGGAAGAAGGGCCCGAGCTGGGACACGCTTGACATTGTCTACCGGTTTCCGCCCGAGCTGATCGAACCGTTTGTCGTCGACGGGAAGTCGGATTGAAAATGAGGAGGCACGTGAAGATGAAACCTGCGAAATCACTTGGTGCGTTGCTGCTGGTGATCGGTCTGATATTGGCTGCTGATCGACCTCCGGATAGCTCCGAGGCAAAGAGCGCAGACCCCGCCCGGGCGGGAGGGGCAATTGCGGCCCAGTCAACACCCCCGACCGCACCGCGCCAAACCCGTGATGCAGTGCTCGACCTGGTCCCCGCAGACGCGTGGCTGATCGCCTACACCGACGACGTGGGCAAGACCTTGGAGCATCCCCTGGTGATCCACGCGGCGGATTCGAACTCGAATGCCCCGGCGTTTTTGAAGGCGGTTTCGGGTACGTTCGACGGATCGGCCATGCTGGCGGTCAGCGGCACGCCGATAAACCCGCTGTCGTGGCGGATTACGTTCGCAGCCCATACTCCGCTCACCCGCGATCAAGTCATCGAGCGGATTGACACAGGGCTGCTTCCACTGTGGATCGAGATGGGGGTAGTTGAAACGGTCGGACGACTGGAGTTTGTGGATGCGGGACAGCTTGCCCGGCTTGGTCTCTCCGGCCCTTTGCCGCTGTCTTTGACGGTAGCGGTTCGCGGGCGAGTTGTGTTCGGTTCTTCCCAGCCATCAACCGCCGCGGCCTGGCTGGAGGACGGCCAATCCGAGGCTTCGTTCGTCGACAGCGTCGAGTTCGAACGGCTGATCGCCGGTTTCAACGGCCCCGTCGGCGGGCTTATCTACCTGGACGTCCGTTCGTTGATTCCCCTGGCCGGGGCTGCGCTGGACAGCGTCCTGCCCGGTCTGGCCGAGGCCCTGCAAGTGGATAACGCGGAGTGCGTGGCAATCATCACCGGGGCGCGAATCACCCCTCACGCCCCATCTGAGCCCGCGAAGCGGGCGAAGGTGGGAGTATCCCCCCCTGCGCCGGGTGGCACGGTCACACGCGGCGAGGAACAAGCGCAGCTTGGCTCTGTTATCTCCGACGGTCAAACACGCCCCGGCGAAGCCGGACCATCCCGCTTGGGGCCACCGGATCTCCGCCTGGCGATCGGAATTCGAGAGATCAATGCCGGCCCGTGGCACTTCATCGCCCCGACGCCTTCGGACGTCTCCCTCGCCAAGTGCTTCCCGCCCGACACCACCGTGCTGATCCACGGTTCCATGGAGCGGGCCTCGGACCTCGTGGAGGATCTGTTTGCCATCGCCTCCGCCATAGACCCCCAGATCGCCGACGAATACGAAGCCGAGCGGGCGGACTTCAAGCGGGAGGTCGGCTTCGATCCCCACACCGACCTGCTGGGCAACTTTGTTGACCAGTGGGCGTTTGGCGGCCGCCTCGTGCGAGATGACTTTTCGGATCGGCTGCTCGCGGTGAAAATAGAGAATGTGAAAGCGTTCAAGAAGCGAATGTACACTCTGCGAACCGCATATCAACTCCCGATCCGCTCTGAAACCTACCGCGGCTTTACCGTCAACCACGCGCTACGATCTGATGTCGAGACGCCGGAGGTCGAACTGCCCGCAATCAGCCAGGTTGTATCCGTGGGCTCGTTCTCCTACACGGTGGCCAATGATGTCCTGTTAGTTGCCCCGCAGTCGCAGACCCTGACCTCCGCGATCGACGCGATTCTGGATGGTGGGGGGATGGCAAGTACTGAGCTGTTTAAGGGAGTACGCAACCTCATTCCATCTGAAACATCCACGTTTGTCTATTTGGACTTCGGACGAATGCTCGCGGCGGAGTGGAGGCCGGATGAATACGCCGAAGCTCCTCCCGAACTGCGCGCCTTGGTCGACTCGCCCAGCGCCGTCGCTGTGGCCGTCACCCCCTACGAAGGAATGATCGCCATTGACCTCGTATCGAAGGCCGCCGCCGGGACTTCCGTTACCACAACTCTATTCAGGATAGTGATAGAGTCACTCCAGCGGGCCCGTGTTCTCAGTGCCAGAGCGCGTTCAACGGCGTCAGTCAGGAACCTGCTGGTCAGTTGCCAGATCTACGCCAACGATCATAAGAAGCAGTGGCCCCAGTCGCTCACCCAGTTGGTTGAAGACGGGTCTGTCAGCAGGGAGACGCTCTCAAACCCCTATAGTTCCAGCCGGTCTGATGCGCAGACCCCCTATTACCTCTACCGCCCGATCACGGATGTGTCAGCCGTCGAAGCCCCCGCTGCCGCAGTGGTTATCAGCGAGCCCGAGATTCACGACGGGGGCGCAGTATTCGGATTCCTCGATGGCCACGCTGAATGGATCACCCCACCCCGGGCAATGGAACTGCTCATCACAATGCAACCTAAGCAATAACTTCCTGACAGTCGCGGTAGGGCCCCGGGGCAACCCGAGGTCCTACCGCGACCCTTCGCACTCCGCACTTCGTAATTCGTAATTCGTAATTCTCAGGCGTTACGTCTCAGTCGTCGGAAACACCCAGCGATCATCCATCGGCGCGTAATTGAGCAGCTCATTTTGGGTGAAGTACAAGGCGATCTCCGCGGTCGCCGATTCCGGGGAATCGCTGCCGTGCACGAGATTATAGGTGCGGCTGACTCCGAGGTCACCGCGGATGGTTCCCGGATCAGCCTCATAACCGAACGTCTTGCCCATCAGCGTGCGGGCGATAACGATGCAGCGGCGCCCCTGCAGCACCATGACGACCACCGGCCCGCCGGTGATGTAGTCAATCAGGCCCGAATAGAAGGGCTTGCCCTTATGGGGGGCGTAATGGCGCTGGGCCAGATCGCGGGAGATCTGCATGAGTTTCATCCCCACCACTGCAAGGCCCTTATCTTCGAAGCGCTGGATGATCCGCCCGATCAGGCGGCGTTGAACTGCGTCCGGCTTGAGTATTATCAGCGTCTGCTCCACCTATCGTCTCCCGATCGCCTTTTCCCGGTTGACACATTGATTGTGCGCCGGGAGGTTTGCGATGCCGAGTGTTCGCGCGGGCTAAAGCCCGCGGGTCGCGCCGACCATGGCGTCCAGGTTCTCCTCGGGCACGAGCTTTGGGTCGAAGGTGCAGCCGGGGCCCACGATCATGGGGTGGTCGCCGGCTTGGCGCAACGCCTCGCCCACCTCCCCCTCGACGGCAGCCGGCGTTCCTTCCGCCAACGTGGCGAGGTTGTCAACCCCGCCGCACACCACGGGTCGGATGCGCCCTATCACCTCGCCGATGGCCGGGCCGGCAGCCCGGTCCGCCCAGTTGATTACAGCTATCGGATAATCCGCAAAAGCATCGAAGTTTTGCGGCACTCCGCAGACGTGCAGGATGTTGAACCGGGCTCCATTTGCAGCCGAGAGGATTCGCAGGTCGCCCGCGCGAACCATCTCGTCGTAGGTACCAACGCCATTGATCGGGGTATTGACCCAGTCGTCGCGGACGCTGAGAAAGATGCCGTCGGCACCAGTTTCGATGCACCGCCCGGCGAAGTTAGCCAGTGACGTCGAGATGGCATCGATTGCCCGGGCGACGACTGATCTGTCCTCAGCCAGCAGTTCACTGATCCGGGAATCGGCGGGAGCGGGGCCGCCGCTCAGCGTCGGCGGGCCATGCCGCTTGCCCCTTGGGGAATGCACCATCCTACGCAGCGTCGCCCAGGCGTTGAGAATGGTGGTGGCTATAAGAACCTCACCGGAAAGCTCGCGCGCAAGAGTACGAATCAGCTCCAGCTGAACGCCGAAGCCCTCTTCGTCCCCATTGAGCACCGGCAGATCACGCAGGTCGGCGGCCCGGGTAACGTCGCGGCTGATCGGATAGGGGCTGTCGTTCATAACCTTCAGAAAGTCGAGGTCGTATCGCCCCAGATGCTCCAGGTGTGCATCGACAGCCGCCTGCCCGCCCGCCGCCTCGGGCGGAAAGTGGTACCAGAAGCTCACCGGGGGCCGGTCGGGCCGGTCGCCGGACAGCACCGCCGTCACTCGTCCCATATGGGTCATCTCGTTCATGGCTGAGAGTCTAGAAGGATGGGTTCGCGCGGTCAAGGCAAGCCGGGCCACGCGTGGCGACGAGACGCACGCCGTGAAAAGTGAGGCTGCGGGATGCTGCAGAGGCGAAAAGCAGGAAAGAGTGCAGGCGCCGGCGAGTCCGATAGACGACGGCCTTATAGCAGTCGCATTGCGGTCGCCGGATCGCACCTTCTCAAGGAAAACAAGGCGTAATCGAGAAAGTCGCTGCCGCGGCGCTTGAAGTGCCCGGCACGCGCGACTAGCATCTGCCGACCGCTGCACAGCTTGCAGCCTCACACACAGCATCGCGTCACGGCGCCTGCTGAATAAACTAAGACAGGTTCGGTCACGGCCAAAACGAAGCGTTTTGGTCGTAAGCGCACTTCTGGGGGGGAAAGGTAATGACCGTAGTACGTCGGGTAAACGCGGATCGACGGCGCGGTGTCGTGGCGATCTTTACACTGGGCATCCTGCTCGTCTTGCTGGCATTCACGTCGTTGACCATTGACACCGGGTATCTGTACGCCGTCCACGCGGAGGTACAGGATGCGGCGGATGCTTCCTCGCTTGCCGGAGCGTCCGGCCTCTTTGACGATCCCACGGTATGCCGGAGCAGAGCCGCCCAGACCGCTGAGCGCAATCGGGCGGCTCAAGAGCCCGTACTGCTGGCCGAGGACCAGATCCAATTGGGCAGTTGGAGCTGGATGGACGGTACTTTCACCGTCTTGCACGGCAGTGACGAAGAGGATGCCGACGCTGTTCGCGTGGTCGCATCGAGAGAGCGGGTTTCCTACTTCTTCGCCCCTGTCTTTGGGATCAATCAGTTCAGCGCGAATCGCCAGGCAATCGCCCACCGTACCCCGGACTGCGGTGGGGTCTGGGGGCTGGAGGGTGTGACCGTATCCGGCGACGCCTTCACCGACAGCTACAAATCGACCGAGGTATCATACAGCCCCGGTGTCGCTCGCGAGCATGGCGACGTGTGCAGCAACCGCGGCATTGAGGTGATCGGGTCCGCACAAATCCGCGGTGACGCATCTCCGGGCCCCGGATACACGGTGGACCTTGTCGGCCACGGATGGCTTACGGGGGCCAGCTCCCCCGGGAAGGAGCTGACGGATCTGCCCGAAGTGGAGATCGAACAGGCCATCTCGGTAAACGACAACGGAAGCATCGGTCTGACCGACCTGGGGCGCGTGCCGTTCCGTCCCGGGCCACAGGATCTCTACGTCTCAGGAGGACCGGACAACCTCACCCTGCAGGCCGGGACGTACTACTTCACCTCCATCCAGATCCGCAGCCAGGCCACCCTGACGGTCACCGGACCGGTGACGATCTACGTCTCCGGCGACATGGAGATGGGCGGAGGGGCAATCATCAATACGTCGCAGGACCCGCACAATCTGACGATCTACTCGACGGGAGCCTCGCTCGAGCTGCACGGCGGCAGCGGATTTTACGGCACGGTCTACGCCCCATACGCCGACGTGCGGATGATCGGGACCAGCTCCTACTACGGGACGATCGCCGCACGGACGATCGACATCGGCGGTACAGCCGAAATCCACGTCGACGAGACGCTGGATCTCCTGACCCGCCCGCCCGGACTCCCCTTCCTCGTGCGCTAGACTGGTTTCAGGAGACTCCTCCGGGAACCGGCCCCGCTCACAGGATACCTAGTCCCAAAACAAGCGAGCCCGGGTGGGATCGCGCGTTAGGAAAGGCCTTCAAGCTGCGATATACTGTGGTTGTTGAGTAGGGTGCATCTTTATGCACCTCCTGGACCGAAACTCCCCGGTTGCACGCGATGTTGAGCCACCGGACCATGGCAACGTGCTCGCCATACCGCAAGTCGGCGGGTTGCATCATCACTATCGTCGCCCGGCATGAGCTCTTGAAACTGTTCGCTTGTGTCGTCCATCCGAACTTGAAGTGCGCCCGACCATTCCAAATTCGGCGACCTGCTCGCCAAAACGCCTCACGCCCCTCGTACACACCCATTCCTGGCGGCGCATGCCTGGGCCGACTCTCCACTCGGGGCGTCCGTCTCCGCCTGGATAGCATTTTCAGGAAGCACACCTGGAAACCTCATCTTCCTTCCTGGAACGTCTCCTCTGATGCGGGAGCCCCGCGCCGTGCCAAGATAAGGACGGCTGAGACGATGACCAGCAAGGCCATGCAGATCATGCCCCACTCCGACACTGCAGGAATCTCAGCGGCCCCACAGGCTGCGAGCTCAGTGACGAAAGCCCCACGACCGTGCGTGAATGCGACGAGCGTGTCATCGTCCTTGAAATCAAGCGTCTCGACGATCGTGTGGGCCAGGCCATCGTTGACCGGTTCCCATGTCACGCCCGCATCGTCGCTGGCAAAGGCGCCCAGCTCCGTTCCAACATAGAGTTGTTGCGCATCGCACGGGCGCACGGCGATCCAGTGCGCCGGTATGTCCGGGATGCCGGTTGGCCCGCTACCGTCGATCGGCGTCCACTGTGCGCTGCCGCGATCTTTCCGAAGGACGTGCGGTATGCCATAAGTCGAGTAGGTGCAGTAGGCGATGTCCGGATCCTCCGGATCGACTGCAATGCTGCTGATCCATCCCCAGCCGTACAGACCATCGGCCAAGAGAGTCCAGCTCGGTGAGGGATCCAGCCCGTTGGCCGTAAGGCACCCTCGGCCGCGCCGTCCACGGTGCCGGGAAGCAAGTTCCACGTTGCACCGGCGTCCACTGACTTGAAGATTCCAAGCCCACGGTGCTTGGCCCGGCTTGCGAAAAACCCCTCTCCCGTGCCTGCGTAAAGAACGTTCGGGTTTGTAGGGTCCATCGCGATCGCAGAGATAGCCAGGTTCGGCAGAAGGTCATCGGTAGCGTGCCAACCGGCCCCAGCATCGGTGCTCTTCCAGATCCCGCCGGTTACCCCGCCCGCGTACATCGTGCTCGGGTTGGCCGGATCGATCACAATCGCTCGCGTACGTCCGCCGATGTTTCCGGGGCCAATTGCGCTCCAGCCAACGACACCGCCCGTCAGCATGCGTCCACTACGTTGGCGTGCCAGGGCGCGTTCTCTCCTCTCCAGCTTCGTGAGTTCGGCGCGCAGGTGGTCGATCGGCAGCTCTGCTTGCCCGCGTTGGCGCCGCTGCCGCACGAAGAACTCCTGCGCCTCTTGAGGTTGGTCGAAGCGCTTGGGGCCCTCGCGTAGGAGTCTGGCATGCTTCTGCTGGAACGCCACTCGCATGGTTTCCAGCTCCGCCTGGGACCAATGCGGCGATGTGTTCGTCGCGTTCGCCTCGCTCGTGGCCCGGTTTGGCTCTCTGCTCGGCGCGAGGTCCAGACTGCCCAAAACGAGCATGATTGCGAGCAACCCTGCCGCACGTGCGCCTCTGCACAGTGTCATCGCATCGCTCCCTTGTGGTAAGGCGCCTCCCCCTGGTTCCCGCATCCCGAAATGCCATTGTACAAAACTTGGGTAGCGGAATCCAACACGAACTGTTCCGGACTCCGGCCGCCAAGCTCTGGTGTGCGAACGCGAGCATTTCCAGGCCTGCGCAGCTGGTGGGATCCACATCCCGTCGGCGCCACCTTTCTTGCCAAAAGTCGGGCAATTGCGGACATTGCACGCCCGCCCAGTTCGCCCACCGTGGATCTGCGACCCTGTAAGTCGACGGGGGAGCGACCTGAAGAGTTGAAAGCAAGGGGCTGTGCGGGTACGGTGAGCGGACGGTATATGTCCGAGGTCTTCGATAGGCAATCGTGAAAGCGAAGGCGGGCACCCGAACAACAAGGTCGACCGGCAAGTGGCGGTGAGGATGTCGCATCTGGCGGAGACTGACGCCCTGAACTTCCGGGTCAGTCAGATTCGCGTTCTGGGCGGCGCGACCAAGAAGGAATCGTATCCGAACGTTTTCACTGGGGGATTCGCGGGATGAAGCGGGGATCGGCGGCCGACTTTCTAATCCGGGCGGTGCTGGATGAGGCGTTTCGTGAGCTGGCACTTGCCAATCCAGAACGCGCCTTTGAGGGGTTTGACCTTAGCGAAGAGGAAGAGGAGATCCTCCGCAGCCGGGACCGCCGCTTGCTCGGGCTCTTAAGCGATGCCGTTGCCCATAGGCAAGCACTCGCTAAGCGTCCCTTGGAGGAAGAACATACCGATCCGGCTGCACCAGCCCTACCAAGCCTTCCGGAGGTAAAGTTGTTGCTGCGCCTGGTTCCCCAAGTCGCACGGTCGCCGGACTCGGAGCCGAACGTCTCGTACGCGGCATCTCTGCATCCATGGCCCTGCGATGATGAGCTGAAAACCGGCGCGGATATCGGTGAACAGGCCGAGGGCCGTGCCGATCCCGCGGCTGGGGAGGTCACCTGGATCATCCGCCTTGCGCCCAGGGTGGTGGACGCCCGGGAGACCGGGATGGCAGTCGCTTATTCCGCTTCGATTCATCCCTTGATAACTGATCCCGCCCGGAATTGCTTATCGGTTCGTGAGCCGAACCAGGAGTTGGCCAGCCCGCCGTGGAATCACCACGTCGAATCGTCCGCGGCGAAGACCGCCGCGCGGGCGGTGCAGGCCGCCGACCCGGGGCAACGATACCGAAAGTTGCTCGAACTGGTCCATGCCCTGCAAACGGGGGACGATGGTGGCTGATGTCTACATCGTAGGGCTGGGCGTCTTGAACGTCGACCACATCACCCGCGAAACCGAGGGGGTGATCCGTAGCTCGAACGAGGTGCTCTATGTCGACACGGGTGTCGCAACCCGGACGTATCTTACGACGTTGTGTTCACGGGTCACTTCGCTGTTCGAGACCAGCTACGAAGAGAGCGGGCATCGGCTCAACGCCTATCACCGAATGGCCGCCCGGGTCTTGGATGCGGCGATGGACCATCCACCGGTCACGTTTGCCATGCACGGGCATCCGATCGTCGGGGTCTATGCGCCGTTTCTCATTCGGGATATGGCCCGGCTCTTGGGTCTGGAAGTTCGCGTCCTGCCGGGCATCTCCGCTATGGATTGCCTGTTTGCCGAATTGATGGTGGACCCTTGCGTGGCGGGAATGCAAATGTACGAGGCCACCGACTTGCTGCTGCGTCGCCGGCCGCTGCACCCCGACGTGCCTGCCCTGATCTGGCAGATCGGTTGCGTGGAAACCAGGTTGCACACGACACGTGTCTCCAGGCCGGAGCGATTCGAGCGGTTGGTCTCGCACCTGCTGCGGTTCTATCCTCCCCAACACCAAGCTACAGCGGCGTACTCGACCCCGCATCCGCTGATGCCGTCGACCGTTCATCGGTTTGTCCTGCAGGACATCTGTAAGTACGCCCATTTGCTGCATGCCGGCTTCACGCTCTACGTTCCGCCGGTGCACGAGAGGCCTGTCGAAGATTATGAGCTGTTGCGTCAGATGGACAGCGTCGAGCACCTTTGCCGAATCACGCGTCAGTCGCAAGAGCGAGTCAATGAAGCCTAGAAGCCTGGTACCCAAACGCGGAGTGCGCCAGCTGTACACGCCCAGGGCAGTCTTGACCTGCGGTGCTCGGTTGACCTCGTACTGTCCGGAAACTCGATCGCGCCCGAAGGCAGAGCTGCGAGCGCCCGGAACGGAGGGCGAAGCCGGCTTGGGTGAGGCGCTGAACGCTCAACGCCCGCTCGGCTCTCACGAGATTGTAGGTGAATTCCCGTCCCATGCGGGCTACGCCGCCTGGATCAACCGGCAGCAACAGGACGTAGTCGCCTACATCCAGGAGGAGAACCGGATCCTCAAGAGCAAGCTCGAGGGGAAGCGGATTCGTTTCACCGACGATGAACGCAGACGCCTGGCCCGGTGGCATGTCCAGAGCGTCTTGGCGGGCTGCTTCGCCGCTACTATCGCCAGCCTGCCAGCGTCGCGCGAAGAAGTTGCCATGGTTGAAGTACGTTCATAAACCCGATTCCACACGAAGAAACGCCGAGTCGTAACTCGCTGCGAGCCCACCGTTTAGGCGCGTTTGTATATTTGGACACAACGGGGCAGAGGTTGATGCTGCGCGGGACGGGCTTCGTGACTGTGAGCCACCTCTGCTTGGGCGCTGTCTGCACGAGCTGGTTCACTCCGCGGGAATCAGCAGACGAACTTGCCACGGCCCCAGATCGATGGGCTGGGCGGGATCAGCGATGCGCTGGGAAGTGATGACGTCCGTCAGTGCCCCCGGGGCTGGCGTGCCGGTCAGCATTACCCGGCGGAACCGATCCGACAGGTTGATAAGAGCTACGCACGCTCGGCTGACGCGGGGGGCGGTTGCTGCGCGAGGACGGTCGCCATGGGGGGAGGCCGCTACGGAAGCACGACCGCCACGGGGGGCGGCCGCTTCGGTGCCTTCGGAGGAGGCGGTGCGAACGAAGACGTTCACCGCAAGCCGGCCGTCGGGATCGCGCGCGGTGACGCAGCCTTGACGCTCACGATGGGTGGTCAACGCTCGCTCAAGGGCAGAGAGCATCTCCGCCCGATCGGCGTCGTCGGAGCGGGTCAGCCGCAGGACGGCCGAATAGCCCGAGTCGCCTTGGCCTCGGGCGAGCCGCTCCCTCACGGTTGCGGTTCGGATCGGTGGGGATAGTTGCCGCTCCCTCACGGTCGCGGTTGGGATTTGTCGCACCACGTCGCAGGACACTTGCCCTTCCAGCAGGGCTGCCCAGGCGGGTTCGAGCCACGTGGCCCAGGCGTTGTCATCTCGCTGATCGATCGCGTCGGAGCCGACGGCCACAGCGAGCGCCCGCGGCGCGTCAAAGACTTTGATATACCTGGAGAGTCGAATCAGATCGAGGGCGGTATGGGCGATCGTTTCCACGCGGGCGGGATCGAGGAAGACACTCCGGTGGGGGCTGCCTGATCCATCGCGCAGATCGCGCCAACCGGGCAGCAGTCCCAGCGACTGTCCTTCAAACGCGTGGGCCCACATCGCGGCGGTGATCGCTGCGAGCGGCGGCTCTTTCCCCCCCTCGGTCAGCGGGACGTGCCAATCCGCAACGGTGAACCGCTCGCGGCCGGACAGTCCGCGGGCCAGAGCCCGACGCCCCAATGACGCCCCCCAGGACTCCCCGCCAACGGGGTCCATCAGGGTGACGTTGCCAGCGGGTGCGCCTGCAGAAATCGCGGCGCCTTCGAGCAGGGCGTGCAGCGTCACCGGCGTTAGGGCCTGGGGTTCATCGGCAGCACGGCCGGCACGGGGGGCGGTTGCTACGCGAGCACTGTGGCCACGGGGGGCGGCCGTTACGCGAACACTGTGGCCACGGGGAGCGGTTGCTTCCTTGGAGTCGATTGGAATCGCCGCCATCCCCAACTCCCCGGCGCGCCTGTGGAGCAGATCGGCGGCGTCGGGATCCAAAATGTCCCTACGCAGGCGGGGATAGACCCGAAACCCGATGGCGGCAAGGAGGTCAAAATCGCCGAAGTTCTCGTGTTGCCGCGAACTCGTGGACCGATCGACGAATCCGAAGAGCGGCACGGGGGATGATCCGGATGTGATTTCGAGGTTGGTAACGCCAAGCCGGTGGGGGCGAAATCGGGGGTCAGGCTGGGCGGCGATAACGCGCACCAGGGCGTTATCCGTCCAGGTGAGTATCGACCGGACGGTCGCGTCGGCGATGGCCCCGTTGCCACGGTCTCGCAGGCGCTCTTCCCGCTCGAGCACCGCGGTGGTCTTGACCAGTATCGCGAGAGTGGCCCGGGCGTAGGGCCTGTCGAACCAGGCGAAATGCAAGGTGTCAAGCAGATCGGTGTTGCCGGCCAATTCGTCCACCCGTCCCCGCAGCCGCGTCAGACGGGCGCGCAGTGCAGTGATCTTGGACTCTTCCGCCGAGGTGGTGGGCCGGTCAGTGTCTCTTGGCATTGGGGCGGGAGCAGCCGATCCCGTCAGGCCGGGCAAGGAGCATGCGATCGACGCGGCTACAGCTAACCGCAGCCTTCGTGTGGAACCGGTTTCCAACCGGTTAACGACCGGTCCCGCATGGGGGGATAATCCGCCACCACCGACCTTGCCCGAACCCGTCGGCAACGCCCGCCCCCAGAAACGGAGGGCGGGGTAACCGCCGCTTTTGCACAACGCTTCGCCTTGGGCGAGGGTCTCACCAGGCGGTTCTTGTCTGTGATGCATGTTGTCCGGCGTTCTCACCTCCGCAGCCTCCACCAGCGTCTTTTTGGGCGTGCTTTCAGCCTGGATCGCATGACCGCCAGCGTGGGCAGCTTCGAACGCAGGTTGATCAGCCTTTCCTTGGAGAACTGCTGCGGATTCTCCTTGAGTCGTTTGCGCGACGCCTCGTGGAAAAGGGCCTCGGGAGGCGGCAGATCGTTGCCGACCTCATCGTAGAACTTGAGTGCCTCTTCGAGGCACTGGGCGGCTTCCAGACCGAGATGACGCGCCTGGATCTTGTCCGCCTCCTGGCCGGCGGCTTCCGTGATCGTGCGAAACAGAGTGATCCACTGGGCGACGTCAATGATGCGCGACGGGGCGTCCGCGGGGTTTACCACGGCTCCCTTGTCGGGTTCATCAGCAGCCAGTCCGTGGGGAAGGCCAAAAGTGTAGCTTGTCGTTTCTCCACACGCGGCGCAAATTGCGTCGATCAACACCTGGGGTGGGCACTGCCCACCATGGCTGAGGTTCGAATCCGGGCTGTCGAGGCGGTGTGCATCGCCTCCTTCAAGGGGTCCACGGTCGCACGAGGGGCATGGAGTAGCCAGCAAATACAGATACGCTTCGGCGAGGCTGTGGGCGACCAGCGGCGTAGGTTGGGCACTGCCCACCATCTCAACGTGCATCGGAGGATCACCCGGTGCCCTCGGTTTCGTCCTTTGCCTCGTTCTCGGGGTTCTCGGAGTTCTCGGAGTTCTCGGAGTTCTCGGAGTCCTCGGAACCTTGGGGCGTCTCGCCGCCTTTCTTCAAGCGTTCGAGCATCTCGCCGATCATTCCCAGTTGCCCGACGAACGTATCCGCGGGAACCTGTCCGGATTTCAATCCACCGGCCAGGGCCTCGAGTTGCGGGATGCTCTCTTTCAGCGCCGGCAGCATGGCCGCAAGGGCCGCAACCGCCGGAGAGTCGATGAACCAGTATTCATCGTCCCTGTCAAACTCGAAACGAACCTCGCCGGGAATCTCGGCGAGACCCAGGGCCGCCAGCAGCTCTGAAAGTGCGGTGTTCTCGGGGAGCCGGCCGACCGCCTGAGTGTCCGAAACCACCTTGAGCGAGTCGACCTTAAGTTCGAGAATCACGCTTGGAGTCAGTAACCTCGGCAACTCTAGGAGTCCCAGGCCCGCTTGAGGGGCGATCTCCGCCAACGCCTCACCGAGGGCTTCGATCTTGTCGGCCAGCGCCGGTAGGGTCTCGACCATCTGCCCCACGGTGTCGGCCTGTCCCTCGACCAGAAACTCGGCTACCTCCTCGTAGTCCCCGTCAGCGACCACCGCGTTGTAGTCCTCGATCAGGTTACGGAGCTCAGCTTCGATGCCTCCGCCGGCAGGTGCCGTCTCGCCATCCCGGTCGCCTCCGCCGGCCAGCTCGCCAGGCGATTGAAACGGGTGCCACTCGGCGGTGCCGCCCTGCACCGCAGCGTCGTGCCATGACCGGGTGGTGGGCAGAAGCGGGCGGGCATCCGTGCCCACGTCGCGGTAGTACGAGGGCGGCGGTTCACTGTCGCGGCAACCAGCTACTACGGTTACGGCTAAGAGAATGACACACCCGAACAACCGGACTTTCCCGCATGTAAACATCGTGACTCTTCCAACGGCACGCCTATTCTTGAAATCAAATCCCTGTTTGGGTGAAGGTAGCGAGGCTCGCCCCGGGAGTCAACTTCCCCGCGAAACACGCTTGACACGGCTCGGCAGCGTCCGTCCACCGGTCTCCGAAAGGGCGCCGCGCGCAACGCCGCTGAGAGATCTCGGTCGAGCCGGTTTCGTAGGTGTGGAACCGGTTTTCGACCGGTTGGAAGCCGGTTCCACACGCCCGAGATTTGAGTCACACTGAACGAGTGCGCCGGGGTCTTTCGCGGTGCCTCCGGACAGTGCATCTGCAATCCTCACGCCCATTCCGTACCGGTGATCCGCCGTCGATGCCGAGGGAAAACTCTGGATTTTTCGCGAACGAGAGCCTGTCATTCCGAGGCCGATAATGGTACAATAGGCCCCGCGGCGCTTTGCCGGTGACCTGGAGGGCGAGTCGCAACCAATGCTCACGCCGAATCATCGCTAGGGTGACGCCGTCGATTGGCCCTCCGAGTGTTGCTTCAGGGTTCCGGAACACGTTGCGTGTCAGGCCGGGTACATCGCCTCCGGCCTGATGGACGGCCCCACATGGATGGGGGGCGCGCCTTCGTTTGTGCGGTGGTTTCAGCGGTGGCGATGGTCTTGGAAGGAGCTGAGCGTCATGGTGGCACGGGCAGTATCGTTTGTGATCGTGGGAGGGGTATGGGCGTCAATCAACATCGCTTCCAGCGCGTCGGGCGCCGAACCGGCGTCGTCCGAGGATGCACGTGCATTTCTGCGGGCGGTGCAGACGGGCGTGCAATTCTATGAGCAGGGGGATCGAATCACGCGGGTCTACGGGCCGAGCTTCGGGTCGGGGGACAGCCCCGAAGACACCGCTGATGACTTCCTGTGGAACCACGTCGGACTGTTCGGGGTCGACCCGGAGGACCTCCGCCCGGTCAGTCTCCTGGAGGACGGTCGTCACACCGGGCAGCTCATGTACGACCCGGATACGGAGCAATACAAGTTCACTCTGGTCTACTACTCGCAGTTCCTGGAGGGGATCCCGGTCTTCCGGGCTGATCTGCGCCTTCTGGTTGGTAATGAGCCGGGCTATCCACTGGTCCTTGCAGCGTCCGCTCTGCGCGACCTGGGCGGCTTTGTGGTCAACATCGACGACGCCCGTATTCCCAAGGCGTTCGCCAAAGCCAAAGCTGCGGCCGGGGAGATGGGGCTGACCCACTTCACCGAGGCGGAGATTGTCATTTGGGCTGGTATCGATGATATGGTGGTCGAGCCCGCCGTGGGCATCGAGTTTGTGGCGGACAACGGAAGAAAAGGCGCTCCCGACGAGGCAAAATGGCTGTTCGTGGTTGACGCCGCGACCGGCAAGATCCTCTATCAGGAAGACCAGATTCTCACTATCGACGTAGTGGGGAACGTCAGCGGCAAGGCGACCCAGGGGCCCGGGGCGGACTTCTGCGAAGACGAGGTCTTGACCGTCATGCCCTACAGCCGGGTGAACATCGTGGACGGAAGTACCGCCTACGCTGACGAAGACGGCGACTTCGTCATCCCCAACAGCGGCGGCGGCGCGGTGACGGTGCAGTCACCCGTGCGGGGGAAGTGGTTCCGGGTTGAAAACTACAACCTCCCGAACACCGTGCTGCCTTTGACCGTCATACCCCCGGGCCCGGCCAACTTCGTCCACAACGCCGACAACACCAGCGAAACCGTCAGGGCGGAGGTCAATGGTTACGTTCATGCGAACGTAGTTCGTGACTTCACACTGTTCTACAGTCCCGATTATCCGGTGATTGGCACGCAAGAGGACTTCCTGGTCAGTGTAAACCGAACCGGCGGAATCTGCCCCGGAAATGCCCAATACACCGGAAACGCGATCAACTTCTGCCGAGCCGGCGGCGGCTACCCCAACACCGCCTGGTCCACCGTCATCTACCACGAGTACGGCCATCACCTCGTTGCCGTTGGAGGAAGCGGCCAGGGTGAGTACGGCGAGGGCATGGGCGATGTGATGAGTGTACTCATCCTGGACGACCCCAGGCTCGGTTTGGGGTTCTTCGGCAGCTGTGACACTTCGCTGCGCAACGCGGACAACAATTGTCAATACTTGGTTAGCGGCTGCTCGACCTGCGGGAGTGCGATCCACACCTGCGGGCAGTTGCTCTCCGGGTGCGTCTGGAGCACGCGCAACCAACTCGCGGTGACCAACCCGTTCAACTACATGGACATCCTGGCCAACCTGGCGATCAACGCCATCCTGCTGCACAACGGGTCTTCGATCACGCCGTCCATCACCATCGATTACCTGACTTTGGACGACGCACCTCCGGAGGGCGACGGCAACATCGGCAACGGAACGCCGCACTGGAGCGAGATCTGTGCCGGCTTCGGGGCCCACAGCATGGACTGCCCCGAACTGGAGCTGATCACTTTCGAGTATCCTGATGGCCGCCCCGACCTGGCAACCCCGAACCAGCAGACCCCCATCCGGGTCAACGTGGTCCCGGTAGTCGGCACGCCTCAACCCGGCACGGGGAGGGTGCATTACCGCATCGGCGGGGGCTCTTACACGACCGTATACATGACCCAGAGCAACCCGAATGAGTACGAGGCGACCCTGCCCGGGGCGGATTGCGGCGAGTCAATCGAGTACTACTTCAGCGCCCAGGCGGTCGGCGGGCAATGGTCCTACGATCCACCCGATGCCCCCGCAACGGTGTTCTCGGTGGTTGCAGCCACGGGCATCACCACCGCGGTTTCCTACGACTTCGAAACCGACCCGGGGTGGACCGTGTCCGGGACGGCGGGCGACGGGCACTGGAACCGCGGCGATCCAGTCGGGGGCGGTGATCGTGGAGATCCTCCGAGTGATTATGACGGTTCAGGGCAGTGTTGGCTCACGGACAATGTCGACGGCAACTCCGACGTTGACGACGGATACACGACGCTCACCTCGCAGACCATCAGCCTCAGCGGGTTGACTGATCCGTTGGTGCGCTACGCGCGCTGGTTCTCCAACATGGAAGGCGATGGCCCCTACTCGGACACTTTCGTAGTCGAGGTTTCCAGCAACGGCGGAAGCAGTTGGGTGAATCTCGAGACGGTAGGCCCCAGCGGTTCGGAAGTCAGCGGAGGATGGTTCGCCAAGGAATTCCGCATCTTGGACGCCGTCCCCATCACCGCCCAGTTCCGGATCCGGTTCACCGCCGAGGACGTAAGCCCGCAATCGATCGTCGAGGCCGGCATCGATGCTTTCGCGATTGTCGACGTCGAGTGCGGACCGAGCTGCAATGACGGCATCCTGAACCAGGGCGAGGATCGCATCGATTGCGGCGGCCCGTGTCTGAGTTGTGAGTGCCTCGACGACGGCCCGTGCGACGACTCTGAGTTCTGCAACGGCACCGAAACGTGCGACGCCTACGGAGCCTGCCAATCGAGCGGCGACCCCTGCAACGATGTGGATTTCCCCTACTGCGACGAAGCCAACCAGGAATGCGACGAGTGCACTGTAGCTAGCCACTGCGACGACGGCAACTCCTGTACCGACGATGCCTGCGCCGTCGGCGTCTGCGTCCACACCAACAACACCGATCCATGCGAAGACGGCGATTTATGTACGACTGGTGACGCCTGCTCCGGTGGGGCATGCGTCGGCGGTTTACCGCGGGACTGCGACGACGGCAATGCGTGTACGGACGACTTGTGCTGGGGGCTGGGCGGTTGCCGGTACGTCAACAACACCGATCCATGCGAAGACGGCGATGCGTGTACGACCGGTGACGCCTGCTCCGGCGGGGCATGCGTCGGCGGTTTACCGCTGGACTGCGACGACGGCAATGCGTGTACGGACGACTCGTGCAATACGCCGGGCGGTTGCCAGTACGTCAACAACACCGACGGGTGCGAAGACGGCGATGCGTGTACGACCGGTGACGCCTGCTCCGGTGGGGCATGCGCCGGCGGTTTACCGCTGGACTGCGACGACGGCGAACCGTGCACCGATGACACCTGCGAGTCGGCTACCGGTTGCGTCTACACGAACAACAGCAACGCTTGCGATGACGGC
>SDBU01003078.1_pt1 | contig 21493 bp, 6 predicted proteins | sample 2277071 | NCBI WGS metagenome assembly SDBU01 (sample SAMN10397929, study PRJNA504765) | marine sediment metagenome | isolation source: marine sediment core GS08_GC12, 126 cmbsf | place: Arctic Ocean: Gakkel Ridge, Loki's castle | collected 2008
TTGATTTGAATCGGTTTTCTCGAAATTGTAATTGGACGGGCAAACTCATGAAGCTCGCCGACAACCCGGTTTAAGCGATCTACTTCCTGAATCATCAGGCTTGAAATGTGCTGATCTTCAGGTATGTCATGATATCTTTCCTTGAAATAGGTGGCAAATCCTTTAATTGAACTTAACGGATTGCGGATTTCATGGGAAACACCGGCTGCCAGTCTTCCCACGGATGCCAGGCGCTGGCTTCTGGCAATCTCTTTTCTCAAAGCACGCACTTCGCTGAGATCTTTAAACAACAGAACATACCCAAGAAACGTTTCGCTCTCATCATAAAGCAAAGTAGCGCCGACTTCCAGGGGAATTCTTTTGCCATTCCGGACGATGCAGTCGATTTCCTTTTCAACAATCCCTTTTTCCAAATCGGGGTTGCTTAGCAGCTTCCAAAGCTCCGCCGGGAGAACTTGCTCGGCGTCCTCTCCGATGGTTTCACGCAATGAAAGCTGCATAACCGATGCAGCCACATTATTGAAAGAAGTAACCCTTTTCTTGTCGTCTAATACCAGCAGGCCGATGGGCATGTTCTCGACGACATTATCGGAAAAAGCTTTAATCCTGGAGAGCGACGTTTTTGTGACGCGATAGCTCTGGGCTAAAAAAAGCAAAATAATGCCGGTAAATCCGATAAACAGCAATATCAGACCCATGACGACCGCATGTTTGGTGTCGGATTTAATGGCCTCGTCAATCGAACTCATATCCAAACCCACAAAAATAATGAAATCCGACGGATTTATGATTGTGCGGGAGTTGCCGCTTTGTTCCATCCACAATTGCATCATCATGTGGCCGCGACGCGTACCCATAGGCCCACCGGCGGGTGAAAGCCTGCGAAAAACTTCAAATATCTTTTTGTTCCCGGGCCTTGATAAAAGGCGCCACTGCACCGACTTAAAGCGCGCAATTTTTAGATCTAATCCTTTGCCATAGATTTTACCGATATGTGCAGGGTTGTTGTGTACCATGACGACCCCATTGATATCGGTGACAAGCAGATGAAGAATGTCAGGTTGCTGAGCCGTCTCGGCAAGAAGCTTCTGAAGCTGGAGACCGCTCCAGTGCATTCCCATGCCTGTGCGGGCGCCGGCCTCAAAAGACCTTATCAAAGCCGCGCCTTTTTCCAGCAAGAGGCGAATGCTGTTTTCCTTCTGGCGGTTTATACTTTGTATGGTCATAAATGCAAATATCGGAAAGAGCACCGCCACGGCGCCGATAAATATCCAAGCGGGAACACCGGTCCAAAGTCTTTTATGGAAGGCTTTAAGGGTCATGGTGCTTTTAATAGCAATATTGATGCCATATTAACTATTGATGAATTCTTAAAAGGTCGAATGCATTATTATGCTATGATTTTTGTGCCGTAGTTATAGATACATAAAACCTAACACTTTAAACGCTGGTAATAAGCCGGAGGCCCGTCTGGTAATATCAGCGAATCGAAAAATTGAAAAGCCGATTGGTTTTGCACTTAAAAACATGGATATTTTTTACCCATTTCGGACGTTTTGTTCCACAGGCCTGGATCCTTAGTATCCACCATCTGGTTTTGGGGAGCAAGAACATTTTTCATTATTGTATCATTCAATATTTAATGCATCACTAAAATCTTTCTTTTTATAAGGCTTGGGTTTCTTACCGGCCCAGCACATTCTATTAGGATAAGTGTGCCCAAAACTTGCTTTCTCGGTATGTTTTAGGCATATTAGAAAAAATGACTCCTGATGGGTCTGAATTTTTATTCAAAAAAACTCTGTGGGGCATAAAAGGGCTTGATTAAAAATTAGGCGGTGGATTTTGGAAACAAACTGGTTTTTGACAATAAATCACCAAACTGCTACAATGTAAACTTTTGTGACTATAAATGCATGGTATATCTAAAATCTGAGCCGTCAACCGTATAACAATGAGCCTGCTTTTAAAAGGACAGATATGAATTCAAATGAGATCGATAACACGGCCCGACATGATTTGATGCGGCAAAAAACCCCGATAGCGGTTATCGGGATTGCAGGACTTTTTCCGGATTCAAAAGACATTGAGGAGTATTGGGATAATATTATTAATGAGGTTGACACCATCAAAGACGTGCCTGTGTCACGGTGGAAGATTGAGGATTATTATGATCCCGACCCCGGTGCACCGGACAAGACCTACTGCAAGCGCGGGGGTTTTATCCCGGATGTTGACTTCAACCCCATGGATTTCGGCCTGCCTCCCAATATTCTTGAAGTTACCGACGTTTCGCAGTTGTTGGCCCTGGTGGTGGCACGGCAGGTGCTCGAGGATGCCGGATATGGCGAAGAAAGCGGTTACAACCGTGAAAATATCGGCATCACCCTGGGCGTGGGAGGAGGGCAGAAGCTTATAACGCCGCTCACCACAAGGCTTCAGTATCCCATATGGAAACGGGTTTTAACCAATTCCGGAATCTCGGAAGAGGATGCTGACGAAATAATTGAGAAAATCAAAAAGGCATACATCGGCTGGGAAGAAAATTCATTTCCCGGAATGCTCGGCAATGTGATTGCAGGCCGGGTGGCAAACCGGCTGAACCTGGGCGGAACCAACTGCGTACTGGATGCCGCCTGTGCCAGTTCGCTGGCCGCAATGAACATGGCCGTCAGCGATCTGCTGGAATACCGCAGCGAAATCATGATCGCCGGCGGGATCGACACGGACAACTCCCCCTTTATGTACCTGTCGTTCAGTAAAACCCCGGCCTTTACACCGGACGATACCATCCGGCCGTTCGACATCGATTCCAAGGGGATGCTGATCGGAGAAGGCCTTGGAATGGTAGCACTCAAACGCTTAGAGGATGCCGAACGCGACCAGGACAGAATATATGCCGTGATCAAAGGGATCGGTACTTCCAGTGACGGAAGATTTAAAAGTATTTATGCTCCCAGACCCGAAGGACAGGTAAAGGCCCTGGAGCAGGCCTATGCAAAGGCCGGCTTTCCGCCGCAGACCGTAGAGCTGGTGGAGGCCCACGGGACCGGAACTGCCGCCGGAGATATTGCAGAGTTTACCGCGCTTAAAACCGTGTTTGAAACGGATAATCACCGGAAACAGTACATCGCCCTTGGCAGCGTAAAGTCCCAGATTGGACATGCAAAGGCGGCGGCAGGTGCGGCAGGGTTTATCAAAGCGGCCCTGGCCCTTTATCACCGCATACTGCCGGCCACTATCAATGTAAAACAGCCGCTGCCAAAAATGGATATAGAAAATTCTCCGTTTTATATTAATTCTGAAACGCGCCCGTGGTTTCCCTCCTCAAACGGATATCCCCGCCGGGCGGCTGTAAGCTCCTTTGGATTCGGGGGGACCAATTTTCATGCGGTTCTTGAAGAGTACACCCGGAATAAAGACCGCCTTCGAAAGCACAACACCCTGCATGCGGTGGTTGTCTCAGATTCAACCCCTGAAGCGCTTCTGGAAAAATGCCGCACGATCCACAAGGATCTGATTTCAGACAACGGCAATCAGGCTTTTTTTAATCTTGTTACGCAAAATGGAATCGCAAACATACCGGCGTCCGATGCACGGCTGGGGTTTATCTGCGGCTCCCTTGCCCAAGCCGTTAACGCGGCAGATTTGGCAGTCAAAGGCCTTGAGTCGCAATCTGAAGAAGCCTGGGAAAGGCCTGAAGGTCTCTATTACCGGTCGCAAGGTCTTGACACCCGTGGCAGGGTGGTGGCCTTATTTCCCGGTCAGGGTTCCCAGTATATCAACATGGGCCGTCAACTTGCGATTAATTTTCCGGCTGTTATGGACAGCTTTGTTCGCATGAACCGGCTCTTTGCTGAAGATGGCGGATCCATTCTAACGGAAGCGGTTTTTCCGATACCGGTATTTAGCAAAGCAGAAAAAGCAGCGGGCAATCAAGCGCTGCAAAAAACCGAGGTTGCCCAACCTGCCATCGGCGCGCTGTCAGCCGGCATGTATACTATTTTTAAGGATGCCGGCTTTATACCGGACTATACTGCCGGTCACAGTTTCGGAGAGCTGACAGCCTTGTATGTGTCCGGCGTGCTGAGCGCCAAAGACTTCTATTTTCTTGCAAAAGAACGGGGCCAGGCCATGGCTGCACCCGGCGATGATGATTTTGACTCCGGTGCCATGCTTGCCGTTATTGGAGATATTGAAACCCTCGAAGAAGATGTAAAGGCCTTTTCAGATATTGTTATCGCCAATCTCAATTCAGGCCGTCAGGCGGTTGTGGCGGGTCCCAAAAAGGAGATTAAAACGGCTGAAAGCGATTTAAAAGCCCGCGGATATTCGGTGATCCCCTTGCAGGTTTCAGCAGCCTTTCATACCTCCTTGGTTGAACATGCTCGCAAACCGTTTGCCAAAGCACTGGAATCAGTAAGATTCAACCGGCCTGAAATTGCAATTTTTTCAAACTCCATTGGTGGCCCTTATCCCAAAGATCCTGAAAAAATAAGCAAAATCCTTGAAAATCATATTCTCAGCCCGGTGCTGTTCAAGGATGAAATAGAAAATATCTATCAGGCCGGCGGCAGGATTTTTATTGAATTCGGACCGAAAAACGTGTTGACCAAACTTGTGGGCGCTATCCTTGCAAACCGTCCCCATACCGCCATTGCCCTGAATACCGGCAAAGGTTGCAGCGACATGGAGCTTCGCCGGGCGGCGGTAAAGATGTGCGTCGCCGGGCTTGATATTTCAGAGATTGACCCCTGCCGGAAAATGATGGCCACACCTTCGGACAAAAAACCCGGCCTGATGGACATCACTTTAAACGGAAGCAACTATGTGAGTGAAAAAACCAGAAAGATCTTTGAAGATTCATTAAACGACGGTTTCAAGGTCAGGCAGGCTGAACCTGAAGTTGTTACCAAAACAATACCAACAATTGAGAAGAATATTGAACAGTTTTTCGAACATCAGGACGAAACCCTCAAGGTTCATTCCCAGTATCTTGCGGGCATAAAGGAATACACAGGATTATTTTATGATCTTATGAGGCAGCAACATGACTTGCTCAGGGAACAGCCCGGCCTGAAGTTTCCCGAAGGTGTTGAGCGCAGCATGGAGATGTTTCATGCCCATCAGGGAGAAACTTTAAAGGTTCATGCACAGTATCTGAACAACCAGACGGTATGTGTACGTGAAGCCTTAGGGCTTATAAAGCAGAAAGTAACGGGAGAGCCTTTTGACGGTTGGCCCCATGAGATTGAAAAAGAGCCGGTTGCCGCTCCGATTTTTGCTTCTAAAAACATTAAAAAGACCCGGGAAACACATGCTGCCGTGCCTGCGCCGACCCCTGTGATGCCTGAAAAGGTTGAGGCCGCCCCGACCCCTGTTGAAAAGCGTATGGCCGCACCGGCAACCCCGCCGCCTTGTGCGGCATCCACTGCGCCCTCGGCAGATATCGAAACCTTAAAAACCGTTATGCTTGAGATCGTATCGGAAAAGACCGGTTATCCTTCCGAAATGCTGGAACTTGACATGGACATGGAAGCGGATCTCGGGATCGATTCCATCAAGCGGGTTGAAATTCTGGCCGGATTCACAGAACAATTTCCCGACCTGCCCGAGGCAAATCCTGAAGAATTGGCCGAGCTTAAGACATTAGGAGAAGTCATAGACAAATACCGCCTGTTGGCACAGCCGGCGGCAGAGACACCGGCAGCGTCCTGTCGGCCTGAAACCAAAAGCGACATGCCCTGTATACACAAGCTCACTAAGGTTATGCTTGACGTCGTATCGGAAAAGACCGGCTATCCTTCAGAGATGCTGGAGTTTGACATGGACATGGAAGCAGATCTGGGAATCGACTCCATCAAGCGGGTTGAAATTCTTGCCGGTATTCAGGAACGCTTCCCGCAGCTTCCGGAAGTGCCCGGCGATGAGCTGGCCGGGCTGAAAACTTTAGGGGAGGTGGCAGAACGTATGGCTGCAGCCGGAAATTCCGGGCCCGCAGCACCTGCGAAAGAAAAGACCACCGCAGTGCAAGTGGTGACCAATGACGCCAAGAGAAGCATTGCAGTTGTAAAAAAACTGCCGGCTCCGGACGTTCTGGAATTTAATGTTAGAAAAGACGAAGTGTGCCTGATCACGGACGATGGTACCAAGATGACGTCGTTGCTTTCTGAAGCACTGGTAAAAAGAGGCTTTAATGTTGTGGTTGTCAGCTATCCTGAAGCAATTGTTAAAAAGCGGCCGAAACTTTCAAAAGGTATCGCGCGGGTAATCTTAGAAGATATGAGCGAGGAAAGCCTTGAAGCGGTTATCGCCCATATATTGAAAAGGTTCGCAAACATCGGTGGATTTATCCATCTTAATCCTTTGGTTTCAAAAAAATCAAGGGAATCGGTTATTTTTCCTGAAAAGGAAAAAGATATTCTCCTTTCAGTTTTTCTGGCAGCCAAACACCTTAAAAAACATTTGACAAATGACGCTGCCGCCGGCCGCCGGTTCTTTATGATCGCCTGCAGACTTGATGGAAAATTGGGGATTTCAGGCAAGGGGTTCGGCCTGGTTTCCGGCGGGTTGTGCGGTCTCACCAAAACCTTGAACCTGGAGTGGGACAACGTATTTGCTAGAATCGTGGATCTGGGTCCTGACAAGACCCCGGCAGATTCTGCCTCAATCATTATCAATGAGCTTTTTGATCCGGACGGTCGTATTGTTGAAACCGCATACGGGCCTGAAGGCAGAGTGACACTAAAAGCGCTTGAAGCTGAAGTCGCTTATGAAGAGAAAAACGATCAGATTGATTCCTCATCGGTTTTTCTGGTTGCAGGCGGTGCCAAAGGCGTAACCGCAGCGTGCGTCGCAGAGCTTGCCGCCGCCCATAAGTGCAGATTCGTCCTCCTGGGACGTTCAGAGTACCAGGGGGGTAACGAACCGGACTGGGCAACGGGTATCAATGATCCGGCCGAGCTGAAAAAGGCCATTATGAACCAACTGAAACAATCCGGTGAAACACCCACACCCAAAACCGTGGACAAAAAATTTAAATCGATTCTGTCCAACAGGGATATCAGCCGGACTCTAAATATAATACGTAAGACCGGTTCATTGGCCGAATATATCTGTGCTGATGTTATTGACCGCAGAACCCTAAAGCAAAAACTGGCATTGGTTGTTGAAAAACTGGGAGCGGTTACCGGCATCATCCACGGAGCGGGAGTTCTGGCGGACAGGCGTATTGAAGACAAGACCATAAACGATTTTGAGGCGGTCTATGCAACCAAGGTCAAAGGTCTTGAAGCCCTGCTTGACTGTGTTGAGGCAGACAGGCTTACCCATCTGTCTCTGTTTTCTTCCGCGGCCGGATTTTTCGGTAATGCAGGCCAGTCGGATTACGCCATTGCCAACGAAATCCTGAACAAGTCCGCTTACCGATTCAAGACCATGTACCCTGCCTGCCATGTGAGCGCGTTTAACTGGGGGCCATGGGACGGCGGAATGGTAACGCCTGAACTCAAAAGGATATTTGCTGAAAAAAACATTGATGTGATCCCTGTTAAAGCCGGGTCTCAGCTCTTTGCAGACGAACTTTCATCTGCAGACAATACCATCCAAATTTTGGTGGGAAGTTCAATGCGGACGGAACCACAACTTGGCCGTAACGGGCTCGGGTCGTTTCGAATAACCCGCAGGTTGGTGGCGGACGACAACCCTTTTCTAAAGGATCATGTCATCGGGGGAAATCCTGTATTGCCCACGGTGTGCGCCGCATCATGGATGGCTGAAGCCTGTGAAATGCTGTATCCCGGATTCAGTTTTTTTTCTGCAACCGGCTACAAGATGTTTAAAGGTATTGTTTTTGACGGTACCCAGGCACAACAGTATACTCTGGATATTGATGAGGTTGAAAAGAATTCCTCCCATATAGAATTCAATGTAAAGATATCCAGCCGTAACAAGAACGGGAAGCCTTTAAATCATTATGCCGCCGGAATAAGACTTGTAAGCCGGATCCCGGAGCCTCCCGTGTATGAAAAGGCCGATTTTGAAGTTACAAAAACCATAGACGGCGGACAGCTGTACCGTGACGGAACTCTGTTTCACGGTCCTAATTTCCAGGGCATCGAACGGGTCATCAATCTCAATGACCACGGACTGACAGTGGAGTGCCGCCTGCATGAGGTTGCCCAGAGGGATCAGGGTCAGTTCCGGGTCGGCACCTTTAATCCGTATGCTGCCGATGTTCAGTTCCAGTGTATGCTGATTTGGGTGCGCCATTACCTGGATGCAGCCAGTCTTCCTGCAGAGGCGCAGGCCTCCGAGCATTACGTGTCGGTACCGGTCGGCCGGAAATTTTATGTATCCCTATCCGTAACAAACAACGGTTCGGCAAGTATGACGGCGGACATCACCTCCCACGACCGGGATGGAAGGGTCTATTCAAGAATCAAACAAGCAAAGGTAATCATCAGCAAACAGCTTGATCTGCTTTTTTCAAAAGTAGAAAAACGGTAGGGAGCTAAATAATTTAAAATCCCAAATTACAAGCACCCCGCCAAAAAGACGGCGGGCAAGCAAAAAGCAAACAAGCTCCAAACTACAAGCACCAAATTTCAAATAAATCACAAATTCCAAGTCTCCCGCCAAAAAGACGGCGGACAGGCAAATTCCAAACAAGGGCTAAAACTATTTTTTTATTCTTTTGTTTGTTATTTGTTTTTTCGGTCATTGGAATTTAATTTACTCCATTTGAGATAGATGCACCCCTCTGGGGTGAAACCAAGGCCTGGTCCTTTGGGCCAGGATTCTTTATTATGACGAACAGGATCGCTATTGTTGGAATAGAGGCTGCTTTTGGCAGTGCGGACAGACTGGATTGTTTTGAGCAGAAGATCTATGATGGTGTTTTCCCGGAAAACGGGGGGCTGTATCTAAACGATATCGAAAAATCGCCGGATGATGTCAAAGAGACGTTAAAAAGGGTCATCGACGGGGCGTTGAAAGACACAAAAGCAGGTTCGGCTTTTAAAAAACCTGACAAAGCATTTCTGATTGTGGCGGCCGAAGCCGAGTTTTGTACCAAAGAAAATGGGCTCAAAGCGTTTGCCGTGGAAGATAGGCTTTTGCCGGCCCTTAAAATTGCTAAAGGTCTGCTTGAGGAACAAAAAGCCGATTCGGTTCCGGTGGCTGCAATGGGCCGGTCCGGAGCCGGAGTGGTTGTATTAAAGCGCTATGACCGGGCCGTGCAGGATCAGGATCGCATATATGCGGTGATCGATTCCATGGGCTTTGACTCTTTTATAGAACCGTCAGACGTTTCTGAAATCAGCTACATGGAGATCTGCGGTCAAAATCTCAAAGACCTGTTCAGGGGGGCCGAATCAACGCTTGCCGACATTTTTGAAAAAGAGAATAAATTACTTTCGTGCGCTTTGGGAAGCACCGAAAATATCAGCGGCAACTCTGCTTTATCAACCCATAATGCCGCTTTGATGGCCGGTATTATAAAGACGGCCCTGTGTCTCTATCACAGATATATTCCCGCATTTCCCTTATGGACGACCCCCCAAGACCTTGAAAAATGGGAACGCAGCCCTTTTTATGTTCCCACCGGTTCACGCCCCTGGTTTAAAGGTGAAAAATCTTTAACCAGAAAAGCAGCCGTCCTTTTCAAAAAAGAGACCGAAACCGGTCATTTGATCTTGTCGGAGGGTGGCTCCATACCGCCGGTTGTTGGAACCTATATTTCAAATGCAAAACCGTTTTGCCTTCCGGTTGCCGGAGACAGCCAGAAAGATTTGACAGACATGCTTGGGGCTTTAGGCGATTTGCTCAAAGCGGAATATGATCTTCAAGGGTTCTGCAAAAAGCGTTATTACGAATTCAGCCAAAGGGGAAATGCGCCTTATGCTTTGATGCTTGTGGGAGGAACGACAGATGAACTGGCCCAAGAGGCGACGTTTCTCCGTAAAGCAATCCCGGGAGCCTTTGGTAAGAAGGCTGAAATCAGGACCCCGAGGGGAAGTTATTTTAGCGCCAACCCCCTGGGGCATAAGGGCAAGGTGATCTTTGTCTATCCGGGGGTCGGCAGCGCCTATGTGGGACTTGGGCAGAACCTGTTTCACATGTTTCCCGGCGTCTATGACCGGATCGGAAAGCTTGTGGCCGATGTGGGTCGGGTTTTAAAAGCAAAGGAGCTTTATCCCAGAACCTGTTCTGTTTATTCCGACGACCAGTTAAAAGCTCTGGAAAGAGTACTTCGCAAAGATATCATGGCAGTCTCGGAATGCGGCATGGCGTTTTCTGTTATCTATACCATGATCATGTCCGGGTATTTCAAACTGATTCCGGATATGGCCATGGGGTACAGCATGGGAGAAGCTTCTATGATGGCCTCTCTTAGGGTGTGGCAAAACCCCGGTCAGCTCAGCAATAAACTGAGAGAAAACAGAGCTTTTAAAGGCGGCCTGCACGGTGAACTTACCGCCGTGCGAAAATCATGGGGGCTGGCATCATCCCCCCGGGGAGCAAGAGAAAAAATCTGGGAATCTTTTACACTTTTTGCGGACCAAGAGACTGTTCAAGCCGAGGTGAACCGGGCCGACCGGGTGTATCTGACCCTGATCAATACGGAGAGTGAGGTTGTCATTGCCGGCGATCCTGAAGCCTGTGTGCAGATTGCCGAAAAGATCGGATGCACCTATTTTCCCTTGGGCCTTGATCTTGCCATCCACAGTGAGCCTGCGTACCTGGAGTACGGCAATCTGGTGGACCTGTATACGCTTCCGGTGGACCAGAACAACCCTATAAAGTTTTATTCGTCATCCTGTTACATGCCGGTTCCCCTGCGCAGCAAAGCCGTCGCCCACAGTACTGCCAAGGCGTTTTGTAATCCGGTGGATTTTCCAAAGCTGGTAAACAAAACCTGGGAAGACGGCGCCAGAATCTATATTGAAACCGGTTCCAGACAGACCTGTTCATTATGGATCAGTGAAATCCTGAAGGAAAAAGAGTCTGTTGCCGTACCCCTGAATATCAAAGGATCCGGTGATCAGCCGGCCCTGACCCGCGCCCTGGCACAGCTTGTGGGTCACCGCGTGAAGGTTGATTTGGCATGCCTTTTTTGATTGGTGATTGATGATTTTTGATTGACGATTGATAAATAAAAAAAAACGAATGAAATGAAATTGCAGAGCGGAGCGACATCATTATTCGATGTTCAGTCTGTTCGATGTTCGACGTCTATCTCTCAAAACAACCCTGAACGTTGAACCCTGAACCTTGGAACACCTTCAACTTGAGGTTTTATGGAAAAAATAGCAGTCATCGGCGTATCCTGTCTATTTCCGGGAGCGAAAACCAGCGGCCAATACTGGCAGAACCTGCTGGATGGGAAAAATTTTAAAACAGCGGCTACACGGCAGCAGATGGGAGTTGATCCGGAAGATTATTTTTCAGCAGAACCCGGTGTTGCCGACCGGTATTACTGCATGCAAGGCGGTTATATCCGCAATTTTGAATTTGATCCCGCCGGATATCATCTGCCTGAAGCGTATCTTGAACAGCTTGACGATCTTTTTAAGTGGTCTCTTTATGTTTCAAAAGATGCATTGAAGGACAGCGGATATTTTGAAAAGAATGAAAAACTGTCTCGATGCGGTGTCATCCTGGGAAACCTCTCCTTTCCCACCAAGTCATCAAACCATCTCTGTGTTCCCATTTGCCACAAGGCGGTTGAAGCATCCATGCGCAAATATCCGGCCAATGACGGTTTCAGACTGGCGCCTTTTACGCCTCCGTTACCGGTATCGGACGACAATCTTATGATTTCGGGTTATCCGTCTGCAGTTATTGCCAAGGCACTGTCGCTTTGCGGTCCGTACTTTTGCCTGGATGCGGCCTGTGCTTCGTCAATTTATGCGGTTAAGCTGGCCTGCGATTATCTTTCAACGGGCAGGGCCGACATGATGCTGGCCGGGGCCGTGAGTGCCGCCGACCCGTTATTTATTAATATGGGCTTTTCCATATTTCATGCCTATCCCGAGAATGGAAAGTCATCGCCCTTTGACAAAGAATCCCGGGGCCTGATTGCCGGTGAAGGGGCCGGCATGTTTGTTTTGAAACGATTTGAGGATGCGGTCAGGGACAAGAATAAAATATATGCATCGATTCTGGGTATCGGGCTTTCCAATGACGGCCGGGGGCAGTCTGTTTTGGCACCCGGCATGGACGGTCAGACTATCGCATTTGAGAGGGCCTATGAAAAGGCAGGTATAGATCCCAAGGGTATCTCCTATGTGGAATGCCATGGCACCGGCACCCCTCTGGGAGATAAGGTGGAACTCGATTCCATGGACACCTTTTTTGGAAAACACGGCGCATCTCCCATGGTGGGGTCATGCAAGTCAAACCTGGGGCATCTTCTGACGGCTGCGGGCATGGCCGGAATGATAAAAACCGTTTTTTCCATGTCCCACGGTATTATCCCGGCCACAATTGATCTAAAGGAAGCAACCGGTTCAAAAAACAACGTTATATCTGCCGATCAGATTCCAGTTGCCAATACGCCCTGGCCCGGGGAAAAAGATGTAAAACATGCTGCTGTGAGCGGTTTTGGATTTGGCGGTGCCAATGCCCACATTATTTTTGAGCACTGCAAAAATTGGACGGATGTTTCAGAACCGCTTCAGAATCAGAAAACCGCCAGGGCCAGGGTAATCCATCTTTTTGAGGACAAAAAGGATCGGGACTGCGTGCCATGTGCCATGGCCATCACCGGTATGGATGCACTTTTCGGCCCGTGCAGAGGGCTTGCGGAATTTCAACGAACCACCTGTTACGGTCTACAGCATTTTATCGGTCTTCCTGAAAAACGATGGAAGGGTATGGAAACATACGGCGACATCTTAAAGGAATACGGGTTTGAGGACGGCCTTGCGCCCCAAGGCGCATACGTGGATTGTTTCGATCTGGACTTTCTGGGATTTAAAATTCCGCCCAACAAGGATGACCGCCTGATTCCCCAGCAGCTCATTGTGCTCAAGGTGGCCGACAAAGCCATCCGCGATGCGGAACTTAAGGAAGGTACCAATGTGGCTGTCCTGGTTGCCATGGGCAGCGAGCCTTCCCTGCACCAGTTCAGAGCAAGGGTGAATCTTGACACCCAGATCAAACACAGCATTCAAAAAACCGGCCGAGACGTTGACGAGAAAACGGGAAAACCCCTTGAAGAGAGCATAAAAAACAGTATTCACGGCGTTGCCCGTACCAATCAGTATACCAGTTTTATCGGCAACATAATGGCGTCAAGAATCTCTTCCATCTGGGATTTCTCCGGCCCTTCTTTTACGGTGTCTTCGGAAGAAAACTCGGTGTTTAAGGCCCTTGATATCGCCCGGATGCTGCTGAACAACCGGGAGGTTGAAGCGATTGTGGTGGCGGCCGTAGATCTTGCCGGCGGTTTTGAACATGTGCTTTTAAAAAACAGACGCTCGAAGGTCAATACCGGCCGGTCCACTTTAAGTTTTGACCGGGATGTTAACGGATGGATGGTCGGCGAAGGTGCCGGTGCGGTTGTTGTAAAACGACGCGATGATGCCTTAGCGGAGAACAACCGCATTTATGCCACCATAAATGCTTTGGGGTTTGCCACGGGCAGTGACAAAAAAGCGGTGGCCACCGCCTGCCGGAAAACCTTTGAATGTGCCGGAATACATCCTTCCAAGATTACCTATCTCGAAGTCCACGCCAGCGGCATCAAGGCCGAAGATGATGCTGAAATATCAGGCCTGATAGATGCCTACCAGGTGTCAGGTTTGCCGCTTAAGTGTGCCATCGGCAGTGTAAAGGCCAACATCGGGCACACCTTCGCGGCTGCGGGAATGGCAAGTCTGATAAAAACGGCCCTTTGTCTGTATCACCGCTATATCCCGCCGACTTCCGGATGGTCTTTGCCCAAATATTTGGAAAAATGGGACCAGAGCCCGTTTTTTGTGCCCACAGAGTCCGGAACCTGGTTTGTTGACGGACCCGGGAAGACCCGCACGGCTGCCATAAATTCAATGGGTGCGGACCATACCTGCTGCCATTTGATCCTTTCCGATGAAACGGGACAGAGCGGACCCCCAAGCGGATATCTGGCCAGTATGCCCATGACCATGTTCCCCCTTGCCGCCGATAGTCTCAAGGAGCTTGAACTCGAATTGGACACACTGGCGGCATCCCTTGAGACAGACCGGAAACTTGCGTCCACGGCCGGGAAATTTTTCAGGCGCTTTAAGCAAAAAGAAACCCGCAACTTCCGGATTGCCATCGTCGGACAAAGCCGAAACGAGATATACGATGAAATTGAATATGCAAAAGCAGGCCTAAAAAAAGCCTTTCAGGAAAACGGAGGTTGGATTTCTGAAAGAGGGAGCTGTTTTACCTGTGAACCGCTGGGTGAAACGGGCAAAATCGCTTTTGTATATCCCGGTGGTTTTAATTCATATGTCGGTCTGGGCCGCAACCTCTGCCAGCTTTTTCCCGAAGTACATGAACGCGCCGGCACCTACACCTCCAGTCTGGGTGAGATCATCGGCCATGACCTTCTGAACCCCAAAAGCATGAGCAACCTGTCTGATGACGAACTCAAAGCACTTTCGGAAAGGCTGTTTAATACGCCCTCGGTAATGTTTGAAAGCGGCATCATGTCTGCAATCTTAAACACGGATATCATCAGGGAAAGTTTCGGGGTGTCGCCGGATCAGGCCCTGGGTTACAGCATGGGTGAAATTTCCATGCTGTTTGCCCTGGGGGTGTGGGATAAAGCTGACAAGATCAGAAAGGCGTTCAACGAATCTTCGGGCTACAAGTTGCGGCTGGCAGGCTCCATGGAAAATGTGAGACATGCCTGGAACCTTGATGAATCAGAATTCAAGAACAAAAAAATATGGTACAGCTACAAGCTTGAAGCATCTCCCGAGAAGGTCAGAAATGCTCTGGAAAAGGATCTGGCTATATCAAAGGGCAGGTCGGCCTATCTGATATTTGTTAATACGCCTCAGGAAGTGGTGATTGCCGGCTATGATCAGGCCTGTAAACGGGTGATCAAGGATCTTGGTTGCAATTATTTTGAGGTGCCGGTGAGCGACGCCATCCACAGCGAACTGGTAAGGCCGGATTACGAGGCCCTGATCAACATGCACCGTCTGCCGGTGAACCCTGTACCGGATATCGATTTTTACTCTGCATTTGATTTTGCCCCGATTGTCATGGACAGCGATGAGATCGCCCGGCGCGTTGCTGATATCTACACCCATGAGATCGATTTTCAGAAACTTATCGAAAAAACCTATGAAGACGGCGGACGGATTTTTATTGAGCTGGGTCCGCGCAACAACTGCACCCGCTGGATCAATGAAATACTTCAAGGGCGGCCACATTTTGCGGTGGCCACCAACGAAAAGGATGTTGAAGAGCATACCACCATCATCAAGGTCATTGCCGGGCTGTTTTGTCACAAGGTTTCCATAGATCTTTCTCCGTTGTATAGCCAGTCAAAAATGAAGTCTGTCTCCAGGCGCCTTTTAAATAAATCGATAGTTTTGGGCGGGGACGGTATTGATACTAAGATTAATTCCGACGACAACAGAAGATTGTTTGAATCATTTGGCAGACCCCCGGTTATTACCGAAGCGGTCATTGAAACCTCCGGCCGTGGTGAAGCAGGAACGGTTGCCCCGCTGATAATGGACCCTGAAACATACTCTGACGCTATTTGGGAAACAGAAAAAAGATTTAATGAAAACCTTTCCATGTTGGGCACGGCCCATCAGGCGTTTTTAAATAATCGCTTAGATGGCGCCAGACAGCTTCATGACCTGATTGAACTTCAGATCGCCCAGGCCGGGGAAGGACGTACGGTGGCCCCGGGCATTGCCGGCGGGCAGGATGTCAATGAATCAGTCCCGCCGATTGGGGATCAGGCGGTAAAACCCGCGCCGGTTGCGGTCATTGAATATGAAAAGGATGAAACGGTAAAAGGGACAACGGCCGGTAAGGCGGGCCGTTTGGATGTGGTCTGGGATCAGGATGATCTGTTGGAATTTGCCCAAGGCAGCATTGCCAATGTGTTTGGTGATGAATACAAAATAATCGACACCTATCGCCGGCGCGTACGCCTGCCCATGGATCCTTATCTGTTGGTGACACGGGTTACCAAACTGGATGCCCAATGCCGCCGGTTCAGACCCTCTGCCATGACAACGGAATATGATATTCCCCGCAACTTCTGGTATGCCGTCGACGGTCAGATCCCATGGGCCGTAGCGGTGGAATCCGGACAGTGCGACCTTCTTCTGATCAGCTATCTGGGTATCGATTTCAGTTGCAAGGGCGACAGGATCTATCGATTGCTGGACTGCACCCTTACATTCCTTGAAAATATTCCCATGGAGGGAGATACCCTGCGTTATGATATCCGTATCAACTCCTTTTCAAAAAGCGGGGAGAGCCTGTTGTTTTTCTTCAGTTATGAGTGTTTTGTAGAAGATACCATGGTCCTTAAAATGGATGGCGGATGTGCCGGCTTTTTTACCGATGAGGAGCTTGAAGCCGGTAAGGGCATTATGCATACGGATGAGGAACTTGAAAAAAGAAACCGCATTGAGAAACAGTCCTTTGAACCCTTTCTGAAGTGCGACAGACACCGGTTTGCAAGAGAGGACCTGCTCAAAATAACAAGGGGCGACCGGGGAGGATGTTTTGGTGAGCATTATGCCCGGCCCGGCTTTAATCCTTCTTTAACGCTGGCTGCTGAAAATATGCTGATGATAGACCGTATCGACTCCATCGACTTAAAGGGTGGAGCCTGGGGCCTGGGAGAAGTGACGGCCTGCAAAGTTCTGGCGCCGGATCACTGGTATTTTCCCTGTCACTTCAAGGATGACGAGGTTATGGCCGGCTCTCTAATGGCGGAAGGCTGCGGGCAGCTTTTGCAGTTTTTTCTGCTTTATGTCGGTATGCACACCCAGACCAAAGATGCCCGTTTTCAACCCATATGGAATCTGGCCCAGAAGGTCAGATGCCGGGGCCAAGTAACCCCTAAGGACCGTCTGCTGACGTACCGCATGGAAATAAAGGAAATCGGGCTCAAACCCCATCCCTATGCCGTGGCAGACATAGATATCCTCCTGGATGATAAAATCGTAGTTGATTTTAAAAGCCTGGGGGTTCAGATGGTTGAAAAAAGAGCAGACGATCCGTATAAAGTTGCGGTGCCCGAGGAAAAGACCGCATTGGTTGCGGTTGCAAAAAAAACGGGGGCACATAAAAAACAGCCGCTTTTTGACAGATATCATTTGGAACATTTTGCCACAGGCTCTATTTCAGAGTGCTTCGGGCCGGAGTTTGCCATTTATGAAGGGCGTGTTGCTCCCCGAACACCCAATACGGACCTGCAGCTGACGTCACGGGTGACCCACATTTCAGGAAAGCGGCATGATTTTTCAAAACCGGCTTATGCCATTGCCGAGTATGATGTGCCTGAGGATGCATGGTATTATACTAACAACTCACATGCCGCCGTCATGCCGTACGCCGTAATAATGGAAATCGCCCTGCAGCCCTGCGGTTTTATTTCGGCGTATATGGGAACCACCTTGTTATATCCTGAGACAGATTTTTTCTTCAGAAATCTGGACGGCAGGGGCAAACTGCACCGGGATATCGATTTGCGCGGCAAGACCATTGAAAACAAAGCCACCCTGCTGACAACGGCTGCCATGGGTAATACGATTATCCAAACCTTTGAGTTTAAGATGACGGTTGACGGAGATCTCTACTACTCGGGAACGGCAGCATTCGGTTATTTTGTGGCCGCCGCCCTTAAAGACCAGATCGGGCTTGACAATGGTGTTGATAATCACCCCCTGACGGAAAAAAAATATTTAAAAGATGCCGTTGTTTCACATATCGATCTGAAAGCCGTGGAAGCAAAAAAGAAATACTATGAGAGCCATGCAGACAAACCCTGTTACCGGCTGGCCGGACCTCAGCTTGATTTTTTAGATACGGTACAAATTGTTGCAGGCGGCGGCAAGCAGGGGCTGGGTTATATCTATGCCGACCGAAAAATTGATGAAAAGGACTGGTATTTTAAATGCCATTTTTATCAGGACCCGGTCATGCCGGGATCTCTAGGCATTGAATCGGTAATGCAGGCCCTTGAGGTTTTTGCACTGCATCAAAATTTGGGAAAAGGGTTTACGTCACCCAGATTTACCCAGATCGAGGAGACCATCGTATGGAAATATCGCGGGCAAATCAACCCGGAAATTGACGCCATGGCCATTGAAGTCCATATTACCCGGATCGAAAAAAAGGCAGACCGGGTAACCATCATAGGAGATGCCGGCCTGTGGAAAGATCGGGTGCGGATTTATGAAATAAAGGATATCGGACTTTGCCTTGAGGAGGCTTGAGGGGTATATGGTACAATGGAGTATTGGAGTAATGGAGTGGTGGATGGTTCAGGGTTTAGGTTGGAGGTTGGAGGTCTGAGGTTGGAGATCTGAGGTTGGAGGTTGGAGGACAGAGATCAGGGTTCAGGGTTCAGAAGAAGCATTGGATTTAACAGGGGAAAGAGGATTATGACCATAAGCGGACTTTATTTGTCGGATGTATTTGTTGATCAGGGTTTCAACTGGAATATTGATAGAAATGCCGTAAGCTTTGAAAAAGACAAGATTAAGGCCGGGCTTCTGGATCTTGAGAAGCCGTGTTTTATTGTCAAAGAAAACAAAGACCTGGGGATAAGCAATCAACGGTTAAGCCGCAGTGCCCGCACAAATACGGACGAGCTGATCCGGCCGGTGGCTTATGCGCCGGTCTTTACGGCTGAACATCTCGGTGATCCGGAATTTCGCAAGGAGCATGGAACCACATATAGTTACTATACCGGAGCAATGGCAAATGCAATTGCTTCAGAAGAGATGGTTATTGCCATGGGAAAGGCCGGGTTTTTGGGCTCTTTTGGAGCAGGCGGCCTGGTCCCGTCCCGGGTGGAAGAGGCCATCAACCGGATACAAAAAGAACTCCCTAAAGGGCCCTATGCCTTCAACTTGATCCACAGCCCCAATGAACCTGCCATTGAACGGGGAGTTACGGAATTGTACCTTAAATATGGGATTCCCTGTATTGAAACGGCGGCATTTATCAGCCTGAACCCCAATGTTGTTTTATATCGTGTGGCAGGCCTTAGTGTCGGTCGCGATAATAATATTGAGATTAAAAACAAGATCATTGCAAAAATATCCCGCAGAGAGGTTGCCGCCAAATTCCTTGAGCCGCCGCCTTCCAATATGGTTGCCGAACTTTTGTCTCAAAACCGGATCACCGGAGAACAGGCGCAACTGGCAGCGCAAGTGCCCATGGCCGACGATATCACCGCTGAGGCGGATTCCGGCGGTCATACCGATAACCGTCCCCTGGTTTCACTGCTTTCGGCGATCATTTCACTGCGCAATGAGATTCAAGAAAAATACCGGTACGCAAAAACCATACGTGTGGGAGCCGCCGGGGGCATCGGTACCCCTGAATCGGCCCTGGCAGCCTTTGCTATGGGAGCCTCCTTTGTTGTGACCGGGTCTGTGAACCAGGCCTGCCGTGAAGCCGGCGCCTGCGAACACACCCGCAGCCTGCTGGCCCAGGCCGATATGGCCGATGTGGCAATGGCCCCGTCAGCCGACATGTTTGAAATGGGCGTAAAGCTTCAGGTGTTGAGACGGGGGACCTTTTTCCCCATGCGAGCCCAGAAACTGTATGATTTTTACAATACGTACAATTCCATTGAGGAGATCCCTGCAACGGAAAGGGAGAAACTTGAAAAACAGGTTTTTCTGAAGAGTCTTGACGCGATCTGGGAAGAAACAAAGGCATTTTTCAAAGATCGTGATCCCAGCCAGATTGAAAGGACTCAAAATAACCCCAAAAGAAAAATGGCACTGATTTTCAGATGGTATCTCGGGCTTGCCTCAAGATGGTCGAACACCGGCGATCCTTCGCGGAAGATGGACTACCAGATCTGGTGCGGGCCTTCAATGGGTGCTTTTAATTCATGGGTAAAGGGCTCATACTTAGAGGATATCAACAACCGCAGGGTTGTCGATGTGGCAAAACACATCATGACCGGAGCTGCATTTTTAAACAGGATTATGGTTCTGAGAAGCCAGGGAATTTCAATTCCACCGGAATACAGCAGGTACGTGCCGGAGCCGCTTTAGTATTATGGAAGAAATTAACGAGAGAGTATATCATTTTCCAGTTCAGATTTATTACGAGGACACCGACCACTCAGGGGTGGTTTACCATGCCAATTATTTGAAATATTTTGAAAGGGCCAGAGAGAACGTCATCGGTGTCGAGGAACTTTCGAGATTGTGGTATGAGGAGGGACTCGGATTTGCGGTTTACCGGGCAGATATGGGCTTTTATGAAGGCGCCCAGTTCGGTGATACCCTTGATATCCGCACCACCTGGGAAAAGGATGGAAAATTTAAGATTATCTGGACCCAGGAAGCCTGGAGACCGGGGGGCAAAAAGGCTGCCGTTTCGGCCAAGATTGAACTGATATGTATTGACAAGTATAAAAAACTGAAACCGATTCCGGAAATTGATATGTAATATATACAATAAAAAAATGATCCATGCCAAGTTCAGACTTGGTTTCTTCAAAGCACTGTTCGAAGGCCCATTTAATGCCGCTTAGCCCAACAAAAAGGCTTAGCTTTGCACTTGCTGGGGCATTGCTCAAATAATATTTATTAACATCATTGGTCTGGATCGCATTCCGGGATAAAGAGATTGATGGCTTCAAGCTCATTGGGCCTGATCGGCCTCCAGTCGATGGCATAGAATGTTTCAGTGCCGAAATAGGACTTGGGCGTAAAAGTGGCAACATACATCCTATCGGGCTCTCCCGGAAAGTGCTCAATCCAGAGAATCTCATTGATATCGAGATCAAAATCCCTGCATACCCTTTTTCCCAGGCTTTCGGCACAAGTGGTTTTAAAGAGGCCTTCACCGGTCTGCGTGGCAACAACGACAATCGGCTTGAGATGCTTGACATCCGGCTGATTCACCGCAAAGTCTATGATCCTCAGCCGCCAGGAGCAGGCCCATCTGCCAATCGAAACCGATGGTTCGTCTTCCTGCCGCCGCAGCCGGTATGTGCCGTCAAAAAAAATCAAAATATTAGTCCTCCGACTTTTAGAGACCTTTTAAAAAAGCGGTATCTGCAAATCTTCTTTCTTTTTCCAGCCTTTGATCGGTCCCCGGCGCATTTGTGCAAACACACCCGGGGCAAGTTTGGTGTGTCGAGCCCAATCTAACATGATTTTGGCGATTTTTTCAGCCGTGCTCTCCTTCCAGCCGGTACTAAGCTTATCTCGGAGTTCAAGGCCAAGCACCAAAAGCGTTCCCCCTTTTTCTTTATGGGTGTCGAGTATTTCCAGAAAGGCTG
>SDBU01003079.1_pt1 | contig 21493 bp, 18 predicted proteins | sample 2277071 | NCBI WGS metagenome assembly SDBU01 (sample SAMN10397929, study PRJNA504765) | marine sediment metagenome | isolation source: marine sediment core GS08_GC12, 126 cmbsf | place: Arctic Ocean: Gakkel Ridge, Loki's castle | collected 2008
CTTTTTTTCTCAATCAGGCCTGGCTGTTTGTGGAACATTTGAATCACCAATCAAAGGTGCTAAAGGAAACAGGGAGTTCTTCATATATCTTAAATATCAGAATTAGAAAAAAGATAATCAGCACGGTGGCAAGTAATATGATTGAATCCACCTATTTGAGTGATGATAACGAGCTTGTACAAAATCTGGGGAAAATACCTACTCTAAAGAACCTTCAAATGGAGCAGCTCAGTTACGATTTGTTTTCCCCTGGACCGGGCTATTGAAGAGCTTTTCAGGTTCTTCAAGGGATTCTTAGATTCGGGTCCGGCCTTGTCCTAAAAAAAATAAAAAAAATCAAAAAAAGTGCTTGACATCAATGGATTTTGCATTTATGCTGCATACATAATGAATTATGTTCAAATACAGAATGCATCGAGAACCTGTGGGGGTATTGTTTTGACCCATGTGAGCGAGTCTGGCCCAGTCAGAAACGGACCCTTAGGGTTCACGTTGGGGGGTTGGTTGTTTGTAAAAAGCTAGGGCCAAACGTGAGCTGAGTGTAAGAAGCGAGGTTAAGGATGGGACCTGAGAAGATTTATGAATTGCTGAAAGAAAAGATCGTTTGGATGGATCTGATGCCGGAGAGCATCCTTAATTTGAGCGAATTGGCCAGATCGTTTGGCGTCAGCCGCACCCCCATTAAAGAAGCTCTGATTTATCTCCAAGCCGAGGGATGGATTTTGCGCAACGGACCCCATTTTCTGGTCACTCCGCTCAGCCTGGACCGAATTAAGGGGACTGCCGAGATACGTTCCGTCATGGAAGTTCAGGCCAACATCTGGGCTATGGATCGCATAACACCTGAGGAACTTGCCGACCTAGGCGAGCTGGGGAAACAGATCGTGCAACTCGACCATGCAGCGAGCAACAGGCAAATGATCGAACTCGATCTCGAGTTCCATCGAAGACTCTTCCAGGGGACCAAAAACAGTCAGTTGTCCCAACTACTCGAGCGGTTACTTAGCCATTATCTCCGCTTCTGGCTTGCTATCCAGCGTCAGATCGAGCCACAATCGTTTTTTGCCGAGACGCTTGAGATCATTCAGGCTATTGAGGCAAAAGACGAGGCCAGGCTTCGGGTGGCCAGTGCCGCGCACATAAAGAGGTCAGTGGATGAAATCATGGGCACTTTTTAGAGGAGAGAGAACACCTCCAGCGGTAGCGATCTATGTTGGCCACAGGCAATGAGGACGCTGCACACACTGCCGACAGCGATGAGGCAGCCAATCGTTCTTCAAGTCGGCAGGATAGAGGCCGAAAAAAGCCATTTTCCGGTGGTCAAGAAACGTGCAATAGGCCGTGAAGCATGCGTCCGGATAATTTGGCACCTATTCTAAAGGAGAATTTCATGGAGGTTCTTAACTGGAAGGACTGTGAAGATCTCAAGATCGAGAAATTCCCGTTCAAGGGCCATATGCGGGATGTCAAAGGCACCAGCATCCGCTGGCTGTCCAGGTATGGTGATGACGGAACCGGCTGGCCCGAGTACGGCTTACGATTTTTCACCATTCAGCCTAGCGGTGAGATCCCTATCCACAATCACTTCTACCTTCAGACTATGTACATATTGAGCGGCAAGTTCGAGTGCTGGCAGTTCGACATGGAGACCGAAGAGATTGTCCAGAAAAAGGTCGCAGATCCTGGCGACTTCATTTATGTGCCCAGCATGGAACCTCACGGCATGAGGAACCTTAGCGAGACCGAGCCGGCTACCTTTTTATGCTGCATTTGCAATGTCTACGAAGACAAAACCATTGAGGAGGGAAGATGAAAACAGCCAAGCGTTTGAATGACTTTGAGGCCTACCTCGGCACGACCATGAACGTGATCCTGACGAAGATGAGGGAGGAGGGAAAGGACGTCATCAACCTGGGCCTGGGCGACCCCGACGTCCAACCCCCGGAGAATCAGAGGAGGGTTCTGGCTGACGCCTGCTTTGATGCCAACAATCATCACTATCCCAGCTTCTATTCGTCGATGCCGCTTAAGGAGGCTATTGCTGCATGGTACAGGCGCCACTTTGACGTTGAGTGCGACCCGGAGACCGAGGTTCTGCCTTTGCTGGGCTCGGCCGAGGGCCTGTTTCACATCCACACCTGCCTCCTTGACACTGGCGACACTGCCCTGGTGCCTGATCCATGCTATCCGGCCTACGTAGCTGGGGTCAAGATCGCTGGCGGAGTGATCGAGCCGGTGCCGCTGCTGAAAAAGAACGGTTTCGTGCCCGATCTGGGGGCTATTGATCCTAAAGTGGCCCAGAGGGCTCAGATGATCTGGGTCAATTATCCTAACAACCCCACGGCGGCCAACGCGCCGGAGGAGTTCTACAAGAACCTGATCGAGTGGGCCCACAAGTATAAGGTCGCCGTTATTTCAGACAATCCTTACTCCGAAGTCTGCTTCGACGGTTACAAGGCCCCGAGCTTCCTCCAGCTCGATGGAGCAAAGGAAGTTGGGATCGAATTCAATTCCCTGTCTAAGGCCTATAATTCTTGTGGCTGGCGGGCAGGCATGATGCTAGGCAATAAAGATATCATTGCCGGTATGGCCAAGATAAAGTCTCATTCCGACAGAGGAATGTTCTATCCACTCCAGGTGGCAGCCGCAGCTGCCCTCAATGGCCCAACAGAGTTCATGGCTGAGCGCAACCGGATCTACAAGGAGCGCCGGGACGTGGTCGTGAAGGGTCTCCAAGATGTTGGACTTGAGGTGGAAATCCCAAAGGCCACTTTCTATGTCTGGGCGAGCGTACCAAATGGCTATAAATCACATGATTTTTGCTTCAAAATCCTGGATGAGATTGCCGTGTGGATGATCCCAGGGTCAATGTACGGAAAATACGGGGAGGGGTACTTCCGCATAGCCCTAACTCACCCGGCCGAACGGTTAGCCGGTGCCATGGAGCGGCTCAAGAGATTTATGTCTTAAACAAGTTGATGACGGATGTGCCGGATAAGTATTTCACCCTTCCGGGGCAGCTGGGAGGAGGGGGAAGAGGACACGTTTTGCGTTTATCCATATGTGGTGGTATTATAGCTAAAAGGAGGTAAATTTCAACCCCTAAAACTAAAATAATCTAATTGTTTGATTTTAATACAATTTATGAAAACCCCATTGGAAATCGTAAAGCTCAACTAAAGCATGACTGATCATAAAGTGTAGGAAAAACCTCAATTAATAATGTACAACTATCTGAATTTATGACATTATTCTAATTTTTGCGAAAACTCATATGATATTTGCATTCCCAAGTTGTACGGCATAATGTGCGATACATTTCCATGGAATGTCTCCTTTCTGTCAATATTGAGCGGTTCACAACGGGGAGACGTTCCATATTATCCCGCAAATGTCAAACTCCGGGAGTCCCCCGGCAGAGCCGGGGGTTTACCGTGATTAATTACTACCAGGCATAAATATCATGAAAAAAAAGAATTTGACATATTTTCTAAACTGGCCTATAAATTTGAAGATGGAGATAGTGATGCAGCTTCAACATTCTTCTTGTGATCCCGGCCCAAGTCCCGGGACGTGTTCAACAAGGTGCTTCCTCAGGATGTCAGCCTTCTGTACAGGAGAGTACCTTTTTTCTCTTTCCAAATTGGCTTGTCAAAGAGCAATCAACGAGGAATTTGACAGTTCCTCTAGTGAAACAGAGAAAATGGCTGTAGTAGCTTAATATTGAACCGGGATTCTCCAATTCAGGCTCAACCAAGACAACCGCTCCTGAATGAGTGCTAAACTCCGTTGAAATTTTGAAGTGGTTCCTTTAATAGAATCTTTTTAAACGAACAAAAAACGAACAGAAAGGAGGGTAAAATGAAATACAATTACAAATTAAACTAATAGAATCTTTTTAAACGAACAAAAAACAAACAGAAGGAGGGTAAAATGAAATTACAACTACAAATTACAGGTTCTCTGATCCTCTGCGTTTTCGTAAGCTGGATATTCCTAGCAAGTCCTGTATTTGCAATCCCGCCTAAGGACGTTCTAGTCTTGGGACATATTTCAGATGTCAGATCCCTAGATCCTGGCAGGTCGTGGGATAGCCGATCTGCAAAGATGACCTACAATCTTTATGAGACCTTGGTGATGCAGAAGCGAACCGTAGATTCCCAGGGCAACGTTACATGGAGCCATGATGAGTATGGCCCCCTTCTGGCGGAATCGTGGGAGAGATCTCTTGACGGCAAGACATGGACGTTCAAACTAAGGAAGGGTATCAAGTTCCACGATGGCACCCCTTTCAATGCTCAGGCGGTAAAGTTCTCTTTAGAACGGGTGTTGATCATGAGTCTGGGACCGGACTGGTTCCTCAAACAGTTTGTAGAGCTCCACAAAAGCATTGAAGTCGTAAATGATCATGAAGTTAGGTTTCATCTGACAAAACCTTGTCCCGTGTTTCTTGAGCTATTGGGCCGGACCACCTGTTCAATTGTAAGCCCTACAGCGGTGAAAGCCCATGGTGGAGTGCAGTCAGATACCATTAACAAATGGATGGCGAACAATGCGGTGGGTACTGGAGCTTTCAAGCTCAAAGAGCGGGTTCCAGGTGAAAAGATCATTTTGGAGGCAAACTCCGATTATTGGGGCAAAAAACCCCACATGAAGAGCATATTATACAGGATCATCAAGGAGCCGTCTAACCTCTATATGCTTCTCAAGGCCGGCGAAATCGACATGATAATGAGGGGCTTAAGTTACAAAGATTACGCTGCTCTCGAAAAGACACCAGGAATCAAGCTTTATAAAAAGTCCCCATGGCCAGAGCTCCGTTTTGCCCCCATTTCCTTCTTTCTGAAGCCTTCGCCGTTGAACAGCCGCAAGGTCCGCCAAGCACTGAATTACGCTGTGAACCAAAAAAGCCTTATCAAAGATATCTGTTATAATTATGCAGCTCCCTTGACCAGTCCAATCGGGCCAGGGATGTTTGCCCACAACTCGTCGCTATGGCCATACGACTACAACCCAGAAAAAGCCAAACAGCTGCTCAAAGAGGCTGGATATCCAAATGGGTTCGCTACTGAATTGGGATATCCTCAAACCGATGTGGAGCGGCAGGAAGTGGCTATGGTTGTCCAATCCAATCTTCGAGATATCGGAATTCAGGTGAACCTAAAGGGTTACAGCTGGCCAACCTACTTAGAGTACTACTATGGTGGAGGTCTCCCCTTATTAATGGCCAGATGGAGTCCACGTCCAACTCCTGAGATGATGTTAACGTCGTGTTTTCACACCGACAGTATGGGTAAGGGAGGTAACTCCGCTTTTTATAGTAATCCGATAGTTGATGAAATTCTTAATAAGGCAATGGTAGAGATGGATAAAGAAAAGAGGCGAGCTTTGTATGATAAGGTTCAGAAGATCATTTTAGAGGATGCTCCGTGGATTTTTTTATACTCCCCTATGCGCTTGATCGCCATGCGCGATAATGTAATGGGTTTCGATATGCCTACTACTGACACGTACAAATTTGATACGGTTTTCAAAAAATGAATGGTAGCATCTAGACCGAAGATACCGACGGAAGCAAAACCATTTCCGTCGGTATCAATAAGTGTAAAAACATGTCTGGCCTCTCTTACTATATCTTACGAAGATTAATCGCATTAATTCCCGTGATGTTGGGAATTACCATAATTGTTTTTGTACTGAGTAGGGCCATCCCCGGAGATCCAGCAAAATTTGCATTGGGAGAGGTGGCGACACCTGAAGCCATCGAATCAATGCGCAGAGCGATGGGCCTGGATAAGCCAATCTATGAGCAGTACTGGATTTATCTCAAAGGTCTTCTACATGGGGATATGGGACATTCGGTTCGAACCAATCGTCCTGTGCTAGCTGATTTGCTGGCACATTTCCCAGCTACCCTTGAACTGACCCTTGCTGCAATGGTAATCAGCATCAGTGTGGCCATCCCTTTAGGGGTTTTTTCCGCCCTGCGACGGAATAGCGTCCTGGACCATATCATCCGCCTTGTTTCCTTGGGAGCGGTGTCCATGCCCATCTTCTGGCTAGGCTTGGTCCTTATCTACGTCTTCTTTTTTCTTCTGGGATGGGCTCCTCCACCCACAGGACGTCTGCCCATCCTGGTAGAACCACCAGATAAAGTCACTGGGTTTTTCTTGGTCGATAGTCTGATCGCTGGAGATTGGACACTCTTCTTTGAAGCTGCGAAACACCTCATTCTTCCAGCGTTCTGCCTCTCCACTTGGTCCCTTGCAATGCTGCTTCGCATGACGCGATCTGGTATGCTGGAAGTCCTTGGCGAAGATTATATTCGTACTGCCCGCTCAAAGGGTCTCCCTCAGCGGATTGTAGTTTACAAACATGCGCTAAAGAACGCAATGATCCCTTTGCTGACGGTTTTCGGCATCATCTTCGGAGTTCTCCTAAATGGAGCAGTGCTTACAGAAACCGTTTTTTCTTGGCCGGGCATGGGGCGTTATGTAGTGGATTCCATATCCTGGTTAGACTATACGCCAATACAGGGAATAGCCATATTTGCAACGGTGATCTACACCATTGTGAATCTCTTGGTAGACATATTGTACGCCGTTGTCGACCCGAGAATTCGCCTGTTTGGACCACAATAACTAAGAGGGAACTTTCAAGATCCCAGGAGCAGTCCTTGCTTGAGAACCTGAGAAAAAATACGTTAGTCCTTTTGGGCTCCCTCATTATCTTCATATTGTTGATCATGTCTCTCTTCCCAGGATTATTCTCATCTCGAGACCCTCTCCGTGTTGAACTCTCAGAGAAACTGGAACTGCCTGGTATTAAACATCTTTTTGGGACAGACTCTCTGGGCCGAGACATATTTTGTCGCATTGTTCATGGTGCTAGGGTCTCAGTTGCCATTGCCTTCAGCTGTGTACTCATCAGTTCCTTTTTTGGGGTCTCCTTTGCTGTGATTGCGGGATTCTATGGTGGGAAAACAGATGACATCATCATGAGAGTTATGGACCTCATAATGTCTTTCCCATCCCTGATCTTGGCCATGGTTATAGCAGCTGCTATCGGACCAGGTATTAGAAGTGCCATCTATGCCGTCGGCTTTGTACAAATTCCTCGCTACGCCCGGGTCGCTCGCTCGTCCACGCTCTATATCAAAGAGGAAGACTTCATTACTGCCTCGATTTCACTGGGAGATAAGCCCTATCGAATCATCATCGTTCATATTTTGCCTAACATTCTATCACCCTTAGTCGTTCAGGCAACACTAGGTTTAGGAGCGGGCATTCTGACGGTTTCCGGACTTAGCTTTCTGGGGCTTGGCGCCCAACCGCCTATGGCGGAGTGGGGTCAGATGATCGCGGAAGGTCGTTCTTTCATTGTTACCGGTGAGTGGTGGGTCGCCACCTTCCCCGGGTTGGCTATTATGATCACCGTGCTAGCCTTTAACCTAGTGGGCGATGGACTTCGAGACATCCTGGATCCAAGGCTAAGAGGAAAATGAAAGATAGGTTGTTTCGTTATCCAGTTGGGGGCTTCCGTATTTCAAACTCTGGAAGAAGGCCTGAGTGGATTTGAGCCCTTTTCTTGTTAGTCTTAAAGAAGGCAGAATCCGCGTGATCTCGCACCGTTGCGAAATGATATAGTTTTGCAAAGATTGTCACCTCACACCCGATTCTTGTAGTCAGATGTTAACGAGTTGGACAGCGTGTTGTCGATATTTTATGTTTATCCCCCCACCTAAAAAGACGAAACATAGGCGCACTAGGTACATTAAATAACCACGTACTGAAATGGCACCCAAGATGCATGAAGTAAATTCAGTAGGTACACTAAGTGAAAATATTAACGATGTTCTTTTGCAAATCAAAGGACTGAAAACTTATTTTCTTACTGAGGAAGGCGTTGCACGGGCTGTTGATGATGTATCACTGACGGTTCATGAAGGAGAAACGCTAGGTATTGTAGGGGAATCTGGATGCGGTAAAACCGTGACTGCCTTATCCATCATGCGTCTAATTCCAGATCCGCCTGGAAGGATTTTGTCTGGAGAAATCAATTTTGCTGGTCGAAGAGATTTGACAAAGTTAGCGGAATCTCAAATGCGGGGAATTCGAGGGAACGAAATCTCCATGATATTCCAAGAGCCGATGAGCTCTCTCAACCCGCTATTCAGGGTTGGCAACCAGATTGCTGAGACGATACGTTTTCACCGCAAAGTACCCAAAAGAGAAGCGTGGAATCGCTCAGTGGAGATGCTCAAGCTTCTTGGTATTCCATCACCAGAGAAAAGGGTTAAAGACTATCCCCATCAACTCAGTGGGGGCATGCGACAACGCGTTATGATTGCTATGGCTCTGTCGTGCAACCCCAGATTACTTCTCGCTGACGAGCCGACAACAGCCCTTGATGTAACTATACAAGCTCAGATACTTGACTTAATGAACAATATAAAAGGGAGAGTAGGAACATCCATTGTCCTTATTACTCATGATCTGAGCGTGATTGCGGAAATGGCCCAGAGAGTGTGCGTCATGTATGCCGGTGTTGTAGTAGAAGAAACGGACGTCAAAAGTTTATTTGCCAATCCCTCACATCCCTACACTGTAGGACTTTTGACTTCGATACCGCGAGCGGACCTCTGGATGGAAAAAAAGGATCGATTGAATACCATACCAGGGATAGTACCGAGCCTTTTGGACTTACCTACGGGGTGCAGATTTAGTACCCGTTGTCCCCATAGTCACGATCCCTGCAAAAGGTGGGAACCTCCGTTAGTCCCTATATCGAATGCCCTCAAGCAACGTCATCTTGTACGTTGCTGGTTATTTTTGACTCCTCCTGAGAAATGATCTATCTGCGTGAGGAAGTACCATTATGGAAAAGAGAGAAATGCTTGTTGAGGTCAAGAACCTGAGAAGATACTTTCCTCTGCGCAAGGGGCGACTTTCAGGTACGGCGGGATGGATAAGAGCAGTGGACGGTGTTGATTTCTTTATTCGCCCAGGAGAGGCCCTTGGACTGGTTGGAGAAAGTGGATGCGGGAAGACAACCCTCGGTCGCCTCATTCTTGGCCTGGATAAGCCTACAACCGGCGAAGTCTTGTTTCAAGGCAACAATATACTGGGTTACGATAAAAAAAGACTGCGGTTGCTCCGACGGGAAATGCAACTCATCTTTCAGGATCCATATTCCTCGCTTGATCCTCGCAAAACCGTGGGAAGTATTATTGGAGAGCCGTTTGTGATTCACGGTACTGGGAACAAACACGAACGTCAAAATGGCGTCTTGAAGCTTATGGAGGTAGTGGGACTACGTCCGGAACATTATAAAAGATTCCCCCATGAATTCAGTGGAGGACAGAGACAACGAATCGGTATTGCAAGAGCGCTGGCTTTGAATCCAAAATTAATTGTATGTGACGAACCAGTGTCAGCTCTTGATGTTTCTATCCAATCACAGATCTTAAATCTGCTTAAAGAGTTACAACAAGAGTTCAATTTGTCCTACTTGTTCATTGCTCATAATCTTAATGTTGTCTCATATGTCAGCGATCGAGTAGCAGTCATGTATCTCGGGCAATTGGTTGAGCTGGCGAAAAACAGAGATCTTTTTGAATCACCGTACCACCCATATACTGAGGCCCTAATCTCGGCATCTCCGATTCCAGATCCCACAGTAGTGAGGCACCGGATCATTCTCGAAGGAGATGTCCCGAGTCCGAGCACCCCTCCACCAGGCTGTCATTTTAATACCCGCTGCCCATTTGTGATGGACAAATGCAGGTCGGATCCTTTGCCACCATTTGAGGAGATTGCTCCCGGACATATGGTCAGGTGCTGGCGACTAAGAGAAATTCGAGGGTTCTAGAAGCTAGCTTTCATCTTATACTATTTTGGGCTGTAAGGGATGCAGAATTCTGAATCAAGAGAGAATAGTGACTAGGGTAAGAACTGACTAGCTTTTCTACTATTTATGAATCGTTACCTGTATGATATTAGGTGCTTGTGTCCAAGGATAAATTGCAAAACAATTCCCTGGAATATAGATAACTGAAGGATTACATGATGAGGGATTCTCATTGAATATGAAAACCCCAATTCGGTCGCTTAAATTATAAAACTGAAAAAGAAGGGAGGAGAAAAATGAAAACCAAGCAGAATCCGACAAAAGAAAAAGTGGACTTAATTCTCCAAGGTGGGACTGCAATTACAGTAGATTCAGAGCGCCGTGTGATAAGGGATGCTGGTATCGCCGTTCACGGAGAAAATATAGTATATGTCGGTAAGGCAGCAGAAGTTTCCCAGCGATACCAAGCCAAGCGAACCTTAGACTGTAATGACAAGGTAATTATTCCTGGAATGGTCAATGCTCATATTCACTTTAGTCAGCACCTCAACAAAGGGTTGACTCCAGATAATTTGGGGACCAAACTACATACCTTTTTTATTCACTCCAAGATTTCACCTATTTTAACTGAGGAAGATGAGATCTGGGGTGCAAAGGCCCTTTTGTTGGAGACCCTGAAAAGCGGGACCACGACATTCCTGGAACCTGGGTCTCATTATCCTTTTGAAACCATACAGAGCGGAATTCAGGACATCGGAATCAAAGGGATGATTGGCAGGCGGGCCCAAGACTTGGTAAGCTTAGGGCACAATGTTTTTATAGAGTCTACTGATGAGAGCCTAAAGCTCCAAGAGAAATTTATGAAAGAGTTTAGTAAGGAAAAACTTCTTATCGGACCTCACGTGTCAATTGTTGGCATGGGGCGGTTCACTGACAAATTGGTGGTGGAATCCAAGAAAATCGCTGACCGTTATGGGACTTTGCTCAATATGCATCTAGCTAACTATATTGATCTTGTGATGGAGAGCAGGCAGCGAACTGGTTACCGTCCAGTGGAGCATTTAGAAAAACTAGGAGTACTGGACGAAAATGTTGTTCTGGTACACATGGTTCACGTAAGCCAAAAGGAAGTGGACATTTTAGCAAAACGCGGGACAAAAGTCGTCCATTGCCCCGGGTCCGCGTTAAAAATTGTTCATGGCCTTTGGCTTGGGCGATTCCCCGAAATGCTGGATGCAGGCATACCAGTAGCACTTGGCACCGACACCTCTGACTGTTGCAATTACCATGATATGGTTCGCGCTATGTACCTGGCCGCCGTTCTTTACAAAGCAATCCGTCACGATCCGGAAATCATGGGTGCAGAGCAAGCGATTGAGATGGCAACGCTCAATGGTGCCAAGGTCATGGGAATGGAAAATGAGATCGGCTCCCTGGAAGTGGGTAAGAAGGCTGATATCGCGATCTTTGATACGAATAACTTGGAGTGGCGCCCACTGTACAATGAGGTTCAGAATCTCGTCTACTCGGCCAATGGTGACACTGTGGAAACGGTGATCATTAATGGAAGAATTGTGGTGGACAAACGAAAAGTTCTTACAGTTGATGAAGAGGAGATCTTAGCCGGACTGCGATCAGTGGAAGAACACTACAAAGCAAAACTAAACCCTGATTCCACCATGAGCCCCTCACGGAGCCCATGGAAATTTATTTAGCAATTGAATGGTCAGTGTATATCTTACGTGCCTGAATTAAAGTCGTAGTTATTCCTGGCCCTAACAGTATCGACATATTTCGCAGCCTTCTTGTATAGTCTATAGGATAAATGTTCGAGGACAGACCTTAAGGATCAATGGACTTCGCTTTGCTTTAACAATGTCTTTCGTCCTTTTGGCACTGATGCAGTTTCTGGACTGTAGGACAAGGGATGGTTTTAGAGCTTTCTCCTTCTGCTAAATGCTGGATCAATTGAAGTTCAATCTGTGTGTGATTGAGCCGCTGTCCATGATCAGCTTTCGAAGTCCTTCTAGGGATGCTTCAGGATATGAATGGGGACTATCAAGGCAAATAGGTGTTCTAGAGGCTCTGACCTAATGCAACAGACAGGTTACGCGCCACCAGCTCCGTCCCGACCAGCGTTTTTCATCAAGGCTTCCCGCTGGCGGGATGACGGTCAGGTGAATATGAGGATGCCATTTCATATCAGCACCAAGGGTGTGAATAACAAGGAGGATGCCCATACGCATTTCCTTTTTAGCGGATTGGCCCCACCTAGCCGTATGGATATCTGGGAATCCCTGGGACTGCTTCAGAAAACGTGATGTCCCGGACGAGTATCGTTGAGCAACTGACCTAGCAAAATGGGCTGCGTTGCACGAGAAATGTCTCATGTGCTTACAGAAGCCCGTTTCGTGGCAACCTCTTTGGATGCAAGCGGGTTGCTACCTTCCTTCTAGGTCCTTAAATTAAGGAGGTAAATCGAGATGGCACAGACAAGAAGTGTTTGGCTTCAGGAACTCACTTGGGAGGATGTTGCGGATTACTTAAAAAACGATGACATAGTTCTTTGTCCAGTAGGAAGTACTGAACAACATGGCCCTGCTGGACCTTTAGGAGTTGATACCTATGCCGCCATCGCATTGGCCGAAGACGGAGCAAAAAAAGCCGATGTCCTGGTCACCCCCCCAATGTGGTTCGGTGATTCTCCACATCATATGGACTTTCCGGGTACCGTCTCTTTAAGAACCGAGACTTTGGTAGCCGTGGCAAAGGACATCGTCCACAGTCTAGCCAGAAATGGCTTCAAAAAAATTGTATTCGTTAACGGCCACAAAGGAACCAATAATGCTGCACTGATTACGGCCTGCCGAGCTGTGCATCAGTATGAGCTTCCCGATGTAATTTTGGCACTGGTCGATCCCATGTATTTGGGGAGGGGAATTGCTCATATAAAGGATGCGGTAGAACACCATGCCGGTGAGTTAGAGATCTCGCATGTGTGGTATAGACATCCGCACTTGATCAAAAGTGAAAAGCTCACTGTTGAGCACATTGATTTAGAGCCTATCCTCTCCCCATTTGCTCAGAGAGACCTTTTTGTTGGTAACGGTGACACCATAGAGATTTTCTGGAACAGCCACGAACAGAAAGTTTTCGCCCCGAGTGGCTCTTTCTCGGATTCTAGCAAGGCTTCACCGGAAAAAGGACAGCAATATCACGACTATATAGTCAAAAATTTAGTTGAGTTCATAGACTGGCTACGGCAATATGATGGTCCTATCGGGAGCTCATAGCTGGCATAGTTGTGAATTTTGGAAAATGAGCTGACCGTCGAAAGTCGGTCGAGACTTCGAGAGAGTCATTTTGCATAATCTGGGCTGAAATGAGGACGTCAGTATGAATAGAAAGAGGTACACGCGTGAACATAGCATCGGCATGCTCCGGTTGGAGGGGTGTTTTATGTGGATCCGATGATTGGGCAAATTTGTCGAGACCTCGGGATTACGAAACAAACCTATCATCTTGGCGACATGGGTATGGAGCAAGGAAGGTCTCTCAGGCTAGCCGTTTGAAAGAACTCGAGAAAGTTAACTCACATTCGATGCGTGCGGTCTCTGGGCTGACTGTTGATAAGCCCACTTCCCAAGTGCCCCATATATTGAACATCCTAATGTAAAGTAGGCCTTTCTGAGAGACGGGCTTGCGAGGTTATTGGTCAGCCTCGCTTAACGCAAAGACATAGGCCAAAAAAGAAGAGGATGAGGAGGCTTTGATTGCAAGCATTGGCAGGCTCGCTAAAAAGTTCTGACGCTACAGTTACCGTCGAATCATTGTTGCGTTGAAAGAGCAGGGTTAGTGGCAAACTGCAAGGGTGTTGAATGTATCTGCCATCAGGATCGGCTGAAGGTTCCTGAGAAATAATCGGAATGGGCTAGTTTATGGCACAATGATGGCTTACGTGTCAGAATTTGACCTTCGCGCACAATCTCAGGACGCTCTACAATGAGGCCGGGCGTCCGGGGCAAATGGTTACAACGATAGCTTCAATGTTAAGTTAAAAGATGAATTCTTCAATGGGGATATATTTTACAGGTTCAAAGACGCCAAGGTGATTATCTAGTCATGACGTCAAGGGTAGACTACGGTTAGACCGCACAGAGCCTTGCAGGATCGGCCACCTGTCCTAGAGCCTATACAACCAGTCCCCCTACCACATATTATCCGTGACTTACGCCACCTCACATGGAGGCAGGGAATAACAGAACTCTATTTTGGAAAACAGTGCAACTTCCGACACAGGCTAAAGGGATGCAAAGAGACTCTAAGAGACATTAAGGACATTAGGGCTTGAGGATGATCGTGCATAGGGCAAGAGACAACTGGTGGCTGGCGATTGTTTGAAAAAGAAGGAGAACAAATTCTTTCATTATTGGGGTGCCAAAGGTAATGGATTCTTTAAGAATACGGGAAGTGCTTAGACTTGTTGATGATCGACGAGATGCAGTTATAGAGTTTCTGAGAAAGTTAGTACGCTTTCCCAGCGTGACTGGTGATGAGTTTGAAATTCAAAACTTTATTGCCAAAAAACTCCGAGACATGGGGCTCGAAGTTGATATGTGGGAACCGGACCATAAGGCATTGAAAAAACACCCCACTTATGTACCAGTGGAAAGAGGATATGCGAACCGACCGAATGTAGTCGGCATATATAGAGGGACCGGGGACGGAAGATCCCTCCTATTTAACGGCCATGTTGACGTGATTCCTCCGGGTTCCTTAGATACATGGGACCATCAACCTTATTCCGGCGATATAGGAGAAAATCGTTTGTACGGGAGGGGGGCCTCAGATATGAAGAGTGGCCTGGCTGCAATGACCATGGCCCTTGATACCTTGATACGCTTGGACCTCAGGTTGAAGGGCGATGTTATTCTTGAATATACCATAGATGAAGAGCTCAGTGGAAACGGGACATTAGCATGTGTCACGAAGGGCTATCAGGCTGATGCCGGGATCTGTTGCGAAACCAGTAGCCTTCACGTTCAGCCAGCATGCATCGGGAGAATCTGGTTTGAGATTTCTGTCCGTGGAAAACCTGCCGGGATCCAGAAACGACTGGAAGGCGTCAATGCTATTGAAAAAGGCTATGATGTCGTTAAGGCTGTTGCAAATCTTGAAGCAATCAGGATCAATGAATTGAGGCATCCACTTTACCCTGATAATCTAAGCTCACTCCCATGCATGGTGAGCATGTTTGAGTCCGGATCGTTTCCAAGCGCGTTTCCCGATGTCTGCACTCTCAAGGGAAGCATAGCCACTTTGCCAGGAGAAGAGACCAATGATGTGAAGCAGAGTTTTATCGAACATATAAACAACTTTTCAAAGACAGATCCCTGGCTAAAGGATCATCTCCCAAAGGTGAAATTTGTTGGATACTGCGGAGACTCATCTGAGATATCCCCGGACCATCCTATTGTGACGACCTTAAGTTCGACATTTAAAACCGTTACCGGAGCAGAGCCACATATCACCGGGAGACAGGGAGCCGCTGACACAAGGTACCTCATAAAATACGGCAATACGCCCACTGTGATTTTCGGGCCAGGCCTCACCGAACAGATGCATGCGACCAATGAATGGGTAAATATTGACGATGTGATTACTGCTACCAAGATATTAGCCTTAACTATAATGGAATGGTGCGGTTGTGCGTAAGAATATTAGACGGAATGAATGAGAATAAAGAGCTAAAGGAGATTAGTATGGGTAGTTTGGAGGTTGAATTTGCTAGCGTGAAATTCATGAGTCCATTGGTATTAGCTTCAGCGACCTCCGGTTGGGATGGTCAAAGATCTAATCATGCTTGGATAGCAGGGGCCGGTGGCGTGGTCGTCAAAAGTTTTGCTCGACCAGGAAAATGGTCACAGCATCCACGTTGTGGGAGAACAAAGCTCATCAAATATGGGAAAAATCGGATTAGTATTGTGAACATTGGATTATACACCACCATGTCGCTGCAAGATTGGTTGGAGCACGAGTTAGATGCCTTGCCTCGGATGCTTTCCATGATGCTTGTGCAGATCTGAATGGTTGTTGGTCCCAACATCATGTTTTCAACACCGCCCCATATCGTGATGATCGAAGAGTTGGCAAAAAGACCGCCCATGATGGCCTAAGTGGATCGTGAGATAAGTATTAATCTGACTAAAGGAGCATGTGAACGTTACGGCAAGTTCTGTTTTTACGGGGCTGTTGGATTTATGCCCAAAATAACACTTTTCGCGTAAACTGTGATGGATGCCGGTTATACACAGAGATTTGTCCTGTTGGAGCACTCAAATTGCTTCCGGAATAATCTAACAACATGATTGCGTCTTAGAGGCTGGCAAAATCTTTACAAAGCCTGGATCAAAAGAGCACCAAGATATCACCTGTAAGAATTGAAAGGGAACTGAAATGATCGACTTAAAGATAAACGAAGAACAATTAGAAAGAACTATCCAACGGGCGAGGGAAAGAAACATTATAATTCCTACATTTCAGCAGGAGAAGAACCCCAATCTGATCCCCCAAAAGATAAAGAAAGAATTGGAGAGCATTGGACTCTGGGATCTTAGCTCTTATAACCTCTTCCGGATAACGTGGAATAACGAACCAGTCGATTTCGGGGGTGGATTTGGCCATGTGAATTTCATGGAAGTTCCCACAGAACTTTCCGGAGTAGATGCAAGGATAATCGCCCTCGTTGGGAAATGGTTTCCAACAGGTACCCACAAGGTTGGCGCGACCTTTGGTTGCTTGGTGCCAAGATTGGTTACGGGACAATTTGATCCCACTTATCAAAAGGCTGTTTGGCCTTCCACGGGTAACTTTTGCCGGGGCGGAGCTTATGATGCGACCATATTGGCCTGTAAGTCCATAGCAATACTACCGGAGGAGATGAGCCGGGAACGATTCGATTGGCTGTCAAAAGTTGCTGGGGAGGTGATAGCCACACCGGGAAGTGAGAGTAATGTCAAAGAAATATTTGATAAATGCTCGGAACTCAAGGAGACCCGTAAGGACATCGTTATTTTCAATCAGTTTGAAGAATTCGGAAACCACCTCTGGCACTATGAAGTGACCGGGCACGCCATGGAAGAGATTCTAAGCAAAGGCATGTCAAAAAATGACCATTATGTCGGCTTTGTTTCACAGACTGGATCTGCCGGAACAATCGGTACTGGCGATTACCTGAAGGAAATTTTCCCTCAGAGCAAGATCGTTGCTGGAGAAGCGCTTCAATGCCCAACCCTTTTGTTATGTGGCTACGGTGGACACCGCATCGAGGGTATCGGTGACAAGCATATTCCCTGGATTCACAACGTGAGAAATACAGACTTGGTTGTCGCCGTAGATGACGAATCGTGTATGAACCTAATCCGATTGTTCAACGAACCCGATGGCTGGAACTATTTAAGCAAACAGGGGGTAAATGAGGATACAATTTTGAAGCTTCCCCTTTTGGGAATATCCAGTATCGGTAATCTGCTTTGTGCCATAAAATTTGCGAAATACTATGAACTGACCGGCCGTGATATTGTCCTCACAGTATGGACAGATTCAATGGATCTTTACCAGAGTCGATTAAGGGAAATGAATGACGCCTATGGGCCTTACTTGGAGATCGATGCGGCCAAGGATTACCACCGATTTCTCATGGGGGGATCGATCTCTCATGTGCGTGAGTTGAATTACTATGATAGACGGCAGATCCATAACTTGAAATACTTTACATGGATAGAGCAGCAGGGGAAAGACGTGGCTGAACTGGATGCCCAGTGGTACGATTTCCCGGAATATTGGGAGAGAATACATCACCAAGTAGAGGACATTGATAGGCTCATACGGCAATTTAATGAGCGAGCCGGGTTATTGAAGCAATGATACACGATTAGGGGGTCAGGCGCACCGCTTTATTATACAGAGAGAAGACGAACTTGACTTGGCACGCTGGGAAAAAAAGTGGTTAGATACCTTCCGGATTAAGAACGACTATGATGAAAGGAGGTAATCATAACCACCCAAGAAAAATTTGCAGTGAGGAAACCTAGTTAATTCGAGATACTTGATCTCTGCGTCTATTTCAGGATTATTCTTTTTAATGCTTCGCCTGTAACGAGCGGCCCTAAGCAACTTAGAGGCACCTTTGGGATCTTCCTTCAAAATAGTCCGGTATTTCTTATACCAAGCCTGTGCCTCTAAGGGGTTCCCGGAAAACAATTCAGAGAGCTTTGAAAGATGCTCACAGACATGGAAGAAATCAACCACATGAATCGCGTTGGGATACTTTCTTCGGAAGTATCGCCATAGATCACGGGCTCCATCTGCAATGCACACAATGTATCTAAAGTGGTGTTTTGCCGTCCTGGCTTCCGCTTCCCTTTCTAGCATCCCGCTTTGCCTTAATCTTTCCTGTCTCAGGCATACGACCGATATAGACCGTATCCAATCGATTGCCTTGTACATCATATGTGCTTACTGTCGCTCCTGTAGCATGGCGCCATCCCTCACGCCTTATGAGATTGGAAGCCGAGTCAATCCTTATCGCCAAGGCCGTGGCCTCTTCGGGCACCGTTTCTTCAGAACGGATCATGTCAAAAAAGTCACTTGCTTCGAGAAAATGGTCCACATAATCCAGGACTCTCCTGACAGTCCCTTCCGAAGGCTTCATGAGTGTCCATTTCTTGCAGTGTTTGACAAATTCGCCTAGAGTCATGGAAGCCAAACTGTAGCAAATCCATTCAGCGCCCGCAAAGCTTACAAAGGCGTTGATGAATCTTAGCCTTAGTTCAAGTGGACAAATGCTGCGCTTTTCCTTATTACTCTGTCTATCGTCTTCCCTTACTCACTCGAAGAGGAGGATTGAAGCGCTGTTGGATAAGTTATTATCCTACAATTGCTTGGGTATGAGCATAGACATAACTCGTCAAAAAGATTATCGATATAGCCGATTTTGTTAGCTGTATCGCCTGCCACGAACTGGCAAAACATTATAGTCCCACCTTCTCGATTTTTCCTGACATCTGTATCTTGACATCTTGGCACAGCAATGATAAGAATTATGCATAAGTAAATAATAAGGCCTTGAAAAAATGGACATAAGTCTATTTAAAACATTCATCACGGTCGCAAAACATAAAAGCATCACCAGGGCAGCCGGGGAAATTTATCTAACGCAACCTGCCATAACAAAACAGCTTAAAGTCTTGGAAGAACAATATGATATCAAGCTTTTCGAGAGGAACAAAAAAATTAGGATCTTAACTGAAGATGGCAAGCAGCTATTGGATTATGCCTATCGAATCGTCAACCTTTTTAACGAATCGATAGCGTCTTTCAATGAAAAGAATGGGCAGGTAAGGGGTACTTTGAAGATAGGAGTAAACTTAACGCTCGGCATCTATGTTTTGCCAAGGTTAATCAGGCTCTTTTTCCATATGTATCCTGAGCTCAAAATCGAAATGTTCTTGGACAATACGGAGCATATCATCAGGGCGGTAAAACGGGGCGATGTGAATTTTGGGTTTATAGGAGTGAATCTTGGTGACCCCTTAATTATCCTTCACCACTTTTACCAGGAAAACATCAATGTGGTCATTGGCCCGAACCTTGGGATCAGGAAAAAGACTATTAGCTGGAAAGAGCTTGAAGCCCTTCCATTCATCGGCAGGGAAAGGGGATCTGACATCCGTGAGAGCTACGAGCAATGGCTTAAAGAGAGGAATATCAAACTGAAGACTAAGATGGAATTGAATAACACCGAGGCAATCAAAAAATGCATCCAATCCGGTATTGGCTTCTCGCTCCTTCCTTGGTGCACGGTAGAGCAAGAGGTCAGGGCCGGATTGCTTCGCGTGCTCTCAGCCCCTCACTTCGATCTCAGGAAGAATCATTACATTTGTCACTATAAGGACAAAAGGTTTTCAAAGCCTGAGAGAGTTTTCCTCGATTTTCTCTTCCAGGCCATCGAGTCGGGAAGCACATTTCTCTCCTTCACACCTCCTGCTTCCTAAGCTCATCCTTCCAAAGCGCCACTTTAGGAGTTCTTCCACCTACTGATCTTAGGCATCAGTTTTTTCATCATTAACTCTGTCGCCGTTGATTTATCAAAAATGTTGTTCAACTCTTTTGGATCCTCTTTGAGGTCATATAGCTCCCACGAGTTATCTTTTTCTCGATAGATGATCTTGAGATCCCCATCCCTATAGAAAAACACGCCCTTTGTAGCACCTTTTTCTGTGCTGCCATGTTTGTCAATGGTTTCCCCATAAACCCCTTTGTCCGGATAGTTTTCTAAAGGAAGGAGGTAATGACCCTCAAAAGCGGCAACCGGTTCAAGACCGAAAATATGTACAATGGTGGAGGGAATAGGGGGCCTTGCTAAAAATGGTTACATGTACCCTAACTTACGCATCCTTTCCATTCCCTTTTCTTTGTCCTGCCGCCTTCCGCCCCTCTCCTTGGTGTTTACGAGATCTTGTTCCCAGGCCGGGACACCTTCAATAGCTATCAGGCTGGTTGTCTTGGCTCCCAGGGAACGGTAGCCCTGTTCGTAAAGCGGGCAATAGGGTATGTCAAATGCAGCATAGGTATCCCACAGGTCTTTTTCAGTAAAGTGCAAAATGGGCCGCATTCGGGTATGTTCCGGAATTAAATATTCGCCTTCCTTGTGTTCAAAGTATTCATCGTCAAACCTGGCGGCCTGCTCGTCCCATCTGAGCCCCTGAAAGGCTGCTTTGAGGTTGTGGCGCTCAACCCACTCATTAAAGACAACTGTCTTCATTAAATGATTTCCACAATAGGATTCGGCCTCAAAGGGAAATTCCTCTTCCTTAAAGTCAATACGCTTGAGTTCTGCCTGGTTACGTTCGTTTAGGTCCTTTACTTTTACAGGGGCACCCAGGGTGTGGTTGGCAGCATTAAGCACGTCATCATTGCGGCACAACTCCAGAGGGACATCCCATGCCTTGGAGTATTTTTCAACGAAATCTTCGATCTCCTCAAATTCATCTCCTTCGCCTATGATCATTGTCTTTGGGATGGGTATCCCTTTTTCCTGGCAGACCTGGCGAATCACCCAGAGGGTCAGATCGCTGTCTTTCCCGCCCGTCCATGTAATACCCATCTCTTCGGGCTTGAATTTCTCAAATGCCTCCCTTACAACGGCCTTCGATAGCTCTACAAGTTTTGCGCATTGTCTCTTTCTCTTGTCACTAATGGTTTTGTTAATTGGCATTTTTCATTCTCCTTTTTTGATCTTACTGAGTTTACAGGCAACCGACTAAGACTCCTATCGATTCCATAGTATTCCTGTGTATAGCCCAACCTGCGTAAACGCTCGGCAACGGCCTTCTTTTCATCCTCAGGCATCTCGCGACGCTTAATTCCCTTATCCAGGGCCCGATATGCATCATTGACCTGTTCGCGCATTTCTTGAAGCCAACGGGGGGCATGCATCTTCATCCGGTCAATCAGGTTATTTTGCTCTAGGGGATCTTTCCTTAGATCAAAAAACTCTTCATACATCCTGGAGGAATAGCGGATGTACTTCCAGTTCTCCTCGCGCAGGGCCTGTCGGGCACCCATGCCATAGGCTGCCCAG
>SDBU01003080.1_pt1 | contig 21491 bp, 21 predicted proteins | sample 2277071 | NCBI WGS metagenome assembly SDBU01 (sample SAMN10397929, study PRJNA504765) | marine sediment metagenome | isolation source: marine sediment core GS08_GC12, 126 cmbsf | place: Arctic Ocean: Gakkel Ridge, Loki's castle | collected 2008
GCCTTTCTCTTGACCATTTGTATGGGTTTTCCTATTGTTAAACTTGGTGTGTTCGAAGGGCGAGAATATGAGTGAAACAAACTGGTACGTTGTAACAGGGGCACCCTCTTCAGGCAAAACCACATTGGTACGGGAACTGGAGAAGCTTGGGTACAGAGTCGTACATGAGGTGGCAAGGGCCCATATTGAGCAGCAGATGCATCAGGGACAGACTCTGGAAGAGGTCAGAGCCGATAAGAAGTCTTTCGAAAACTCGATACTCAATGCCAAAATCGCCATCGAGGCAGAGTTGTCTAAGGACGAGGTGATTATCCTTGACCGGGCTATTCCTGATAGTATCGCGTACTTTGAGGTGGCCGGGCTCGATACTAAAGGCGCTATTGTGAAAAGCCCTCGTAATCGATACAAGAAAGTTTTCTTGCTAGATCGACTCCCTTATCAGGCTGACCATGCTAGAATCGAGGACATCCAGACTGCCGTTAGCCTGGATCAAGGCCTCGAGCAAAGTTACAGGATGCTTGGCTACGACGTCATAAGGGTTGCCGTAATGCCCATAGAGGATAGGACAAAGTTCATCCTGAAAGAGATAGAAGAGGAGTAAAGGGGGGAGGGTATTCGGGCGAAGGCGAATTAACCGGGACAACAAATGGTTGGGCAATATGTGGCTACTGGCGGTTCCAGGGTTTTGAGATTCCCTGTACCTCTTGATATCTGGATAGAATTATATTGCGTGGGAATTCGGCACTCGAAAAGTAGGTAAGGGTCGTTTCCAGGAAGCGTTCCTTGAGTCCTTTGAAAACTTTGTCTTTTTCGGTTTCTTCAATGAAATGACGGGACTTCTCATAGGAGTAGGTGACCCTCTCTCCCACTGCCTTTCGAATGGCATCAAACGAGGGGTGTCCTGAACCTCGGTCCTCAAAGAATTCTGGTTTTGCCGCAACGTCTATACGAGCCTCAAATCTAACCAGCCACCTGTCGCCAGCCACCCGCCTTGAATGGTCATAGAATTCAAGGATGAGGCCGTTCTCAAGCTCCATTTTGTCAATCAGTCTTTCTTCCATGGCTTGATCACTCATCATTGGTCATTAGAAGCTACTTCAAAACCCGGAAACCCAAAACTCGTCTATCATAACTCAAAAAGGAACAATTGTGGATCCTCTTTTTTGAGTGCCGGCTTTGCTAAAAAGGGTTTTCTGTATTCTTTCAGGTCTTCCTCAACCGACTCAAGAAAAGGAGAAACGCGCTGCACAGTTCTTTTCCCAAACCATAGCCTCCTCTTGGCATGGGTCAGATAGACTTTCTCCTGCGCCCGGGTCAAGGCCACATAGAACAACCTTCTTTCTTCGAGAACGTCTCCCTTTTCACCCGTTCTTCTCTGGTATGGAATCAGGCCATCTTCACAACCAGCGACAAAGACCACGGGAAACTCAAGTCCTTTGGCGGCGTGCATGGTCATAAGTGCGACCTTTTCTGCAGAAGGATCGTAGCGGTCCTGCGCCCGTTCAAGGGAAAGGCGGGCCAAGAAATCCGCACCCCGGTCATCAAAGGACCTGGAGAGATCCCAAAATGCTCTCAGGGCTTCTTCAAATCCGTTATCTTCATGCATGGGCTCCATGATTCCAAACCGTTCAAGAATATAGTCAATCTGCTCGTACACGCTCATGTCGTCCCGGTTCTTCTTGAGTTGATGCAACTCGTCTGAGAATCTCCTGAGCCTTCCCCGCGTACCTGGTTTGAGTTCAGAGATCTCGTCCACGCGCCCAAGCGCGTTCATGAGAGTACACCCCTTCCGTTTGGACCACTGCTTGAATGTATTGACAGTGCTGCTGCCGATGCCTCGTGAAGGGAAATTAAGGATTCTTTCCACATCAAGATCACACGCTACGGAGCACCCTACCTTTAAGTAGGAAACAAGCTCCCTGATCCCCTTTCTCTCTTGAATCTTTTCATTTCCAACCATCTGAAAAGGTATACCGGATCGGGTAAAAGCCTCTTCTATGGCCTTCCCCTGTTCCTTGATTCGGTAAAGGACTGCAAACTCTGAGAAACCTCTTTCCTTGTTCTCCTCAGACCGGTCAACGCGCCCACTATCGATAGAAAAGTGGGCGATCCCGCCAACCTCCTGGTCAATGGTCTTGACTATGTACTCGGCCTCAGCCTTTTCCGTGGGAACCTCGAGGACGGTCAGGGTCTTGGCACCTTGAATCCCCGACCAGATACCTTCCTGTGCTCTATCAGCGCCCTCTACTTCGATGAGTTGTCCGGAGGCTCGCAAAATAGTCTCTGCGGATCGATAGTTCTGCCTGAGTCTAATGGTTTTGGCGCCCGGATAATCATCTGAGAACCTGTGAAAATATCTAACGTCTGCCCCCCTGAATCCGTATATGGCCTGATCCGGGTCACCGATGACACAGATGTCATGCCCCTCTGGGGCAAGGAGGCGGATAAGGCAATACTGGGCATAATTGACATCCTGGTATTCATCCACAGATATGAAACAGAACCTTTCTTGGTACTTCTCTCGGATCGTCTGATCAGCTTCAAAAAGCCTGACTGTTTCAAGGATCAGATCATCAAAGTCAAGGAGACGGTTTTCATGAAGGATCTCCTGGTAAACCCTGTAAATGGAGGGAAAGTGTTTGAGGATGGACTCCGGGACTGAGCCGGCAAAATCGTCCTCCGGCAGAAGCAAGAGCTGTTTTACTTGGGAAATAAGATCTGAAACTCTCTTTGGGTCAAGTCCCGGACTAACAGACTCGTCCCATATTTCCTGAATGGCCGCTTTCACGAATCGGGGACGGTCGCCTTCGTTCAATATCGATATAGGGGGCGTTAAACCAAGTGCCTCGGCCTCAACTGTGATGATATCCAGACACAGGCCATGAAACGTCTTTATGGTAACTCCGTCCACGCGTTTCAAGTCATCAACAATCTGGCTCAAACGCTCGGCCATCTCCTGGGCGGCCTTATTCGTAAAGGTCACAGCAAGAATCTGCTCAGGCCGGGCACTTCCTTCTTGCAGCAGACAGGCAATACGACGGACAAGCGTGAATGTTTTGCCGGTCCCGGGGCCTGCAACAATCAAGAGCGGTCCCCCGATATGTTTTATTGCCTCGTGCTGGGCCTCGTTCAGTTTTTTTGGCAGACGAATCTGCTCAACAACACCCCTTTCACCCGAAGGAGCAGCCGAAGTCACAAGGGGCAACGCAGTTTGGCCGGATCGCCTCCCTTCCTTCTTCCTTCTTTTCGACGAAACCGTGAAGAGACGCTTTTGCCCCAATAGATGGCTGCGCTCCTCCTCGTCAAAGAGAGAGACAATACCAAACTCGCCGTCATATCCCGGGGCAATATGAACCTGTTTGCTTCGCATTCGGTTAATCGCCTCGGCAAGCAAAGGTGGCCCACACTGCTCAAGGGCATCTAAGGGAACCCTTCTGAGGATCTCGAATTCAGGGCCGAGCCTTTCAATAAGCACGCGGTAAGCCTCGGCCACTTTCTTGCTCTTGGGCCCGACCTGGAAGACCTCGGATAGAACGTCGGTCAGGGGAAGAAGGCTCGTGTAGGGATGTGACGTTTTTGGTTTTTCGCCGGCTTTTCGGTCAGCCAACTCTTCCACGCGATACAAAACGCCAATCGTCACCGGCTTACCGCAGACAGGACATCGCCCCTTGTTTTCCATGGTTTCACGAGGCGAAAGCCTCACCCCGCATTTTCGGTGGCCGTCGAAGTGGTACTTTCCTTCCTCAGCAAAGAACTCGAGCGTCCCCAGAAAACGTTTTGGGTCACCGGATCTGAGGGCATCTCTCATAGCAGAATAAGAAAGCTCTGTGTCGAAGAGATTTGACTCCCTCCCGAGATTCCCAGGAGAATGGGCATCAGAGTTGGAGACCAGGGTTAGGCCGTCCAATGACGAGACCCGCCAGTTCATGGCAGGATCCGAAGAAAGGCCGGTCTCAGCGGCAAAGATTTGGGGCGTGAGATCCTCGAAGCATTCTTCAATGGAGTCAAAACCTGATTTGGACCCAAGCAACGAAAACCAGGGTGTCCAGATGTGGGCAGGGATCAGAAAGGCATCTTCAGACGTTTCAAGGACGATTTCCAACAACGTTTTACAGTCGAGTCCCAAGATCGGTCTTCCGTCAGAGGCTATATTGCCGATCCGGTCGAGCTTCCGGTTAAGTTTTTCTGCAACCTCAAGCTTTGGAGCAAAGACAACATTGTGAACCTTCCGGACTTTTCCATCCTTCTTGTAAATACTACTGATTTCCCCACTCAGGATGAATCGGACAGGGCCTCGGCAGCTGGTCGGCACCATGTCAGCTGTTTGTGCTGCATGTTCCGACCTCAGGCTAAAGAGGCCGTCTTCTGCCGGTTCGAGCTTCTGGGATAACTCTGAAAACCACTGGGGGTGCGTAAAATCGCCGGTGCCAACCGCCGTGATCCCTTTCAGCTGGGCCCAGAGGTTCAGGTGCTCCAGATTAAGGTTTTTGGCGGTTGCCCTTGAAAGGTAGGAATGGATGTGGAGATCAGCGATGAATTCCATTTAACAAATACGCGGCAGCTGCTCTCCGGCCAGCATGTCAAGTATCCGGGTGCCTCCGACGCCCGTCTTCATGAAGACCCGCCTGCGGTCTTCGGGAACCACACTTCCGATGATCGCCGCTCCACCTCCGTAACGATGAGCCTTCATACAACCCAACACCTTGTCTGCATCCTCAGGTCCGACAATGGCAATCAACTTCCCCTCGTTGGCAATGTAAAGGGGGTCAAGGCCGAGGATCTCACAGGCCCCAAGAACGCTTTCACTCAACGGAATCTGGTCTTCAAAGAGTTCAATGCCCACGTTCGACTGAATGGCTATCTCATTCAGGCTGGTAGCAAGCCCCCCGCGAGTAGGATCCCGCATAACATGGACCTGATCGCTTATTGACATCATTTCTTCCACTAATCCATTGAGGGGCGCAGAATCGCTTTCAATAGGGGCCTCAAAAGAAAGGCCGCCACGCTTGGAAAGGATGGTCACCCCATGGTCCCCCATCGTGCCACTGACCAAAATCGCGTCTCCAACCTGAGCATTCTTCCCCGAAATGTCAGTATTCCCCTTTATGACACCAATGCCGGACGTATTAATAAAGATCTTGTCGACGCCACCACGATTCACGACTTTGGTGTCGCCAGTAATAATCTCCACACCGGCTTCCTCGGCTGCCCGTTTCATCGATGCCACAATACGGTTGAGATCGGCCATGGGAAACCCATCCTCAATAATGAAACCCGCGCTTAGAAAGAGTGGCACTGCACCCCGCATAGCCACATCGTTCACCGTACCGTTGACAGCCAGACAACCAATGTCGCCGCCCGGGAAAAAAATGGGATCTACCGTGTAGGAATCCGTAGAGAAGGCAAACTTCTGATCTCCCACTTCAAAGACCGTACTGTCGTCTAGCCCTTCAAGGAGCGCATTTTTGAACTGAGGTAGAAACACACCCTTGACCAATTCATGGGAGGCTCTCCCTCCACTGCCATGATCCAACGTAATCGTATCTTCTGTTTTCATAACAAATGCTCCAGACAAAAATTGGGGGTTTGCTTGGTCCTTAGAACTTTATCTGCGGGACCGCTTGTCTCTCCTCCGAAACTTCAAAGAAGGTAGCTCTTTCAAATCCAAAAATCCCGGCTATCAGGTTGGTCGGAAAGCTACGAATCTTCGTATTATAAACCCTTACCGCCTCGTTAAAGCGGCGCCTCTCCACCGCAATCCTGTTTTCAGTCCCTGCCAGTTCGTCCTGAAGACGGATAAAATTGGTGTTTGCCTTAAGATCAGGGTACCTCTCCACCACGACCATGAGTCGGCCCAGGGCCGAAGAGAGCTGATTGTTGGCCGCGATCTTTTCACTGATAGGCCCAGCGCCGGCCACCCTGGAGCGCGCCTCGGTCACTTTCAGGAGGACCTCCTTTTCGTGCGAGGCATACCCCTTGACGGTTTCCACATAGTTGGGGATCAAGTCGTACCGGCGCTGGAGTTGATTCTCCACCTGTGCCCAGGCCCCCTTTATCCCTTCGTCCATCTGTACAAGGCTGTTGTACGTCCCCTTAAAATATGAATACGGAATCAAGACGACAAGCAGAACAACCCCTATCACGATGAGCGCGGTTTTTTGTCCCTTTGTCATTGAACCTCCTAAAAACGAATTGGACGTTTCAAGTGCGCCCAAAATGCCCACTGCGTGAACAGAATGGACTTTTTTGCGAGAACATCAATCTTGGGCTGATACACCCTTCTCACCCAAGCTGTCCACGATTTTCCAGAGCTTTTGTACCTCTTTAAGGTAAGCCTTGAAGAGACTGGTCATTTCCGGACCGCCGGGCCTGCTCTTTTTCTCTTTAATATCAATAAGTTTTTCAAAAAGGCCGCTGTCTATGTGGAACGCCTGACAAACCTTCGTGACGACCTCTCGTCTGTGATGGGGAAGCGCCTGTCCTTTCAGATGAAGCAACGCGCCAAAGATGGCAACCAACGCGCCCAAAGACCCTGCCATGACCAGCCCCAGGTTTTTTCCCTTACCTTGGGTCTCCAGGAACGCCTCCCTCAAAAGGAGCAGCTTCCCCTTCACTTCCCTTTCACATTGCAGCCTCAAGAACTCCCGGTCAAAAGTGAGATCCTTCAAGATATCCTTACCATAAACGAGGGTATAATTATTCTGAAAATTCAAATATTCAATCGGAAAAACGTCCAATGATGTCCTGACATAGGCTTCAGTGAGAAACAGAGGGGTGGCCACTTTCCGTCTTTTCCACTTGTCAATCACGCTAAAGGTCCGGTCAATGAGATCGATTCCCCTTTCAGAAAGCACGATCATAAAATTGATATCTGACTTACCAGCGATGTAGTCGCCGCTTGCCGCACTTCCGTACAGTATGATGGAAATCAGATCTTCGCCAAAAAGGCCCTCGTAGTCGTCGATGATGCCGGAAAATATCTCTTTCGGGTCTTTCGGAACCTTGGACATGAAGAGTCCTCCCATTGTGGAATGCGGATTTCGGAATCACCAACAAAGTATTTCGAAATCCCTGCAACCCGGGGTTCTGAATTTTGGCCAGTGAATTGAAAGCGAGCCCTATTCCGAATTCCGCCTTCTGCTAAAAGCCGCCGCCAGCACCTCCACCTCCACTCATGCCGCCGCCAAACCCGCCAAATCCGCCGCCAAATCCACCAAAGCTGCCACGACCGTAGCCTCCTCCCATGCCGCTCCCCATGGACATCAGGAGGAGAAGCGGCAGGAGTCCCCCTCTCCGCCTACCCATGGAAAAGAGGACTAACAGAAATAGACCCATGAACAGTAGGCCCGAGAGGCCCGAGCGCCTTTTTGCCGCCCGCCTTACCGGCACCTGTCCGGTCAGATTGACCCCTGAATCTTTGGCAATGATGCTGGCGACAGCAACGGTGCCGTTCAGAAGGCCCTCCCCGAAACGATCCTCACTCAAATATGGCACTATGTACTGGTCGCGTATCTCACCGGCTAAGCCATCGGGGATAAGGCCTTCCATGCCGTAACCTACCTCAATACGCATCTTGCGCTCTTTGACCGTGACAAAGATAAGGACTCCCCTATCTTCCCCCTTTTTCCCAATGCCCCATGCGGCATACAGGCGGTTGGCGTACTCGTTGTAATCTTCTCCCCCGATGTCCGCCATGGTGACCACAACCACGGGAACGTCGGTCTTTTTCAAAAGTTCACCTGTGACTTGTGCCAGCTTTTGTTCAAACTGGGGCGAAATGACATTGGCAAAATCATTGATTAGCCCCTTTGGCCTTGGAAATGAATCAGCGGCATGATTCAGAGCTGGGCATGCGAGCGTGAAAAAAAGGATGGCTACAAGGCAAAACGCATCCTTCACTTTTGAACCGCAACAGCGAGCACTGACCCCGCAGGTTCTGCCTGACGGCAGTGCTTCGCGGGTTGCGGGTTTAGCGAGCGAATCTAAGAATAGCATACTTCCTTTCGGTCGGTGCGAAGCACTGCCGCTAGGCAGAACATTCCCTGTAGCTTGTCGGAGCACAGCGGACTTGTCCGCCGGCATTGTGGCGGAGATCCCGTCTTGACGGGGCTGCAGGGTTCTTCAATACTTTCGATTTATGGTCATGGTCATTTGAACCGAATGGTGGGGCATTGAGCTGCAACAGCGAACTCATCCCCCGCCTGGACGTATCCCCGATGTATCGGGATTCATCGGGACTGTGGGCAATCTGTAATCTCGTTCAGACTTTCTATAATAACACATTCAATCCTCAAAAAAAACCGCTAAAAACCGGTCCGGTCCCCGATAGGATGGCCCTTGGGCGACTCAAGATGTCCTTCCAATGGTAAACTGAACCGCCGCTACCGTCATGAAATTGACCTTTCTGGGCCGCCATTTTTGGGCCCAATCGTATCTATTTGAAATGCTTGGCGAATATATCATCGGGCATGTTGGCATAGACTTTGCTGGAGTAACGTAAGAGAGAGTCAAAAATAAGATTCGAGGCAAGTTTTTCCGTAAATAATGGTGTGCTTTCACATTTTTGCTCTGGGCGGTAAACATCAGTCAGGTGGCTGCTCTCCTAAGCAGTCGGATGGAAAAAGTTAAGAAGTACAGCAAGATATCACTGTATGTGAGGTAGCTCAAATAGACAGATGATGGATCGCTACCCAATTCACAGCCATGAAAACCCTGTTGAGCAAGGGATTGGAGACCTATGACCGAACCGTTGAATATACTGGTTGTTGATGATGATGAAGTGATCCTCCAGGTCTTCATGGATTTCTTCCAAAAAACGGGCACCCATTCGATCTTGACTGCCCGAGATGGTGCGGAAGCCCTTGAGGTTTTTGGGAAGGAGAAGATCGATTTTTGTTTTACAGACCTTCATATGCCTGGCATGGACGGAATAGAGTTCACCGGGAAGGTTCACGAACTCGACAACACCTTGCCCGTCGTTGTAATGACCGGATATCCGTCTATGGATAATGCAATAGCTACCCTTAAACATGGGGTGGTCGACTTCTTGGTCAAACCGTTTCATATTGGTGACATAGAATTGACTATTAAGAGGGTTTTGGAACAAAAGGCACTCTTTGTTGAAAACATGCTTTTGAAGGAAGAGGTCAAAGGGAAGGAACGTATCGACCGACTGAATAGAGAGCTATCTGAAAAAGTCGGGGACCTCAACATATTGAACATGATTCTGAGGAAGGTAGATTGGGTCACAAGTAGTTCAGACCTGTTCGATCTGATTGTTAACCTGTCTGCAGATATAACCAATTGCGATGAAGTACTTTTCCATGTGATGGACGAGACCTTGGAAAGGCCAATCCCCATCGCATCTTTTCAGAAAGAATCCCAACCTGACTGCGATATCGGCACTAGCCGAGAGGTCAATGAAGACTTCCCGGCCAGTGGTAGCAACGGTGGCGTGGCAGAACTCCTTGCAAAAAAGATTTCAGAGGGTGTCCCGTTGCTTGTTGACGGAGGTTATGACAAAGTGCTTTTGGATGCAAATATCCGTTCGCTGGTTGCCATCCCTTTCAGGATTCGAAAGAAGCTATTTGGCATGCTGGTCGCCATTGACAGAAACGGATCGGGTCCTTTTACTGAAAAGGACCTCTACTATTTGAATTTCTTGGCTGAGAGGGCGACGTTTGTCATAGAGAATGTGGCTCTGTATGAAAACATCTATGAAAATCTCTTCTCTATTCTGTATGCCTTCGTCGAGGCGATCGAGGTAAGAGACCCTTACACCAAGCAGCATTCGAGTCGGGTGACCGGTTTTTCAGTGGGCATAGGAAAGGAGATGGGCTGCTCTGACGAGCAACTCGATCTACTGAGTTTCTCCGGGCACCTACATGATATCGGGAAGCTGGCTATTGCAGATAGTATTTTGCTGAAACCCGGGCCTTTGACTAAGGAAGAATTCAAAGAGATTATGAAGCATCCCGTCGTTGGGGCCAATATCGTTGGCAACTTGGGCCTTCTGACGGGGGAGCAGCAAATCATTTTACATCACCACGAAAGATGGAACGGGGGGGGATATCCAGATGGTCTCAAGGGTGAGTCCATCCCCTTTCTGTCCAGGATCCTTGCCGTGGCAGATGTTTATGATGCAATGGCCTCCGACCGTGCATACCGAAAGAGGCTTCTTGAGGAGGTTGTGCTCGAGACGATCACGCAGGGTGCTGGCATCGATTTTGATCGAGAAGTCGTTGAGGCATTTCTGTCGCTGCATGAAAAGGGCAAACTGGAACCCAAACACGAGGCGTCTTGCTCCGATGCTTCCTGTAACGAATGCAGACTCGGGCCATGAGCTTCTCGCTATGATTCTTGACACATCCCTGCCGGCAGCACCCAGAGTAACACTTCAAAGCCTCCCTCCTGGGTTCATGTCCTCCGTTATGGGGTTCACACCCAATTTTAAAGATGGTATAAGGACCGAATGTTCCCTTCGGGCGGGGGAGATATCATGTTTCTCAGATTTGGGGGCTTTGTCCCAAACGGATGAGGACAAAGCCTGTGTTCATATTGAGGCAATCGATAAGAAGCCCGTCTTTTAGTGCGCGCCTCGCTTAATGTTAAGCCGTAAGGTGCAACCATAAAAGGGAGAAAGAGATCGAAGATGAGTAACCGCCAAGAAACCTCCAGAGGGTTGATTCGCCCATCAGAATCGTCAAACGAGCGGATGCTGTTGAGAAAGCTTGCTGATAACTATTATGGCCTCTATCTGCTTCGAGTCATCGAAGGAATAGCCCACAACCTCAGTGGCCCGCTTCAAGTGCTTTATATTCGATCTGAGCAACTAGAGCAGAATCTTGACCAATTGCTGGGTGCTGCGCAATCCCGAGAGTTGACCGAAGTCGACAGATTGGCAGCCCGTATGGAGGAGAGGATCCGAACGATCTCAGAGAGTCTCGATGATTTGAATGGCCAGATAAGGCACCTAACAAGTAATTCGATCATTGAAAAACGTCCTGAGATTGAGGGTGTTAAGATCAATGAAGTGATAGAAGACTCCCTTTTTCTCCTCAATGCCGACATGTTTTTCAAGCACAACGTGGAAAAAACCCTTAGCCTAGGAGACGGTCTTCCAATGCTGAAAGGGCGAAGAACGGATTTCTGCATTATTATTTTGAACATTGTCCAGAATGCATTGGAGGCAATGGTCGATGCCCCAGACAAACAACTCGCCGTTGAAACGTCCAGCCAAGAGAATAAGGTGATCATCAGGATTCAGGATACAGGCGGCGGCATACGTGAGCAAGACCGTGAACACATATACGATGCTTTCTTTACAACCAAGAGAGATACCGGGCATGATGGCGAGATTGACGAACATGCGGGCCTCGGCCTTTCACTCGTCTCTCTTTTGCTTGAAGACTACAATGGAACCATTGCATGTGAGAGCGTTCCTGGGAAGACCACCTTTACCATCCAAATCCCCTGCATAGTCGACCCGTCGGACGGATAGACATTGCCTGGCGGTGCGGTGATTGAAGCTCCCTGCAGCCCCGTCAAGACGGGATCTTCGCCACAATGCCGGCGGACAAGTCCGCTGTGCTCCGACAAGCTGCAGGGAGCTTCGACTGTAAAGAATTTTACAATTTTCAGATTCGCTCGCTAACCCCGCAGCCCGCGAAGCACTGCCGTCAGGCAGAACCTGCGGGGAATGCGCTCGCTGTGGCAGTTCAGATTACCTGTGCAGCCTCACAGATACTTCAATAATGTAACCCCTTGCATCACGCTGCGGCCATTTTCGCTCTGGGTGTAAGGGATGCCAGAATCAAGCTGATTGGTTAGTACGGACATGCCTTCTACAGACTTATCAGACTTAGACTTCAGACGCTTCAGCGCGTTGGTTTATGAAAAATGCGGCATCAATCTGCATCATCGGAAGAAAGAACTAGTCCGGACCCGACTAGGCAAACGACTCCGTGAGGCAGGTTTTGAAGATTTCACAACTTACTACAGGTTCTTGACGCAAGAGGACAGCGGGGATGAGTTGGTGAAGATGTTGGATGCTATTTCCACCAACTTGACCAGCTTTTTCCGAGAAGAAAAACACTTTGATTTTTTGAAGAAGGCGGTCATTCCGACCTACGCTGCGGACAAAAAAGCAGCAGGGTTTCACGAAGTCCGATTCTGGAGCGCAGGATGTTCAAGCGGCGAGGAGCCCTATTCCCTGGCCATGTTGCTGTCGGAATATCTGGATAAGGACCCGCGCTTCGATATGAAGGTTTTGGCAACCGATATATCCACAAAGGTCCTGACACAGGCCGAGAGAGGCGTGTATCCGGCAGCCAAACTTGAAAAGGTACCAACATTTGTAGTCAGAAAATACTTTTATCGAGGTTACGGCGGGCAGGAAGGCTATTTCAAGGTTAAACCTTCATTAAGGGAAATGGTTCAGTTCAGACGCCTGAATCTTGTCGAGCCCTTTGACTTCAAAGAGCCCTTTGACGTTATACTTTGCCGAAACGTAATGATCTACTTCGACAGAACGACTCAAGAGATCCTAACGAATAAATTGTATGAGAGGCTGCAGGATGGGGGCTATCTCTTCATCGGACACTCAGAAACTCTGACCGGCATTAGCCATCGGTTCACGTACGTCAGACCAAGCGTCTATCAAAAGCTGTGAAAAAAGCCAGGCTTCGAGTTGTAGGTTTTGCAATAATCATAGAAGATCAATTGGAACACAGGTGCATGGGAATTCTCAGAAGGATGCGGCGGGAAGGCGATTACGGCTTCCCCAGGAGCCCTACTCATCGGAACACTTTTTTGAGAACTACGACATCTTCATAATCCACCGATTTGAGAAACAGCGTCTTCATAATCCACTTGAATAATGATAGAATCTAGTTTATGAATGGCTCGGGCTGGCACATGTGATCATTGCAGTTGAGTTGTACCAGGCCTGTCATGGGCACAGATAGCGGCTCTTCTCAAGCAGCCGGGCGTAACCTTGCGCTGTACCAAGGACGTAAGGCTCACACAGATTAAACCTAGGAAAACGAACATTATGACAAAACCGGTGTATAAGATACTAGTAGTGGATGATGATCCCAAGATTCTTGAGGTAATAGCAGATGTACTAAAAGAAGGGGGTTACGCGGTTGACACAGCCTCGGACGGCACAAAGGCGATAAGGTCTATCGATGCCGAGTTTTACGATCTGGTTGTTACAGACCTCAAGATGCCTAAGATTGACGGGATGAAGGTTCTAAGGCATGTCGTTGATCAGTCGCCCGAGACAATGTGCATCATCTTAACCGGTTATGGCACCATTGAAAGCGCTGTTGAAGCTATTAAAGCGGGGGCCTTTCATTACATTACAAAGCCGATAAAGTCTGGTGAGATACTGATGGTCGTGGAAAAGGCCCTGAAATATAAACTTCTGGAAAGAGAAAACATCCTATTAAGGCAGCAGCTGAAGAAAAAGTATCGGTTCGAAAATTTTGTTGGTGACAGCAGGCCTATTCAAGAGGTGTTTGAATTAATAGAGAAGGTTGCCGATACGGACAGCACAATATTGATTACCGGCGAAAGCGGCACAGGAAAAGAACTAATAGCCAAAGCCATCCACTACAACAGCTACCGAAGAGACAACCTCATGGTTATTATTAATTGTGGGGCTATACCTGAAGAGCTTTTGGAAAGCGAGCTGTTCGGGCATGAAAGAGGCGCCTTCACGGGTGCGCACAAGACTCGTATCGGCCGTTTCGAGCTCGCCAATGGGGGGACCATTTTCTTGGACGAAATCGGGGACATGAGTCCCAACCTCCAGGTTAAGCTGTTGAGGGTGCTTCAGGAACAGAAGTTTGAAAGGGTGGGAAGCACGAGGACTATTGGGGTAGATATTCGCATAATTGCTGCAACTAACCAAGATTTGTTTAGTGCTGTGAAAACGGGGAAATTTAGAGAAGACCTTTATTACCGACTCGATGTTATTCCGATAAGGGTCCCTCCTCTAAGGCGGAGAAAGTCAGATATTCCATTGCTCATGGATTTCTTCGTCAAGAAATTCGGCCAAGAGAAACAAAAACATGTCAAGGGGTTTACATCAGAGGCGATGGATGCCGTGCTGAAATACGATTGGCCCGGAAATGTGCGGGAACTTGAGAACTTGGTCGAAAGGGTCATTATCCTGACAAATGGTGAGGAGATTGGCCTTGATGACATCCCCGAACCCATAAAAGAGCAGGGCGAGACTGCGGAGCCCTTTGTGATCTCCACTCCCCCGGGCGACCTTCCTTTTGACCATGCTGTCGAAGAATATGAGAAGAGATTGATTCTGGATGCCCTTAATGAGACAAACTGGGTCAAAACAAAGGCGGCAAAACTGCTCAAGATGAATCGAACCACCCTTATTGAAAAGATAAAGAAGAAGAAGATTTACAAGCCCGCCATCGGTTCGTAATACACATCCCTTAATCCTTCCAGTCATTTTTCATGACATCATCGTCGTCAAAAAGCTGACATATCCGTCTGTACAGAGGTCAGAGAATCGATCCGTTGCCACTGTCGGGCAGGGATTATCCCAAATCATGTCTTGAGAACCCACACAGGCACAAACCCCTCCATATCATTACGTTTTCCTTTAGCCCCTCCTTCCGTTTGGGTGGGTAGGTCGCTGACAGAGGGGGTTCTCCAAGCTATGCAAAGCAACAAAATGAGGGAAAACCCCAGTCTTGCCGGGGCACAGGGAAACCATTGAAACAGCCTTTCCCATTGACCAGACCAATGGGAAAAGACTGATATAGTTCAGGTTTTTGGGGGTGGTCTGCGGAATTTGGGTGACGACTTAGGCAAATGCGGAAAAAAGTTGCAGGCACAACAATAAAGGCACACAAATTGCTACTGATAACAGCAGCAGACAAATTCGGTAGGGATAAGGCAAACAGCATAGGCGGGAATAGTAAATGGTCAATTTTGTAGGCATTTTCAATGAGAAGGCAAGTGACATGAATCGGGTCAAAGGGGTAAGAATATACTCAGCGGGATCGGCTTTCCCACGGGTTGTTGCCGTAACGAGCGGCAAGGGTGGCGTAGGAAAGACCAATATTGTCGGAAACTTAGCCATAGCATTTAGGCGTCTTGGAAAACGTGTGCTCATATTGGATGGTGATCTTGGGCTGGCAAATATTGATACTATTTTCGGCCTTAGCCCTACCTACAACATCAGACATGTGATTAGCGGTGAAAAGGATCTTGCAGAGGTGATTGTTGAGGGTCCTGAAGGGATTCTTATCATACCTGCAGGTTCGGGTGTACACGAGTTGGCCCATTTAACGAATGGGCAGAAACTTAATCTTCTCAATGAGTTCGACACGTTAGATGGAGACTTTGACATCTTTCTGATCGACACCGGGGCGGGTATTTCTTCGAACATCATCTATTTCAACATAGCCGCACAGGAAAGGATTGTGGTGGCCACATGCGAGCCAAGTTCTATCAGATCCTCCTCTGCCTTGATGGAGATTATGCATACCCAACATGGCACCAGGCGTTTTAAGTTGCTTGTCAATATGGTGAATGACGAAGAAGAGGCAAGATCGGTCTTTGAAGACTTGACTGGCACCCTTGAGCGCTTTGGGAAGGGCATGTCTCTGGAATACCTTGGATTCATACTCAAAGATGACAACTTTCAAAGGGCAGCAAGGGAACAGTGCCCCGTGCTTCAACGTTACCCGGAGAGTGAGTCCAGTAAGGGCTTTTGTGAGTTGGCTGAACGGTTGTTAGCCAATTCAGAGAATGGACCTTCTGACGGAAACATCAAGTTTTTCTGGAGAAAACTCATGAGCTGTCACTGATGGCGTCAGAGGCATGAGGCCTCTTCCAACCTTTAGGATAAGCGTGACAAGATGCCAAGAATGCAAGCAAGAGACAACTACAGCAAGACCGCTTTAGAGTCGTCAGGAACGAGGGATGAAGTAGAACGCGGTGCCTTGATCGCACAGTACGCCCCGCTGGTAAGATTCCTGGCAAACCGCATAGCAATGCGCCTTCCGCCCAATGTATCTACAGATGATTTGATAAGCGCGGGGATCCTTGGACTGTTGGATGCCATTGAAAAGTTTGATCCTCGCAGGGACGCCCAGTTAAAGACATATGCGGAATTCAGAATTAAGGGGGCAATCTTAGATGAACTCAGGAGTATGGACTGGTTGCCTCGCTCAATCAGAAAGAAAATTCGTGAGATGGAAAAGGTTACAACCGCGGTTGAGCAAAGGCTTAGCAGACCGGCCGAGGACTCAGAGATAGCAGGACAGATGGGCATTGATTTGGACACTTACTATGAGATGGTTGATAAGGCCCAGGACATTGAGCTTTTGAGCCTTGACGAGTATGTGGACAGTCATAGCGGTGAGTCCTCCAAGACATCGTACGAAAGCTTGATTCGAGGAGATGATAACCCTATTGACCACATGATGACCCAAGAACTCAAGGAGGTCATTGCTGATGGAATCAAGGCCCTACCTGAGAAGGAACAGATGGTGGTTTCACTATACTACTACGACGGATTAACATTAAAGGAGATAGGAGAGATTATGGGTCTGACGGAGTCGAGAGTCTCCCAGATTCATACCAAGACCATCATGAGATTGCGCACAAGATTCACATCGTATTTCGAGACATAAGTTATTTGTTCAGTCCATTCTCCCCTCCACAGAAAATACGCATAGACCTCGTCTTTACACCCACCAAAAAGCCCTTTGAGTTTAGCGACAAGACTCCTTCTCAACCTATTAGTAATTCTCATAAGTATATTCCGTTTTGAACCATTTTGGTCGCTGGTCAGGGGGCATCCCTTTTTGAAGTCAGGTCACTGATTATTTCCTGACAGGTACCACAACGGCACTGTCTTCTGCACAGTCCTGACCAATTTACAAACAGGCTACCAGGCGTATAGGGGTGTTGCCGTGTGCCTATCCTATAGAGTTCCGTGCATGATGCCTCCAACGAGCGAAGAGGGGGATTGACCTGATTCAAAAAGAGATACTCCCTACCAGCTTAGAAAGATTGCCGCAAACGGAACATATTTTTGAGAACCACTCTAAATTGCTCCTGAGACCGGCTATGAAGCAGGTGCACAAAAACCTTGCTTTTTGCCAGGGCAACCAATAAAGGAAAGATTGCAACAAACCGTCCTGAAGGCTGGGCTCCCCGGAGACGAAGATAATCGTTTTTGTGAAGCAACCCCCCTTGACCCCGCTCAAAAAGATGGGGCTCGTGGGAAGAGAACACCGGCCAAATAGAGCAAGAGGGAGGCGATTGTGGCACATGAAGCAAGATGTCTCTGAAAAACTCTTTGCACGGGCCATAGAGGCCATCCCTGGGGGTGTCAACAGCCCTGTGCGGGCCTGCCGTTCAGTGGGGACAAAGCCTGTCTTTATCCAGCGAGGTGAGGGTTCCAGGCTGTTCGATGCGGATGGCAATGCCTACATAGATTATGTGGGTTCCTGGGGTCCTATGATCCTAGGGCATACCCATCCCGACGTCATAGAAGCCATCCGAGGTGTGCTGGGGCGAGGAACGAGCTTTGGGGCCCCCACAGACCTTGAAATAGAACTGGCCGAGGCGGTCATTGAAGCGGTTCCATCGGTGGAAATGGTCCGGATGGTCAACTCTGGCACTGAGGCCACGATGAGCGCCATTCGCCTGGCACGGGGTGTCACGGGCAGGGATTTGCTGATTAAGTTCGACGGCTGCTACCACGGCCACGCCGACACCCTCCTCGTAGAGGCGGGCTCTGGGGTGGCGACACTGGGCATCCCCGGTAGCCCGGGAGTCCCTGAAGCGTTCGTGCAAAACACCCTTTCCCTCCCATACAACGACGTGGAACGATTAGCCGACGTTATCTCCGAAAAGGGTGACAGCATTGCGGCTGTTATCGTTGAGCCTGTAGCCGGCAACATGGGACTTGTCCCGCCTGAACCAGGATTCTTGGAAACGTTAAGGACGTTGACTCAGGACCGGGGCATCATCCTTATATTTGATGAGGTCATGACAGGGTTCCGTGTTGCATATGGTGGCGCCCAGGCCCTGTACGAGGTAATCCCGGATCTCACCTGTATGGGTAAGGTCATCGGGGGCGGGCTCCCGGTGGGGGCGTATGGCGGGAAGAAGGATATCATGAAGCAGGTCGCCCCTGAGGGCCCGGTTTATCAGGCCGGAACCCTTTCGGGGAACCCCGTGGCCATGGTAGCCGGCATCGCTACGTTGAAATGTTTGCGGCAGTCACGGTTTTATGAAACTTTGGAAGCCAGATCAGGCATGCTGGAAGCGGGCCTGAAAGAGGCTGCTGCAAAGGCACAACTGCCTATGGTAAGCAATCGGGTCGGCTCTATGATGGGGCTCTTTTTCACCGAAGAGCGCGTTTTCGACTTTGCCGGCGCCCAGAAGAGCGACCTGGAAACGTTTGCCAAATATTTCAGGGGGATGCTGAAACGGGGCATATACCTGGCCCCCTCCCAATACGAGGCCCTTTTCGTCTCAAGTGCCCACAATGAAGGGGATATCCAGGCGACGATCTTGGCAGCTGAAGAGGTTTTCGGCACTTTGCGAATTTAGGGATTGACTTGCAGGCAATGATATGATAGTTGGCGCTTGGTTCCTCAGAGGTCTGTCTGTTCGACAGGATCGGCACTTTGGGTAAGCGCTCTTTGTCATGAAAGAAGATACCAAGAAACTGTTCAGGGAGCTGTGGTATTACAGTAGCCTGAGTTTTTCCATCGCCTTGGCCATAGTGATCGGCCTGGCCATCGGTTACTGGCTCGACAATTCGATATTTCATACATCCCCGTGGCTGACCCTTATATTTCTTGGTTTTGGCGTAATTGCCGGATTTCGGAACATATATCTGGCCGTACAAAAGAGCCGGAAACTGTAAGAGAAAGATCAGGCCATGCGTATAGAAAGGAGATTGCTCAGATTTATCACCTGGACAAACTGGATCCTTTTATGCGCAGTCACGACCTCCGGTTTCATCCTGGCGCCAGGCCGCTTTGCCTGGGGCATCTTGGCCGGGGGTCTCATAGTCACGATCAATTTTCATCTATTGTATCGATCTCTCAAGCGCACCCTAAACCCGCCACACACGGCCAATACAACGGCGGTTTTAGGTAAATATTATATACGGTTTCTGGCCAGTGCTGTCATCATATTCATCCTTATAGCGGATCATTATGTAAATCCCTTGGGGCTCATCATCGGTCTATCAGTGGTGGTCACAAGTATCTTCATAGCGACATTCAATGAAATAAGAATAATCATTTTCAAGGAGGCGGCGTGATATGGAACACCCCATTTTCTTTTTAGATCAGCTGGTTGGCCTTCTGGGTCTTGATTTTATCCGTCACTATCTTTATGGACAGTTTCACACACCCCACGTCCTTTATACGTGGCTTGTCATGCTCCTTCTCATAGGGCTTATGGGTCTTGGCGCCCGGGGAGCAAGCATGATTCCCGCCAAGGGTCAGAACTTTCTCGAGATTATGATCGGCGGGATGGAAGAATTCGTGGTAGACGTCGCAGGAGAAGAAGGTCGCCGCTTCTTCCCGATCCTTGCCACCCTCTTCATCTACATTCTTGTCTGCAATCTTTTCGGCCTGATTCCGGGTTTCTACCCGCCAACGGGTACTGTAAACACGACGCTCTCTTGCGCACTCGTTGTCGTGCCGATGACCCATATCATTGGTGTCATGTATCACGGGCCTAAATATATTAAGCACTTTATGGGGCCCATATGGTGGATGGCACCCATCATACTCCCGATTGAGATGATCGGTCACATGGCCCGCGTGCTTTCGCTCAGCATTCGTCTTTTTGGAAACATCGCAGGTCACGAATTGGTGGTAGGAATTCTCTTTATGCTGGCAGGCGCGTTCTTTGCCCCGTTGCCGATAATGGCCCTGGGTATCTTCGTGAGCGTTGTGCAGGCCTTTGTATTCTTCTTGCTTTCGACCATGTACTTCTCTGGTGCAATGGAACATGCCCACTGATAAATAGATAAATAGAATGGTGCAATGGAAGAAGCCCATAAAAAAACCTAGAGTAAAGGAGGGAAAAGTCCATGTTCAAGAAACTGTCATTGTCAACACTGATGTCCGCATTTATGATTTGTGCCGTCTCCACTGTGGCATATGCAGCAGGTGACGAGATTGCCCTGGCCGGTTTGAAGTACTTCACGGTTTCCGTGTTTACTGCCGGTTTTGCGATCGCCTTCGCTGCCTTTGGGGGCAGTATCGGACAAGGCTGGTCAATCAAGAATGCGGTCGAAGGCATTGCCAGAAACCCGGAGTCTTCCGGTAAGGTGACCGTGACCCTGTTGATCGGTCTCGCCATGGTTGAGTCTCTGGTTATTTACACCCTGGTTATTGCCCTGATTCTAATCTACGCACATCCGCAGTCTAAAGCTATTGCAGCACTGTTCGGTAACTAATTGAGCAGAATAGCACGGGGCTGCACCTGCCTTTAGCGGGCAGTGTGCAGCCCCGTTTTTTTCTTGCTTTTATTTTACGCCTTTTCTTTCAAAGACTACCCCCGCAAGATTCAAACAATTTTTACGCATATAGACTGAAGAATATTATTCGAGAAATTTGTGAAAATTCCCTCAATCGCAATCGCTCGCCTGTCGGTTTACGCAAGAAACCTTGAGTTCTTAGACCAAAAAGGCGTAGAAGTCGTCTCGTCGGTTCGCTTGGCTGACGCCTGCGGTATTAACCCGGCACAGATTCGGAAAGATCTTGCCTACTTCGGTCAATTCGGAGTTAGGGGAGTCGGCTATTATGTAAAAGAGCTTATTCTTGAGATTAGAAAGATCCTTAGCCTGGACAAGAAGTGGCGTTTGGGTCTGGTGGGAGCGGGAAATCTCGGCTCGGCCCTATTAAGACATGCCCAGTTCGTTGATGGGAGTTATACCTTTGTGGCAGCATTCGACAGAAAACCGAAGAGAATCGGCGCCAGGATAGGCGGCATAGAGGTTTCCCCCATAGAAGCCATGAATGATATAGTCAAGAAAATGGGTGCTGAGATAGGCGTGATTGCCGTAAAGCCGGACTGGGCGCAGGAGGCTGCCGACTTGCTGGTCACGGCTGGAGTTCGCGGCATTCTGAATTTTGCGCCCATCCAACTCCAGTGTCCGGCCCACGTCTTTACCGAAAACGCAGATTTTAGTCTCAGGTTGGAGGCCCTCTATTACAGGCTCACCCCAGCAAAGTCGCGACGAAAACGCCACATGAAATCCGGGTCGGTAATCGCACCCAAATAACGCAGTCCGCGCAGATATAGTTGAGGTCTCTTGTTCTTCCTGTTTGTCTCCGGTTCTTTCCTTTTGGTTGGGGGAACTCCGTGCTAGTGTTATGTCCCAGCAATTATTTACAAAAGTCACAGCTCACATGATCTGCACGTTGAGTAATTAACGTGTAAAATTCGAAGCACGAAATTCGAAATCCGTACTG
>SDBU01003081.1_pt1 | contig 21490 bp, 21 predicted proteins | sample 2277071 | NCBI WGS metagenome assembly SDBU01 (sample SAMN10397929, study PRJNA504765) | marine sediment metagenome | isolation source: marine sediment core GS08_GC12, 126 cmbsf | place: Arctic Ocean: Gakkel Ridge, Loki's castle | collected 2008
CTCAAAAGTAAAGGCACACGGGTTGCTGAGTTGACCGTGGACAGTGAGAACAAAACAGCTTGTGCCCTTTACCAGTCCATTGGTTTCAGGGTTCGGACGAGCAGTTTCTGGTATGAAAAGGCGATAGGCTAGGGCACGGGGGCCAAGTAATCAGCCAGCACCATCTGTAATTCTTCAGTAATCGCCTCAGCGATATTTGACCAGCCGAATCGGGTTACTGATGCCCGAATTGAGAGAGCAGATTTTATGTCAGGGCTTGGCCTTGAAAGAAGCGAAGTTATTTTATCGGCGAGGAGGTGGGGAGTATTGTCGGTTACCACATAGCCCGTCTCTCCCTGGCGAATAACACTTCTGAGGTCACCTACATCAGCCGCCACTACCGGTGTGCCGCAAGCCAGGGATTCCAGGGCTACCAGTCCAAAGCTTTCGTAATAGGAGGGAACGACACAAGCATCAGCCGCACTGTAAAAATAAGGCATTTGTTCATGCTTTATCAAACCCAGGAAGGTAACTGAATCCTGTATATGGAGGTCCGCGGACAGCCCCTGTAGCCTTTTCATTTCGTATTGGCTGTGTTCATCGCCGCCGATGATTACCAATCTTGGCGCTTGACCATTTTGCAGATAGGGCATAGCCTTTAGTAGCTGGTCTATGCCCTTTAACGGCTCAATCCTGCCGACAAACAGGATGACCTTATCGTCAACAATGCCCAGCTGCTGCTTTACCGTCTCTTTGTGCATAGGCTTAAATAGCTCCAGATTCACTCCGCAAGGGACCACACCGATTCTCTCCGGCGAAGGGCCGTAGTGCAGAATGACATCCTCTTTTTCCCTCTCCGTTGGGGCGATAATATAATGGCAATTTTGGGCCAAGTCTCTTTCCGTCTCAATACGAAGTTCAGGCTCATTTTCTCCAATAGCAATGGCATTCTTAACCGCACCTAACGTGTGGAACATGGTGATATGAGGGACATTCCACCACTGTTGTAGGCATTTCCCCACCCAACCCGAAAGCCAGTAATGGCTGAATACCAAATCATACCGGAGACCATTATGCTTCCTGAAATTCTCCAGATTGCAGGCAAAGTCGGGAAGATAGGAATACACGGCCAGCTTATGTATCTCCCCGTCCTCGCCTGCCCCGAGGTGAATAAGTCGAGCATTCTGGCCAAGCTCATAGCTTTGACTGTCTTTGGGGTCATGAACACGGGTATAGACATCTACCAAATGTCCTTGCTTCCCCAGTTGGCGAGCAAGCTCCCGGATGTAGACACTCATGCCGCCGGTATCTTTCGCTCCCAGATTGCCTATGGGACAGCTATGCACACTGAGCATAGCTATTCTCAGTTGATTGGCTAGCATCAGAGTTCTCCCCTCTCTAGTATCACTTGATAGTTATCTGGCATCGGTATAAGGGGATTTCTCTCCCGCCCAAGTGATACTTGTAGGCTTCATCCCCTTTGAGGAAGTCAAACTTTTTTTTACCCTGTTGGATGCTCTCTTTGATACAGAGGACCTTACACAGTAGCCCCACGCTTAAGGAGTTATATTGGGGGTTGTAACCGCTATTATAGAGATATAAACAATCATGGTAATCGAAGCACATAATTATAGCCGTGGGCAGCCCGTCCAGCTCAAGAATGCCGAACCTTAGCAGACCAGCCTCAGCCATAGCATCTGCCAGTGACCTGAAAAACGATTCCATTCGGGCAGTCAGGAAAGTTGCTTTATCTCTCCTGCCCTCGGAGAACATCTTTAGGAAAGCATCCATGGTGTCATGGACAGACGCACTATCCTTAACAAAGTAGTAATCTACCCTGCCCGCTTCCGATAGTCTCCTTAGTTTGCGTCTCACTTCATGGCGTTGCTTGGCAGTCAATGTCGCCAGATATTCGTCCCAGGTAGAGGGTAAATCTAACTCCAGAGAAATATCCTCCGGGTGGCAGACAACCTCATACCCCCGGTTCTGGGCTATAGCTACAAGGTCAGTGAGCACTGTGGAATCGGGCCGCAACGGCCCCAGGTCCAAGTGATTCATACCCTCCTGCCTCAGATCATCGAGCAGAACATCGAAGAAATCCCTTTCCATTCCGGGAGCAACAACAAAGTCGAGGTAATCACAGACATCAGCACCGCCGATGATAGAGGTTCTTTCCCCGCTCACTAGAAGTGGGGCAATGCCAATGATTTTCTCCCCCTGTTTAACCGCGCTCAAATGCAGTTCAGCTTCAGCGCCAAACTCTTGCCACCAGACCTTCAACCAGGCAGGCAGGACAAAGATCGAATTCCACTTCAAATGGTGACTTGGGTCAGTCCAACAGGAAGCAAGGCTATCAAAGCTCTCTTTGGTAATGGTGTAGTTCATACTTGCACGAATTAGGATAGCATCTTTGCCATACTTGAATCAACATAGCTATATTACATATTGGTTTAAACATTCTGCCCAATCGTGACCTTTCTGTCTCTTATTCATCCAACCCTCCTTCACACAAGTAACGCAGACGTTTCATCGCACCAGATTATTATCACACCACCAATATCTGGGCAACAAGTCTGAACACCCTACTTGGTTTCTGCTTCCTCTAGCAGGTAGACATGCTGTTCTACTTCTACTAGGTCAGGGTTATCAACACTCCCCAGGGTATAGACGATAGATATGTCGTTTTCCCTCAAGAAGGCGGTGTCAGTGCAGCCATCATCCAGGAATGCATAGACTTCCTCATCCCTGGGCGTGGGATAGGCATGTATTCTGGTGTAGATGCTTTTCTCGGCGATGGCAACAAAGGCGGTGGCTTTCCACGGGTCTAGTATCGCCTTCTCATAGCTCTCATCAACATTATCTTTGATCCAGACAAATGTTTGGTAATCCTGGCTATCAATCATATGGTAGTAAGGAGTATCCTGGCGGTTGGGAATGTACATAGCCAGTATTACACCGATGAGAACCAGACACAAGATATTACCCACATTCTTAACTAAGAAGGATTCGGGCCCGCCGATGAGTTTGCTGAGTTTAGCCGGCAACCTGATCGTCCTTACTCCCATCAACCCAGCCCCGGCAACAATGCCGAGCATCAACACCATGTAGGTTAACCCTCGTTCATACATTATTGATACTCCATAATGCAAGGTGAAAAAGACGACCAGCATCACCAGCAAAGCCAGTAAACCTAATACCAAGCCGTAGTTTTTCTTCCCACCCCTTATCGCCAGCACGAAGGTCCCCAGTAGACAGAGGCCGATGGGGAGATAACCATAATCCTGTATGATCCGTGGTAGGTCAACCCAGAAGGGAACAGGCTGAGGAGCAAACAGCGACTCCGCCGTAGACAGCAGCAGATCGAATATCCAGGGGAAAAGCGCCAGGAATGGGATAGCCAATGCCAGTGTTATACCCAGGCTATGCTTGAAGTCGCCTTTCAGGTTGAGCAGGATAAAGGGAGCAACGACAATGACTAAGCCCACCGCTGTCGCCGCATGCAGGGAAAGCAGAAAGCCGGCAAAGAGGAAGAGCACCAGATAAGACCACCGGGTTCTGAAGTTGAAGGCGATAAAGAGGGCTAAAGGGATAAAAACCATTCCCATCGCCAGCGGAACAAGGAAGGCAGGACCAAGAATTCCCACCGTGGTTGGTATCAAGCAGGTAAAGAAGGCAGCTTCCCAGCCAAATCCCCGCCTCTGAGCCAGAATATATACTGAGAGGACGGTGATCATAAAGACGACACCAGGGAAATACCTGAAGATAGTTAGCCAGGAGATACCGCTAATACTTTGAAATACTCCCCAGAACAGGTGGAAGCCAGCTTCCAGATTGGAACTAAGGCTCAGGAACTCTTGTCCGGAGAAGGGGTTAATGAAGGTAGTATTGTGTGCTTGCAGCATTGCCTTGGACAAGGCCAGGTGAATCCACTCATCTATATGTAAAGGGTAGGGGTAGTTGAGGTGCGGAATGAAGGCTATGTAAAATGCCAGTGCCAGTATTGGCACTAGCTTTAAGTAGTCCGATTTAGCCAGCTGCCATATATTCTGCCGATTCATGCTGATCCATCCCAATCTAAGATTGGTGCTGCTGATATTGAACAACGCTATATATCTGTCTTCCCGAAACGAGTCTGATAATAGCTAATTGTCTGAAGCAATCCCTCCCTGACAGAAAGCTGTGCCTGCCAGCCCAGCTCTTTTCGTGCCTTGGTGGCATCAAGGCAGATATGATAAATCTCCCCGGCTCGAACCGGCGCATAGAGGGGGTCTCCCGAATAGCCGAGCATCTCAGCCAAGAGAGCAAACATCTTCCTATCAGAGGTTTCTACGCCGGTGCCAATATTATAAATGGCATTGTTTCCCCGCTCTATAGCCAGCAGGTTAGCTGCCACCACATCAAATACATGGGTATAATCCCGGGTCTTATCCCCGGAACCAAAGATAGTTGGCTGCTCTCCCCCGAGCATCTGTCTGGCGAAGATAGCCACCACCCCCGCTTCTCCACCAGGGCCCTGCCGCGGACCATAAACATTTGGGTATCTCAGCACCACATATTTAAGCCCGTATTGAATACCGTAAAGGTGAAGATAATGCTCCACAGTGTGCTTGGAAACCCCGTACGGAGAGATAGGATTTATAAGGTGCTTCTCATCCACAGGTAAGGATTGTGGCTCCCCGTAAATTGCTCCGCCGGAGGAGGCGTAGATAATCCTTCTCACTTCAAAGCGGGTACAGTTGAGAATGACATTAAGGCTGCCCAGAATGTTTTCCCGGGCATCAAAGACGGGGTCAGCTACTGACCTGGTGATGACCATTTGAGCTGCCTGATGGCTAACTATCTCTGGTCTTTCCTGCTCGAAGACATCAGCAAGCTCGGCATCACCGATGCTCATCTTATAGAATGTGGCGCTGGGATTAACGTTCTCCAAGAAGCCGGTAGATAAATTGTCTACGACCACCACCTGATGACCCCGCTCAATTAAAGCATCAACTATATGGGAGCCAATAAACCCTGCTCCTCCAGTAACTAAGACTTTCACTGTTACTCCTTTACATCAATCCAAAGGTGAAGCTTCAGGTAAGGCTCACTTTCCCCATTTTTATACAATAAGAACTCCACCTTCTGAGCTTCTCCCGCTCTATCTGGAGTAAACCTCACTATTTCCTCCCACTTCTCATCATGTCCCAGCTGCAGCGGGCCTGTCTGATTGTTGCTTACGCCATCTATCCTCACCTTTACCCAGTAGCTCACTATCTCATGCTCCCGGTTGATAATGCCCACCATCACTCTGCCTTCCTCCCCCACCCTCAGCTCCCGGGGATAGTCTATAGCCTTGCCCTCCAACCCTAAATAAAACTCGGTAAACTTCTCCCCGACCCCGGGGGTGGCAATGACATAGCCCAGAGTGCCTATAGCTCCCAGTATCGCCGCTACAAGGATAATGGATAGCATCTTGTCTATGAAGCTTTTCCCTCTCCACGAAGGCAGACTCAAATTGAAGGAAACTTTAAACCTTTCTGCCTGAGCCAACCCCCGTTGTCGATACCAGGCAACTATCGAGGTAATAGTGATAAAAATGGTGAGAGAGATAAGGACAGGGTATAGCCTGATGCCCCAGAAGGTATAGTTAAGGATGAGTCCGACGAGCGGAACCACGGCAATGGAGAGCCCAAAGCTCAACGCCACCCTTTCAATGCCATCCAGGGCATCTCTCCTGGGAAATAGAGCGGCTACCAATATATACCCGGGGAAGAACAGCACAAGGGGCAACCCCAGGATTATGCGCAAAATGTTAGAGGGGAAGAAGGTTATGATAATAATGAGCAGGACTGCCAAGATATTCACGAGCAGGAGTTGATTTTGGAGTCTTATCCTCATAATAGAGCAATATCCTCAGCCGAGTCGGTTACCATAAGTATATAGCAGGAACATAACTGCAAGCAAGGGTGACGCGCTGGCTAATCGCCCGAACCATCTAGCCCGATTGACTTGAGCCCAGTCGAGGCTTATCACAGGAAAGCCACATGAATATTCAACAACCAGAGCCATCTAAAGATGATAAAAATTACCACAAAACTTATGTTGCCAGTTGACACAATTTAGCATATATCTTGACATTTGTCCACCAATCACTTATAATAGCACAAGCTACGTGAGGTGAAACCTTGCTCAATACAGTTTGTGGGTAGGATCTAGTGAAAGGATAACTGCCAACTGACACAAGTTGACACCACATATTGATACTTGTTTACCAGTAACTTATAATATTAAACGCTGTATGAGGTGAAACCCAGCCTAATGTGGCTTATGGGGTAAATATATGGACCAGTTTAGTGCAAAGGTAAAGGAACTGCGAAAGAAGATGGGTTGGGCGCAGGAGGATTTGGCGCGGCAGATAGATGTCAGCCTCTCCACGGTCCAGCGCTGGGAGGGTAAGGGAGCTAAGCCTACTCGTCTCGCCCGCAAAGAGCTTAAGAGGCTCTTCCAAAAGGCAGGAATTGTGGAGGGCTAGGGCGCTTACCAGGTGCTCAACCTAGACGAAGATAAAAAGGAGAGTGCCAAAGGTAAACTGCCAAGATTAGTGAAGGGCTACAAACCGGGGAGAAGCCATCTTCCTTGAAAATATGCTCTTTCTGCATGATGAGGAAATGCAATGCCAGTCAAACCAAAGGCCTTAGTGACCGATGCCCAGATGAGAAACTCACTTGCTATCATACGTTCGCTGGGGAGGAATGGCATAGAAGTAACCGGAGCGGAGGATACACGGTTCGCCACCGGGTTTTTCTCCAGGTACTGTAAAAAGAGGATAGTCTACCCCAATCCATATAAGCACCCTGACGAATTCGTGGATTGCCTGCTAAGAGTGGTGAGGGACGACCATTATGATGTCATTTTCCCCGTCACCGATGTCACGGCGACGCTCATCGGAAAATGCAAGGAGGAATTCAGCAGGTATGTGCTCGTTCCCCCGCCCGATTATAAGCTCTTCATGCAGGCTATGGATAAGGCGGAGTGCTTGAAAATCGCCCAAGAAAATGGCGTACCCTGTCCTGAAACATATTTAGTAGACAACGCTAAGGAACTGGAAGGGCTTAAAAACGAAGCCCATTTCCCCTTAGTAATAAAGCCCAGGAGAAGTTTTGGCTCGAGAGGATTGTATCTGTGTCGCTCACCAGGTGAGTTGGTTTCGGCATATCCCAAGGTAACCGCTGAGTACGGACCCTGCATAATTCAGGAATACATTCCCCCGGGCGGCGAGGAAATCGGAGTTTATGCCCTACTTAATTTCAACTCTGAACTTAGAGCGGTAACCGTGCAGAAAAGGTTGAGGTCTTACCCGGTATCCGGCGGTCCCAGCACACTGCGGGAAACCGTGAAGAGACCGGAACTGATAGAAGTTGCCCTCCGTCTGCTGAAGGCTCTAAGGTGGTCAGGAGTGGCTATGGTAGAATTCAAGACTGACCCCAGGGACAACCAGCCCAAATTGATGGAGGTCAATCCCCGGTGGTGGGGCTCACTGCAGTTATCGATACTTTCTGGAGTAGACTTTCCCTATCTACTTTACAAGCTGGTAACCGAAGGGGACGTGGAGCCAGTGCTGGATTACAAGGTTGGAGTGAGGTGCCGCTGGCTGCTCCCCGGAGATATTCTCTGGTTTCTGAGCGCTCCATCCAAGTTTTACAATTTGCCGCGGTTCCTCAGGTTTGAACGTAATGACGATATCATCTCGCGCCAAGACCTGGGACCAACCTTCGGCTTTCTATTAGCCAGTTTACGCTTTGCCTTCGATAAGGATATGTGGAAATTTGTGGTAAGAAGGTCATTATAAGCGAAATGATTAATGCTATGACCATAGACCTTGAACCCTGGCATATTGTTGAGTTGCTAAGAAAATATCCCCCTGAAGAAAAAGAGGAGCAAATAGAAGAGGCGGTGAAGCCAATATTAGATTTACTGAGTAAGTATAAAACCAGAGCTACTTTCTTTGTTTTGGGAATCGTTGCCGAGAAATATCCTCAGATTGTGCGAGAAATCTATGATAAGGGGCATGAAGTTGCTTCGCATGCTTATTCGCACAAAACGCTCCATGAGCTAGGGGAAGGCAATTTTGAAGCGGAGATTCAGAAATCGGTGCGGCTGTTAAAGTCCATTACCGGTGAAGCGCCCATAGGCTTCAGAGCGCCTACCTTCTCCATGGACAACTCCACAAGTTGGGTCCTTAGAGTTTTAAAGCAACATGGTTTCAAATATGATTCCAGCATTTTCCCCACAAAGACAATGCTGTATGGAGTCCCCAATGCACCGCTCCATCCTTATCGGCCATCAACAGATGATGTGGCTAAACATGACCCCGAGGGAGATATCATCGAATTTCCCCTGTCGGTTGTTAAGCTCGGCAGGAACATTCCAATATCTGGTGGTTTCTACTTCAGAGCGCTACCCCTGTGGTTTCTGAGGTTTGCCATAAGAAGGGTGAATATGGTAAGACCAGCGATTATATACATTCATCCCTGGGAGACATATCCTGAAACGCCGAGACTAAACAGTATGCCCTTGTTCTCCAGGTTTATAACCTATCATGGGATTAATTCAGCGCTGAAGAAAGTCGAGGGTTTGCTTGAAACATTCGAATTTAAGCCACTTCGTGAGTTCCTTGAAGGAGTTTGACTTCATATACATTTGTGTAATGAACTAATGGCAAAAATAAGGACCGGGTTATTCTTATGAGATTTATTCCAGCAGCGATGACCCCAATCCAGTTTGAGGACATATATCACGCCTTGGCGCAACATCTGGGCAATAAAGGACTCGCTGAATTTCAGCAGGCAATTGCTTCCTATCTGGGCGTCAAAAGGGCATATACGTTTACTTCTTTCCTGAGAGCAATCTACGCTTGTTTAACAAGTCTAAAGGAAATTGACAAGAGGGAAGAGGTCATTATCCCGAGATACTCTTGCCCCACGTTTGCCCATGCCATTCTTGCCTCCGGTTTGAAAATCAGATATTGCGATGTCAACCCCACTACCTTGAGTCTGGACATGAGTTCTCTGCACAAAATGAACCTGCAAAATGTTCTTGCCGTAATTGGTGTAAACCATTTTGGGTTAGTCAATCCTATGGATGAAATTGCTAACTTATGTAAAGCTAACAGCATTTATTTAATTGAAGACCTGGGATACACGCTGGGCAGTGAATATAAGAGCAAGAAATTAGGCACTTTCGGTGACTTTAGTATTCTAAACTTCCAGGAAGGTAAAGCTATTCCCATCGGTGGAGGGATGGTAACCACTAATCATGGCAATATTATGAATGGCTTTGATACCAGTAACCGGGCGAAACAGAAAGCTAATATTCCTACGATGCTTGGCTATAAATTCCTCTCAGGCCCACATTCCTACTTTTTATTTATGAAGATGAGTAAACTGCTTAATTTAGACGTGCGGAAACGTTTTTCTATGGAAGACACTATGCGATACACTGCCGATGAATATGATTATAAGTTTAGCTCAGACACCACTTTGAAATCTATATCCAATTTTCAAGGGGCACTGGGTTGCTATATATTATGTAATATAGACAGGCATATCAAAAGCAGAGAGGAAAATGCATCCGTACTTGAAGCTGAATTGCGCGGACTTGATAGTATAAGCACAATCCAAAAAGTGACGGGAACCAGCAAAGTTCACTATATTCGTTACCCGGTTCTGGTAAGAAAAGAGGCTCGGAGCCAGATACTGGCAGAACTCTTGAGCGAAGGAATAGAAGCCAGCCCTATGTATTCCGAATATCTTGTGAGTATAGACGCAGGCGAATTTCCTGGGGCAGAGAGAATTTTAAACGAGATTCTAACTCTGCCATGCCACCCCGGGGTAAATGAAGAAGACTTAAAAACAACTATACGGATAATAAAGAGATTTAACTAACATTTACCTCGACAAGAGAGGAAACTGGAAAGAATATGAAAGGCAATGATACAGCCAATACAAATTTGAGAGTGTTATTAATCCATCCACCTGCAGAAACTTTTAAGTTGGACAGCATTCCTTTAGGTCTAGCTTACATTGCTTCAGTGGCTAGAGAAAAGAAGCATAAAGTGCGAGTAGTAGAATTAGACCCTAGCTTTACTAAAGAGGAACTGGAGAAAATCGTGGCAGAATTTGCTCCGGAGGTTGTTGGAATAAGCGCCATGACACTCCAGATTGTTCAGGCGTTCAAGGCGGCAGACTTTGTTAAGGATGCATCACCGGGTGTGATTACAGTTCTTGGTGGGGCTCATGTCAGTGCTCTTCCAGATTTAACGCTAAATAACCCTCATATTGACGTCATTGTTCATGGTGAAGGAGATGAAACATTTGGTCAGCTATTAGACTGTCTCAGCTCGGGGAAGGATTTCAAAAATTTAGAAGGAACAGGTTATAGAGAGAATGGGAAATTGATCATCAATCCACCCAGAGCCCTTCTCCAAAATCTGGATAGAATTCCTTCCCCTGCTTTGGATCTCTTTGATTATACTCGATACAATGAAGGAAGCATGATCTCAAGTAGAGGCTGTCCTTTCAGATGCATATTTTGTGCTGCATCTGTTATCCATGGGCATAAACTGAGGTTCGCCAGCGCGCAAAGGGTGGTTGATGAAATGGAGTTATTGGTTAAAAAGTACCATTATGACCATGTGAGATTCTGGGATGACACCTTTACCGCCAATAAGAAAAGAGTGGGCGAAATCTGCGATGAGATATTAAAACGAAGATTACCAGTTACCTGGAGTTGTTATGCTCATGTTGTCACTCTGGATGAGGAACTTTTGGCTAAGATGAAGCAGGCTGGATGTTGTTATTTAGAGTTTGGGATAGAGAGCGGCTCGCCAAGAATACAGAAGATATTGAATAAGAATCTAAACTTGGAGAGTGTCAAAAGGACAATAGAACAGGTTCACAAGGCAGGATTAGGGATAAAAACTGATTTTATGCTCGGAGCCCCCGATGAAACTAAGGAGGAAATATATCAGTCCCTTAAATTAGCTATAGATTTGGACCCCGATGTTGCCAGTTTTGCCATTCTGATGCCATACCCTGGCACTCCATTATATAGCACGAGTTATGGAGATGGTCCCCCGGAAGGTGACTGGAACAGGTTTATTCACTCGCCTCTTTATGCCAAAGTGACAGACGATAGCTCTCCCCTGGTATCAAAGCATCTTTCCAGAGAAGAACTCGACAGACTGATGCGTTATTGCCACCGTAAATTCTATTTTAGGTCTAAATATATTTTCTCCCGGTTATTCGTTAGAGGCTTCTACCATACCAACGGGCGTCCTATACCCCCATTATGGAAAATCCGAAGAATGAGAGACCTTAAAATTCTGCTTGGGATGACGAGGTCATTATTCACCTCTTTTGTGAAAAGGAGCGGCTATTAAAATGGAAATCGCCTGCATTTTTGATGCAACTTACCTATACCAAAGGCAGCTTGAAATGAAGTGTTGGATTGGTGGAAACAGGAGGAACCCTGAATGAATGCCGATGCGCTAAAGAATGCCATAGACCGATTTGATAACGCTCGAATATTAGTAATTGGTGACCTGATGCTGGACCAATACATGAAGGGCACCGTGTCGCGTATCAGCCCGGAGGCACCAGTGCCGGTGGTGGAATTTGCCTCCGAGAGCTTTAATCCCGGGGGAGCAGGAAACACAGCAACCAACATAAGCGCATTACAAGGCGAAGTAATCGTTGTAGGGGTTATCGGGAATGACGTGAACGGCAAGAAGTTGCTTGATTTAATCCAGGAAAAAGGAGTAGACATAGAGGGAGTAATCACTGTTGACAACAGACCAACTACTGTAAAAACACGAATCATAACAGAACAACAGCAGGTGGTGAGAATCGATAGAGAAGTAAGGGATGAAATAAGTGATAAATATGTCGAACAAATCTTGGATTTTGTAAGTAAGAAACTCGGATACATAGATGCTATTCTCATCTCCGACTACGATAAAGGTTCAATTACAATGGGGCTGCTGAAAGGTTTGGTACCCTTGGCAAAAAGGCAGGGTAAACCCATCATTGCTGATTCCAAGTTCAGACATCTTTCGGGTTTTCAGGCTGTAACATCCATCACACCCAACCTCAAAGAGGCAAGTGCTATCACCGGGATTAGGACTACGGATGAAGCTGGCATTCATAATATGGGACGCTGGTTGGCTACGCGGCTTAAGTGTGAAACAGTTCTCATCACCTGTGGAAAGGATGGAATGGCTCTTGTTGCCAGTAATGGTGATATGACCATCATACCTTCAGTTGCTAAGGAAGTATATGATGTAACCGGTGCCGGCGATACCGTAGCAAGTGTCTTCACTCTAGGATTAGCCACTGGAGCAAGTGCAACGGATGCCGCTATAATTTCCAATATCGCTGCCGGAATAGTTGTTGGGAAATTTGGTGCTGCCACGGTAACTAAAGATGAACTAAATCATGAATTAGAGGTTCTAAAAAGAGATGGTCTACCTAGAATTAAGAGAATTAGAGCAGATCGTAAATCGGCTTAAAACAGCCGGTAAAAAAATAGTTTTAACTAACGGCTGTTTTGACCTTTTACATACCGGCCATGTGAGATATCTGGAGGAAGCCAAGAAATTGGGAGATATACTAATAGTGGGCGTTAACAGCGATAGGGCCACAAAGGAATTGAAGGGTGAAGGCCATCCGATTGTCCCGGAAGAGGAAAGGGCGGAAATCATATCCTCTTTAAGATGTGTTGATTATGTGGTGATTTTCAATGAATTAAATCCAGAACGCTTAATAGAAGAAATAAAGCCCGATATTCATGCCAAAGGAGGAGACTATACCATAGACAAAATCCCTGAGGTAAAGCTAGTTGAATCGCTTGGTGGCAAGGTAGTTATTGTAGAGGAAGTAAGAGGAAGGTCAACAAGCAACATTATCAAGAAGATATTAAGCAGTTTTGGTAAATCTTATACCGGTGACAGAGACAAAACTTAAATGTCCTTAAATATTAATAGGATGCGAGTGAAGGGGATATCAGATGAAAGTTGAGCTAATGATGTTTTTGGATAAGTGGGTCGGCATCCCCTTGTGTATCATTTTAAGTATTGGCAGAGTGTTCGATCTTTTAAGAAGGCATAAGCAGAAGGAAATAAATAAAATTCTGGTTATTCGGTTATGGGGCACTGGGGATTTGGTCATTGCGCTGTTTGCTTTAAGAGCTTTACGGAAAAGCTTCTCCAAAGCACATATTACACTGTTAGTTGCCGCTAACATTACGGATATTGTGGAGGGGGATCCCAGCATAGATAAATTAATAGTCCTCAACACCTCAAAAATATTCAAAGCTGTAAGAAGTTTCTCAAGCGCATTAAGAGAGATCTGGAAGGAAAGATTTGATTTAGTAATAGATTTGGAGCAATTCTCAAGAACTTCGGCTTTATTCGCCTATCTTTCAGGGGCAAGGGTAAGAATAGGATTTGATACCTCTAAGCAGTGGCGAGGTTTTTTATTTACTCACCGAGTTCCATTTGATGATGAGCAGCATACCCTGGAGTGCTTTTCAGACCTGATAAGCGCAGCCAGCATCTCATTGCCAGTTAAGAAATTAGAAAAACTCTGGATAACCGCTGAAGATAGAAGATTTGCGTCCGAATTCTTGAAAGCTCATAAAGTTACTGATGATGATGTCAAAATAGGAATTCATATAGGCTCTGGTGAGCGTGGGCTTTTCAAGCGTTGGCCAAAAGAGAGATTTGCCGAGCTTGCTGATAGGCTTATGAAAGATAACGGGGGCAAGGTAGTATTTGTAGGCGGACCGAATGAGATTGAAGACGTTGAAGAGACCATCAGGTTGATGAATTCTGAACCTATCAATTCTACCGGTAAAATCACTTTGAAACAATTAGCTGCCTTGCTAGAAAATTGTAGCTTGTTTATCGGCAACGATACAGCCCCAATGCACATTGCCGCCGCCATGGGAACTCCTACAATAGGGCTTTTTGGTCCGAGTACCCCTCTTAGATTCGGGCCTTATGGAAAGGAACATGTAGCCATATACAAGGATGTGGGATGTAATCCTTGTATCACTATGCATTCAGGGAAAAAGGCGAAATGCACTAAACAATATTATTGCATGCGTGCGATAAGCGTCGGTGATGTAATGGAAACAGTGGATAGTATAACCAGCTCTAAAATTCAAGGGAGGCCTTTACTAAAAGAGAAATGAAAAAAGTATTAGTGACCGGTGGGGCCGGTTTCATTGGCTCTAATCTAGCACTTGTCCTACAAGAAGAAGGACTAGGGGTAATAATTGTGGATGATTTCCATAAAGGCAGCTCCAGGAATTTGGCTGGTTTTCAAGGTGATGTTGTAGCTAAAAGCATCCTAGAAGTAAACGAAAGGTACCTTAAAGGTATAGATGCCATCTTTCATCAGGCCGCTATCACCGATACTACTATAAAAGATGAAGAGTTGATAGTAGGGGTCAACGTGGAGGGTTTTAAGCGACTTTTAGGCCTTGCCGTTAAGTATCATGTCCCCTTCATTTATGCGTCTTCAGCTGGTGTCTATGGGAATGTCCCAGGTTCTCAGAAGGAAGAAATGGCAGGAAATCCTCTTAACCTATATGGTTTATCTAAATGGAAAGCTGATTGTCTCGCCAAAGAGGCTATGGAGACAGCCAGGTCACCTATAATAGGACTCCGTTATTTTAATGTTTTTGGACCGGGTGAAGCCCACAAAGGAAAAATGGCTTCTATGATATGGCAGCTGGCTCTGCAGATGAAGGCTGGCCAGAGGCCGCGAATCTTTAAGTGGGGAGAGCAAAAAAGGGATCAAGTTTACGTTAAAGACGTTGTGCTAGCTAATCTTCTGGCTTTGAGAGCTAAAAGAAGCGGGATTGTAAACATAGGGACTGGGCAGGCGACAAGCTTCGCCGAAATCGTTCAGGTATTGAATAAAGTTTTGGGCGTCGACTTACAACCAGAGTACATCGATAATCCCTATAGCGAGGTCTATCAAAATCATACTGAGGCTGACTTGAATCTGGCGAAATCCTTACTGAGGTACAAGCCTGTTTGGACATTCAAGAGTGCGGTAAAGGATTACATGAACGTGGTGAGGATTGAGGACTGCCTTTTTGCAGAAACAAGGGGCGATTTGGAAGGATTACAGACATGAAAGGATATAACAATATTATATGGCGTATCTGACGCCAGCAAAAATGGGACACGTGATGAGATTAGCCCTAAAAATTGGGGGGACTGAATGGTTATTCGCAGCAAGGCTCCGCTAAGGATTAGTTTTGGCGGTGGGGGCACAGATGTCTCACCTTATCCTGAGGAGCAGGGTGGAGCTACCATCAGCGCTACAATTGATAAATATGCTTACTGCACTCTGATAGAGCGGCATGATGAGCATATTAAGGTAAAGTCTTTAGACTACGACATCACGGCTAATTACCAAACTAATTGTAAACTTCAATATGACGGCAAGCTCGATTTGGTAAAGGCAGCCATAAATGCGATGGAGATAAGTGAAGGATTTGACCTTTTCCTTCATGCTGATGCCCCCGCTGGCTCCGGCCTGGGAACTTCATCTACTATGACGGTAGCTCTCGTGGGTTCAATTCAAGATTGGCTGAAACGCCCTCTTACCGACTATGAAATTGCCGAACTGGCTCATCATATCGAAAGAGAAGAGGCAGGGATAAAAGGTGGAAGGCAGGACCAGTATGCAGCGACCTTTGGCGGGTTCAACTTTATAGAGTATTTTGGTGATAGAACGGTAGTCAATCCCCTTCGTATCAAAAGAGATGTCCTTAATGAGCTGGAATACCGATTGATGCTGTGCTACACGGGGAAGACAAGGTTATCTGCCGGGATTATTGTTGACCAAGTAGACGGCTATGTGCAAAAGAGGAAGGAAGTAGTCGATGCTCTTGACGAAACCAAGAAGTTAGCCTTTGCCATAAAGAATACCCTCCTTTTAGGAAAGCTAGACGAGTTCGGAAGTTTACTCGATGAAGGATGGAAGGAAAAGAAAAGATTATCGGCTAAGGTAAGCAATCCCCAAGTTGACGAAATGTATGAGAAAGCGAAGAAAATCGGCGCTATTGGGGGTAAGTTACTGGGGGCTGGCGGAGGAGGATACCTGCTACTATTTTGTGAATTTGATAAATGGCACATTGTAGCGGAGGCACTCGAAAAAATGGGAGGCACGATTATGAAATTCGCATTTGAATACAGAGGGTTACAAACCTGGAAGACAGGCGGTAGATAACTGATGGAACAGGAAATTGAGGTTATCAAGCAAATTGAAGAAAGTATCAATCTGAAGGAAGAGCTTAAAGCTCAGTCTCGGGTATTAATCAGTATTGCTGAACAAATAATACGAGCCTTCCGAGCCGGGAATAAAGTCCTTCTCTTCGGAAATGGCGGCAGTGCCGCTGATGCTGAGCATATTGCCGCTGAACTTGAAGGAAAGTTTTGCCGGGAGAGAGAACCTCTCCCAGCAATTGCTTTAACTGCTAATTCTCCTGCTCTTACTGCTATTGCCAATGACTATGGCTATGAAGTGGTCTTTGCCAGGCAGGTGAAAGCTTTGGCGAAAAAGGGGGACGTAGTTATTGGTATCAGCACCAGTGGCGAGTCTCCCAATGTTCTCCGAGGCATAGAGCAGGCCAAGCGAATCGGTGCCACCACCATAGCCTTCACCGGGCAAGGTGGCAAGTTAAAAGAATCGGCTGATTATGTCCTCTCTTTACCTTCTAACAATACCCCTCGGCTTCAAGAAGCCCATATTACCGCCGGTCATATTATTTGCTACTTAGTGGAGGAAGGTCTGTTCGGGGAAAAGGATGAATAGGACAGTTTTCATCGATAGGGATGGAACGATAAGCCGAGATGTCCCTTACTGCCGCCGACCTGAGGATTTTGAACTCCTTCCCGGGGTAGCTGAGGGAATCAGGCTGCTAAATGAACATGGCTTCAAGGTAGTAGTAATCACCAACCAATCAGGAATTGCCCGCGGCTACTTCACTGAAGAAATGCTGGCCGAGATTCACGATACAATGCGCAGTGAACTGGCTAAATATGGTGCTCATCTCGATGCTATCTACTACTGTCCCCATCATCCCGATAGCCATTGCTCCTGTAGAAAGCCCCAGCCCGCCATGCTCCTCCGGGCTGCTCAAGAGCTTGACCTGGACCTATCACATTCCTATGTCATTGGAGATAGTGACATGGACATCCAGGTGGGCAAGACAGCTGGTTGTAAGACCATACTGGTGCTTGAATCCGCCGAGGCAGAAACGGGAAGGAAGCAAACCCCGGAGCCTGACTTTGTAGCTCCTACCGCCTATGATGCCGCCAGATGGATAATATGCCAGCTGAAATCCGAGCCTGACAAGAATGTTATCACAACAAATCAGATATTGCAGGAGTAGAAGATGAAAGAGATGCGTGTACCCTGGGCTATGCCTTATATCGGAAAGGAAGAACTGGACGAGGTTATTGATACCGTAAAATCAACCTGGGTTACCATGGGGCCCAAGGTAAAGAGGTTGGAGAGCGAAATATCCGGTTATATTGGTGTCAAGCATGGCATAGCGGTTAATTCCGGTACTGCTGCCCTGGATGTGGCGCTAAAGATGATTGATATTCAGCCCGGGGATGAGGTAATCATACCGGCAATGGCCTATATTGCCACCGCCAATGCCGTTCTATATCAACACGCCCGGACGGTTTTAGCCGACATCGACCCGGCTACCTATACCATAGACCCTGATGATGTCTCCAGGAAAATCACCAGCAAAACAAAATGCATAATGCCAATTGATTATGGTGGTCAGGGAGCAGACTATGATGCCCTGATGAGAATTGCAGAAGAGCATAAGGTCCATTTAGTGGTAGATGGAGCGGCATCAATAGGTGGGGAATATAAAGGGAGAAAGCTCTGCTCTTTTGGCGAGATTGCTACCACCAGCTTTCATGCGGCCAAGGTTATGACCACAATAGAAGGAGGCATGGTTTTCACCAGCGATGACGAACTGGCAAATCGGGCAAGAATTATTAGAAACCAAGGAGAAGACCCCAAAGCGAAGTATTATCACACCCTTCTCGGGCATAATTATAGAATGACTGACCTCTACGCATCGATTGGTTTGGCACAATTCAAGCGATTGGATGACATCATTAGGAAGCGCGCCAGCCTAGCGGAATATTACACCCAAAACCTCCGAGGATATGCTGATGCTATCGAGCTGCCTTATGTGGCTCCACACAACAAACATGCCTGGTTCCTCTATTCCGTCTTAGTGGATAATTGCGATGAGGTGGAGATATACCTCCGCAGCAAGGGAGTTGATACAAGACGGTCGTGGCCACTACCAATTTATAAGCAGCCAATCTACCAGGATGCCTTTCACGATGCTAGTTATCCGGTAGCTGAGAAGGTCTCAAAGCGCATTCTAAACCTGCCGATGTATTATGCCATGACACAAGAAGAGCAGGACTATGTCATAAAACACCTAAAGGATGCGGCAAAAGGAGGATGAAGTGGGGAAAATAAACTGAGCGAGAAAGAAAGTAGCCGTGACCGGCGCCGCCGGTTTCCTGGGAAGTTACCTGTGTGAGGCATTAGTGGCTAAAGGAGCAAAGGTAACTGCCCTGGATAATTTCACTATCGGGTCGACAAGCAACTTAGAACCATTTAAAAACGAGATGCAGATTGTTAATTGCGATATTACCAAAAATGAGATAAGAAGCTATATAGAGGGAAGCCAGATAGTATTTCACCTGGCAGCTGTTGCCAATCCCAGAAGCTGCCGGGAGGATTTTGACTTAGCATTTAAGATAAATGTGGAGGGAACGAAGAATGTCCTGGATGCCTCCAGGGACGGTCTGCGGGTGATATTTCTGTCGGCTGCTGCCGCCTACGGCAATCCGTCATACATTCCTATAGATGAAAAGCATCCCCTGAATGGGAGAGACCCGTATGCCATCAGTAAGATAATGGCTGAATATCTTTGCACTAATTACTACCAGAATTGTGGAGTACCGGTGGTAATCGTTCGCAACTTCAGCACCTTCGGGCCGAGGCAGACACCATCATATATAATTCCCACCCTGATAACTCAGGCCCTTCAGCAAAAAAGGCTCGAAATCTGGAACCCCAAGCCGACAAGAGATTTCATGTATATTGATAATACCATCGATGCCTTACTCAGAATCGCTGAAAGCGAAGAACTCATCGGGGATGTGATAAACATTGGTAGCGGAGAGGAAGTGCATATAGGGGCCCTCACCGAAAAAATCTCGCAAATGTTCGGGGGGCTGCCCATAGTCAACCTGAATAAAGATGTGGTGGGCAGTGAAAGATTGGTCTGTGATAACACAAAATTAAAGAAAGTGACCGGCTGGAAGCTTATTGTTCCCTTTGAAGATGGTCTCCAAAGAACATGTAGCTGGTTTAAGCAGGCTTCCTTGGGGCAGTAAAGTGAAGATTGCGTTCATAAGCCACGTGTTAATTTTGAGTGATGGAACATCGGCGGTCTTCTGGAATCTAGCCAAGCGCCTGGCAGCCAAAGGCCACGAGGTCACCATTTTCACCTTCTTCAATTCTGACTATAAGGACGATTGTGGTGTTGAGATTCGAGAGGTTCCCATCCCCTTCAAAGGAAATAAGCTGGTTAACCCCGGCCTCCTCCCCATCTTTCAGAATAAATGGCAGGAATTGAGAAGGTATCTCCAGCAATATCAGGTTATCTACACCCATCTGTGCCCGGTCTGTTTAATCCCATCATTTCCCACCAAGTTAAAGGGCCCCCTGCATATTATGACCGAATGGGGGATAGGGAAATCCCCGGGGTCCTATCTCTATGAAAAGGTCCATCACTATTTCTCCGAGAAGATGGAAGGTTACGCCTTGAGACATGCTGACAGGGTGATAGCGCCATCCATGTATATGGAACAATATATAAAAGAGAAATTCAGGGTAAGAACAACAAGGATGTCTATTGACGGGATAGATTTCAGTCTCCTTGATAAGAGCCTAATTTCCGGCAAAGAAATTTATGGCAAGTATCCTTCTCTTGAGGGGTCACTAATTATTCTCACTGTAGGGCGAGTTTGCCCCCGCAAGGATATAGAGACGCTCATCAGGAGTTTGGCAATAGTACAGCGGAAAATCCAGAATGCGAAATTGATTATTGTAGGAGGGTTTGATAGGAATTTGAGCTACTATCACTCGCTGCTCAAGTTGATACAAGAGATGGGACTGAGGGAATCAATAATCTTCACCGGTGCTGTCTCCTGGGAGGACTTACCGAAATACTATGCTGCCTGTGATGTCTTTGCTACTTCTTCTGTCTACGAAGGCTTCTTAAGAGCAGAGGCTTACGCTATGGAAAGGCCGATGGTGGCTTTCGATGTTACTTCTAATTCAGAAGCAATAAAGGACGGGAAAACTGGACTTTTGGTGAAGGGGCTAACTCCAGAGGCATTCGCCTCAGCCTTGATAACCTTGCTGAGCGACGGTAAGTTAAGAGCTGAAATGGGCCAGAAAGGATACCAGTGGGCAAAACAGACCCTTGACTTTGATATCATCGCGGAAAACTTTACCAAATTTATTGAGGAATCCTTAGCGACCAGAGGCTAGTAAGATAAATTTATGAAGAGAATCGAACGGGAAAAAGCGATGCGCATAAGACCGTTTCAAATCAGGGATATATTCACTATAAGCAGAATATACCTGTCACTTTCTGCAGAGGATAGGCGGGTTTTCCATCCGTGCTCCTTTCGCCTGTGGAAGGTGATCCCCATAGCTGCTTTCCTCTCCATTAGCCCAACAGTTAGCAAATTCACCCGATTAATCTTTCCGAGGGCAGCTTTTCTACCCTTGATAGTAGTAGATACCGCAACCAATGAGTGCGCTGGCTTTACCTACCTTCAAATGAAAAGGAGATGTCCCGGCGGTAGATACATTGCTACCTTGGGTATAGTAGTTAGCGATAAATATAAAAGTAAAGGAACCGGGTCACAGCTAATGACTAGCCTAATCAATCAAGCTTATGAAAATAATGTAGATAAAATAGTTTTGACAGTATTAGCTGATAATAAACCGGCAATTCGATTATACCAGAAGTACGGTTTTGAGCTAATAAATACGGTAAATAATAGAGAGTTCTGGGATGGCAAATCTTACCCATACCACGAAATGGAACTCATCTTAAACAAAGATAAAAGGCGCCAAATATGAAAATTTGCCTTATTAACAATCTACTCAAACTATACCAGGGATGGCAGAAGCTTTATTCAGACATAACCGCTGAGGAACTGCCAAGAAAGAATGATTTCATAGACTTCACTGCCGCACGCTGGTTTGTGACCTTAGAGGATACCATGGAGGTCTGATTGTGGACAGGGGATATGTAAGTTTACAAAACGCTTTCCGTATACTACTTAGCTTTCAAGCAGGAAGAGGTTTGAAGGATAAAGCTATAT
>SDBU01003082.1_pt1 | contig 21485 bp, 21 predicted proteins | sample 2277071 | NCBI WGS metagenome assembly SDBU01 (sample SAMN10397929, study PRJNA504765) | marine sediment metagenome | isolation source: marine sediment core GS08_GC12, 126 cmbsf | place: Arctic Ocean: Gakkel Ridge, Loki's castle | collected 2008
GAATAGTACAGTACCTCTAAAAAATGGTTCATTAACATAAGAAAAATTAAAGGTCTTACTCTTGTATTTTTTCAAATAAAAAAAATTAACATTAAAAACCAAATCTTTCTTAGACTCAATCCTACGATCCAGAACTATAAAAAATATTCTTGAATATTTACTCAATAAGAATTCCCTTTAAAAATTGTAATGTGAAAGAAATAAATGAAAACCTACACTTCAATTTTTCTATTGACACTAAGAAATGTGAACAAGTTCTGTAAGGAATCAGCATTTTAAAAATAAAGGCTTGAGGAAAATAAAAAATGAGGATGTAGTATAGTGAAAAAGGAAATAAAATTAAAAGCCAAAAAGTTGCTTAATTTTATCGTAAACTCCCTTAATCTGCCTAAGCTTAGCATCATCACCCTGATTTATGAAATGTTCAACCCATTGGGCGAACGATCCACCTTTAATCCAATCAAGGAAGTATTCAACTGATTGTTTTTCCTCAGCAGACATTTTTTTCTCTTTTTTTTCTAATTTAAAATTTTATGTAAAAGAACTTTGTATATAAGAGTTATAAATTATTCTATTTTATATTTTTATAATTGCAATTCAATTTTATTTTTGAATCGAGTTAAAAAAAAGTGAAAAAAAAATGACTGATATCAGGATTAAAACTCCGAATTTGGACGAGATATTTGAAGTCTGGAAAAGGAAAGCTTCAAGAGTTGACCGTAAAAGGATGGAAAAAGAATTTGGTACTAAGGGTGCTGTTTTTTCCTTAGATGCTGTAAGTGCAGCAGAATATGTTAAAGATACAATGAAAGAAGCAGCAATTTATTTTGCTATCAAAAAATCTCTTGGACCTGCCCCAAAAGGGAAGGAGGAAAGTTTAATTACAGCTCCTCGAGTCGGGAGAGTACAATTTTATTCTTTTAAGGGTGAAGGGAAAGTCGACAAGGAAAAATGGAAAGGGAAAGAAATTGTTCCACACTTCGAGTCAATTAAATCTGTTCAATGTAAAATCTGTAAAGGAAAGGGATATATGGAAGATAAATGTAAAACTTGTAAAGGAACAGGTATTATAAATGAGACTTTTACTATTTTAATAGGTGCTGAACAAAAAAAAGAAAAGAAACCATTTAAGTATCCTTGTGCAACCTGTTATGGTACAGGATATAGGACAGAACCTTGTAAAGAGTGTGGAGGGCATAAAAATATGTATAAATATGAAGACCTTCCTGTACCATTCCAAACTGTAGTCACAGGGGTACCCATATTGCATAGTAGCGCTCAAACTAAGTATGAGAAGGAAATTGGTGATGATCTCCACAAGATGATTGAAGAGGTGGAAGGAATAAGATTTAATAATTTCAAGGATTTGGAGTCAAAAGCAGAAGCCTCATTAGGATATATCAATAAGAATATAAATAAAACTATAAGCTCAGCGAAAAGTGATCACAAGAAGCATGAAAAAGATAAGGACGCTCAGATCACTACGCAGATTTATCTTTTTCCAATGATACAAATGTTTTGTGAAACTAAACGAGGAAGTAAATTTGAAATCTACAGTTTAGGCTCAGGTGCTAAATTTATGACGTATTCTAATTTTTAATTATCTTTTTTTTCAGCCTGAAACAAAATTTTTTCATGAATTTTTTTATTTATTATTCTAAGATAAACAAAATATATAAGACAAAAATTTCATATTTCATAAAATCAAGAAAAGAATGATTTAAATGTTAATCGACCCTAAAGTAAAAAAACTAGATATTTTTAATGGTGGGGGTGGGATCGTAGAAAGGGAAATTAAACTACCTTTAAATCAAGGAACCAATAAATTTGAGATAGCCAACGTTCCAGCCTCTTTTGATCCGAACTCAGCTAATATTATATTAGAATATATAAGTCCCGAAGATAAAGAATACATTACACTACAACAAACAATTGTTTCTCTTCCTGATAAAAATAACTCAAATCAAATTATAGAAAGAGAAAAAGCGGCTGCAAATAGTATTATTTCTTATGCTATAGATTTTACCCGTGAAATGCGAGAGAAAGTCTCTAGAATATGTGAAGCCAGTTCCTATAGAACATATGCAGATATGACAGGAACTATTGATTTTATAATTAATGCAAAGAAAGAAAGCGAAGTAATTATAATAATCAATTATTTCATTAATGATATCCGAATAATGTGGGAGACTACTTTGAATGTAAATATTAATGGTGTTGGCCAACCTGCCGAAATTGAAGGATTTATAGTAGTGAATAATCAATCAGCTTTTACATACGAAGATGTAGAACTTGGATTTGCGATATTTGAGATTCCTTCTGATACATTAGATACCTATCCTGCTCCAAATGCGGCCCCAACCTATTTTGAGCAAGAAGAAGTTCAACAAGCAATCCCTCGTAAAGTAATGAAAAGAACTCAAAGATTAAAAAATTTAATGTTGTGAGGTGATCTGAAGTGAAAGCTGACTTACCAACAAGAAAAAAAATTAAATTAAACTGGTTTAAATCAACTTGTGATTTCAATATTGAACGAAAAATAAATATTGAATATAATGCAAATTCAGTCACATACAATAAACAAAATTGGGACGTCATAGTTAAATACATTTTAATTAAAGAAGGAGATCCTAAAGATATCCCTCCGAACTCTCCAATGACGATATATAAAAATGGTTTACCATTCTTATTTCTAACAACTTCAGGGACAGTAGGCAATAAAATCATTTCTGAAGAAATGATTGACGATGATTTATCTGTAGATGATGATATTGTTCAACTAACTGAGGGAGAGCCCAAAATAACCTTTGAAGATGCAATTAAACCAAAAGAACATATAGAAGTGAGAACACGATATGATAAAATTATACGAAAAATCAATCTCGAAAATAAATTGAACAATGAAATAGAATTAATAATGAACTTTAAACAGACAAAGGATGTATCGTTTGTGAAATCGGAACCTACTCCTAGTGAAACTGAAGTACCAAATTATCAATATAATATTAAAATTCCATCTGAAGGAAATGTTAAAGTCACTTTAGAATTACAAGCTAAAATTATAACAAGGGTAACTAAACTCAAATCCCAGTTCCTCAAAGGAACAAACTAAAAAATTTTAATTTGTGATCTATTATTTTTTATTTATTTAAATCTACTGTCTAAGCTCAGGTTCTAAATTTATGAGTATTTTAATTTTCAATCCTTTTTTCTCAATCTTTTTTTTTATTTTTAGAATCCCTAAATCTTTGAAGCACCAGAATTCTACTCCTAAACATGAAAATTTATATATGAAATATACTAAAGTTTAGAATAGAAATAAGTATTATAAAATTAAAATTCGATTATAGATATGTTGAAACTTATATATATTTAGTTGAGAAATATGGAAGAAACTGAAGAAAAATCTTATATATATAAAGGAAAGACACTAAAAGGATATTTCCTACCTTCAAATCCATTGATAATTTCATTGATTGGAATTTTTACTGCATTAACTTATGTTGTCACTGCTTTTATTCAAATTCCTATTCCCGCCACAGGAGGAGTTCTTAATGTTGGAGATCTCATGGTAATGTTTACAGCGTTATTATTTGGACCGATTGTAGGAGGTATTTCTGGAGGTGTAGGTCCAATGATTTTTGATATATTCTCTCCATATTCTATATATGCCCCCGCAACATTAGTCATAAAGGGAATCGAAGGATTTCTTATTGGGTTTATCTCAAATCCTAAGAATAAGAGTTCACGTATATCTTATCGTGACCTATTTGCTGTTGTAATAGGGGGTTTATTGATCCCAATTGGTTATTTTATATTTGAAGCTTATATTCTTAATTATGGTGTGTCTGTTGCATTGGTTGAGGTACCTGGAAACTTCTTTCAATTTGGATTTGCTGCGATAACTTCAATCCTCCTAATAACCGCATCACGGAAAAATATTATTGATAGTTTGCCTCAAGTGTTTAATAAAATATTTATTAGTGAAGAACCGTAATGTTTTTTGGTTTTACAAATGTTACATAAAAATAAAAAAAGTTGCTATACAACACATCAGAGCACCCTAATGATAAAGGCATAAACATAGCTAAAATTTAACTAAATTATGATATATCGTAATTACCTTTAAATTGACCTTCTCTTAAATTTCCCTACCTAAATTCAGATGAGATGAAAAATTGATGTATTCATTATATATTTAGTGTAATGGGAAGCATCTTTAAAATATAGTTTTACATATTTTTTATTTACAATCTAATATTATTATCAGATACAATTTGATATTCTATTAAAGCAAAAGTGATGATTAATTCTAGTTTGGATTATTTTATTTAGCATCCTCGGCAGCGTTGGAGCAATCACTGTTGCTGGAGCATTTGTGTTTTTAGGGGAAAAGTATCAAAAAATGCTTGTTCCCATATTAATCTCATTTGCTACGGGAATTCTTCTTGCAGCAGCACTTTTGGGGTTAATACCAGAAGCTATTGATAAAGTGGGAGACGCTAATGTAATAATGCCATATGTTTTAGGTGGGATTTTAGTCTTTTTTTTTATGGAAAAAATTGTGATCTGGAGGAATTGTAGAAATAAGGAGTGTGAGGTTCATTCACATGCTTCAGGACCTATTATCCTTATTGGGGATTCTTTACATAACCTTACAGATGGAATTGTAATAGCAGCTGCGTTTTTGACTAATTTAACATTGGGGATTGGAGCAGGATTAACTATTCTCATCCATGAACTTGCTCATGAAACAGGGGACTTTGCTATACTACTTCATTCAGGTTTTTCAAAAAAAAAGGCTCTCTTGTATAATTTTATTTCAAGCTCCACTACAATACCTGCTGCTATAGTTGGATATTATTTAATTGGGGCAATTGATACCATCGTTCCTTTTGTGTTAGCTATCTCTGCAGCTAGCTTTATCTATATCGCATTGAGTGATCTAACTCCAGATCTTCATCAACATACTGATTTAAAATACAGTTTTCGCCAATTACTATTCATCATTTTAGGAATTCTCTTAATGATTTTGTTACTCACAATGGTGCGTCAATAACATTTTTACCATTGAAAAATTGAATATTTTTCCTTTTTGTTATAAGATTTCCTTACTTTTACATAATTATGGAAATCCAGCACCAGTAAAATCTACTTTAACATATTCAATTCGTCCTTGTGACCTGTCATTATTTGACGTTGCGATAAATAGTATATTACGGTCAGGACCACCAAGCATGCATGCATAAGCATCAGTTTTGATCTTCACTTTATCAGTAATTTCACCACCTTCAAGGACACGAACGACTCTATGTCTACCGGGAGCAGCAACCCAAATCCCACCATCACTATCTAAACATACCCCATCAGGAGGTAAAGTTCTAAGATTTGCCCATATCCGACGTTCTTTAAGAGAACCATCCGAAGAGATCTCAAATGCAGTAAGTCGTTGAGCAAAGGTTTCCCCTACAATTAATGTTTTTCCATCAGGTGTAATAACTGTCCCATTTGGAAAAGACAAATTTTCTGCGACAACCATTTTCCCTCCATTTGGTTCAACCATAACAATTTCAGCTGGTTTAGGTGGTTCTCCATTAGCGTAATCAAACCCAAAATTCCCGATATATGCTCGTCCATGTTTGTCAACAACCATATCATTACACCAGAATGTTGCATGTTCTCTCAAATCTGCATGTTCTTTCATCCCATCAGGATCAAGACGGAGTAACTTGCGATCTATCATGGATACTACTAGTAATCTACCATTAGGGAGCCATCCCAAACCAGAAGGTCGATTAGGTACCTCCAATATTATTTCTGTATTACCATTTAGATCCACAGTCATAACTTTATGAGTTTCCATATCTGAAAACCATAATTTGTTATCGTGCCAACGAGGCGATTCAGGAAACGATAACCCTTCAAGAAGGATTTTTGTATTTAAAATTGCCATTTGAATCACTTAATTAAACCAATATTAATTAAAAATCAATTCATGGCTTAAATTTTTCATCATAATTCAAGTAGAAATCTACAAAAGTGAAAAAATAATTTAGGTGTTATTTGATTATAAGCTAATTAGGTAATAAATGAACTCGCTTCTCTTAAGTTTCTTTCAGCATTATTTACAATATTGTTAATTATATCCTTAACAGAATCAATAGAATTAATTATTCCAATACTTTGACCTAATAAAACTGCACCTTCCTTTACATTTCCATCGTATACTATTTCATAATGTTTATGATCTTCTAATATCTTTTTAGGAGTAATTTGAGCTTCTAATGCCATTTTTTCTTCTTTACTTGAAACAGGCTTATGCGATAATGCATAATCATTGCGCCATAATCGAATTGGTCCGAGAACTCCCAAACAATACTCCGTGTCGCTTGCTTTTGCTTGAGGTACAACATTTTTGTAATTGCTATTAAATTCGCTTTCTTTAGATGCGATAAATCTCGATCCCATCGCGATAGCTCCTGCTCCCATTGCTAATGCTGAAGCCAAACCCGCTCCGTTAGCAAAACCCCCACAAGCTACTATAGGGATGTCTGGATGCTTTTCTCTAACTTGTTGTAGAAGAACCAAAGAACTGACCTTTTCATAACTCTGGTGTCCGCCACCTTCCCATCCTGTAACAACCATACCATCGACTCCAGCAGAAACACATTTATCAGCGAGCCAAAGTGCTGGAGCAACATGAAAATGTTTAATATTGGATCCACTTTCCTTTAATTTTTGATAAGGTTTTGATTTTGGGAGCGTTTGTGAAGAACCTGCGCTTGTTAGTACATAAATACATTGTTCTCTTAATCGAGAGTTATCCATAATAAACTTAGGAATCCCACGACAGAGTCCAGGAGCATCGAGCTGCAATCTTGCGGTTCTAATATTAAATCCGAATGGCTTGTCAGTATGTTCAATGACGTATTCCATATCTGATTTCATTACATCAATTGCACTCTTTCCATGCATATTTGTATGGCTCAATACACCTAAACCTCCTGCTTCTGAGACTGCCACAGTTAATTCCTTTGTATAAAATGGTCCCATTGGAGCTGAAATTATCGGATGTTTAATTCCCAGCATTTCCGTTATTTTTGTTTTTAATCCCATATACATTCCCTTTTTTCTTGCAAAACTAAATTGTTGCTTAACCTTGATTGAGAAAAGCTAGGAAAAAATAAAAAGTTTTAATAATTTATAAGGAATTCTTGAATAAAAATGAAAAATAGAGGCTACCTCAAAATTATTAAGAAAATTAGATGATAAAGGTTATTCTAAATTCATATTTTATTAGGAATTTAAATATTTCTTACTCAAACAATTTTATCTGGTAAATAGTTAAGCAAAATAAATTTAAATAGATGTATCCTATTGTATTTTTATTATATAATTTATTTATGATTCTTATTTCAGTGTTTTCACGATTCTTCAATTAAGTTTATAGACGCTTTTGTAGGAGACTTGGAAGTTGGAAAAAAACCTAAATTTAAAACTAGTTATTTTAGGAGAAGCACAAGTTGGAAAGACTTCAATAATAAATGCATTTATAGGAAAAGACATACCAACCAGATATCTACCCACAATAGGGACAAAAACAAGTAGGAAAAGTTATATCTTAAAAAAAAAAGGAGTAGTAATTACATTAAATATCTGGGACACTGGGGGGCAAAAATCCTTTAATGTCCTTAACCCCATACACTATCGTAATGTAGATATAGCTATAATAGTTTTTGATCTAACTAGACCAAAAGAAACCTTAAACAATATAAAAAAAGAATTTGTAGAAAAGGTAAGCTACTACTCTGATGAGAGTATTAGGATTATTGTTGGCAATAAATTAGATCTTTTATCAGCAGATAATAGATTTAGAGAAACGATAAGTAATTTCTTAAATCCAAGAGATAATTTCATATTTTTATCTGCTAAAACAGGAGAAAATGTGAAAGATTGCTTTGAACTGTTAATATATTCATTTTTAAAAAAAGCACAAATTTTAACCCCAGATATTGTAGCAGAAAGTACATCAGAGGAATTTATTCAAGTATTGGGAAAAAATGAAAAAACTCTGAAAAAAAATCTGTTGAAAATAGGCACAATTAATTCTTTTTTGAAAAATTTCGAAGGTAAATCCCCTATTAATACAAAATCTCAAGAAGAAGAAGAGAAAACAGAGCTCAAATATAACGACTTTATCAAACAAGAATTGCAAAAAGTTGAGTATAAAAAAAATGAATTACTAGATAAATTCTTGATAAATATAGCAGAATTGGAAAAATCTTTAACTCATATTAGAAAATCTAATATTAAATCAGTTGGTGATGCAATCAAAAACTTGAAAGATTTGTTTCTTTCTTCAGAAAAAGAATCTCAAGAATATTATGAGTTGGTCCAAAAGCTGAATAGAGAGGAGAATGAACTAATAATAATTATAAATAAAAAATAAGACGAAAAACAAGAATTAATCACAGAAAATTCTATCGCTCAAAGTAATACACAAAATATAAATTAAATAAATTGGTGATCAAAATTTCAAAAACAGAAGACACCTCTACAAAAGACTTACAGAATATAAAAGATCAGATAAAAAAAATAGATCAGAGAATTAAAACACTTGATCAAAAAAATAGTGATCAAATCAATAAATTGGAAAAAGCTTTAACTGACAATATCAACGCACTTGATCAAAAAAATAGTGATCAAATAAATAAATCTAACCAAAAATTAAGTGATCAAATCAATAAATTGGAAAAAGCTTTAACTGACAATATCAACGCACTTGATCAAAAAAATAGTGATCAAATCAATAAATTGGAAAAAGCTTTAACTGACAATATCAACGCACTTGATCAAAATCTATCTAACCAAGTTAGTAAACTAAAGGTAAGTTCAACAGATCACATTAACAAGTTGGAAAACATTTTTTCTGATAGTATTAAAAAAGTCAATCAGAAAATTGAAGACAACGCGAATGTTTTTAATGAGGAATTAAAAGTTAAATTTCAAACTCTCAATCAGAAATTAGAGGATCAAAATAAAACCCTCAATCAAAAATTAGAGGATCTAAATAAAACTCTCAATCAGAAATTAGAGGATCAAAATAAAACTCTCAATCAGAAATTAGAGGATCGATATAAAACCCTCAATCAGAAATTAGAGGATCAAAATAAAACCCTCAATCAGAAATTAGAGGATCAAAATAAAACCCTTACTAAGGAAATTGCAATTAAATTTACTACTCTTGATAAAAAACTAAATTCACAAAAAACTAATTTTGAAAACAGAGTTAAAATTTTAACCGATACAATAAAAGCGTTAAATAACGATTTTACAACAAAATCACAAATCATGAAAGATGAATTCAACACAAAAGAAGAGGTTCTAAGAGATATATTTAAAAAATTTGCACTTGAAACTGAAGAATATAAAAATAACCTCAAACCAACTTTAGAAAGTCTCAAGAGTCAGGCGGATTTAGTAAAAATAACGGTGGATGTGCTTAAAAAACAAATTCTAGAAAGTGCAAAAGAAATGATTAACCAAGAAGTGAAATTAATCTTAAAAAATAAGGAGAAAGAGGTTTTAATGAATGTATGGATTGATGAATTGAAAGACATTATTAAGAATTTAGATAAATTAAAGGAAACAAATCCGAAAGATTTGAAAATTCATATCAAAGAAATCTCCACCACTATTGAATCACTTCGTCAAAAATTTGTTAAATGAATTCCCTTACATATAGCTTATATATCTACTTTTTAGAACCCAAATAGTTAAATTTAAATTATAATCTTTAAAAAGAAACAAGATCTGGTTAAAATGAGCCCATTAATAATTACTTTAGGGGAATTATTAGTTGAAATAATGCGGACTGAATTAGATATACCTCATAGAGTTGTTGGTGGTAATTATAGAGGCCCATTTCCAAGCGGTGCCCCAGCAATCTTTATTAGTTCAGCGGCACGAATGGGGAAGTCATTTAACTTCACTACAGGTTATTTTGGAGTGGTTGGAAACGATGAATTCGGAGATTGTATAATTCAAAAATTAAAAGTAGATGGTGTTGACATCTCTCAAATAAGAATTTCTAACGATAAAACTACCGGAATAGCTTTTAACCAATACAATTCTAATGGTAAACGTAAATTTATTTTCGCACCAGGAGCTGCTGGGGATATTTCCCCTAAAGACATTAGGGAATCTTATTTCGAAGACATAAGATGCTTACATATAATGGGAAGTGCTCTTTCAATCAGTAAAAATTCACGAGAAGCTTGCTTTAAAGCAATTAAAATAGCCAAAAATAAGAACCCAGAAGTCATTGTTTCCTTCGATCCTAATTTAAGATCAGAGATGCTTGAAACAGAGATGATTATTAAGATTTGTAAACCTATTTTAGATGTTACGGATATTTTACTCCCAAGTGGGGAAGAAGCAGAAATTCTTGCTGGTATTAGTGATCCTAAAAAAGCTTGTCAAGCTTTACTTAAATTTGGTCTGAAAATTATCACCCTAAAAGAAGGAAAAAAGGGATGCACACTCTTTTCCAGAGAAGACTCTTCCGGTATCCAAATTGAAGGATTCAATGTTAATGAGATTGATCCTACTGGTGCGGGAGATTCGTTTGGTGGTGCTTTTATTGTTGGTTATTTAGCCGGATGGAATTTAAAGAAAGCCGCAAAGTTCGCAAACGCTGTTGGGGCTTTAAAAGTTTCATTTAATGCACCGATACCAAATACAACATATGAAGAAGCTATTAAACTAATGAGTACAAAATGACAAAATATTTCATTGAAATCTCTAAACTTTTAAAATCGATAATATCCTATTTAAAGTTATTCATTGATTCTTTGTTATTCCGGAGGAAATAAACAGAAAAGATTAAAATTTAAATATCTGATGTTATATCTTATCATAAGATATTGATTAGTATTAGATGTGGAAAAAATGATCGATTTGAATCAACACGTGTTTGATCAAAAATTTTGCATTTACCAAAATTAAAGCACCAAATTCAATTTCTAATTCTATGTTATGTAAAAATCCTAAAAATCCAATATTCATCAACGTGAAATAATGACTGACGAAATTAATGGGGAAGACAAGGGAAATAAATCGGAGAGGGAAATAGAGAAGATAGATAAGGAATTTTTATCTAAAGCTAAAAATTCTAGAGACATTATAGATAAAACATTAAGAAATGTTGAGAGTACTATTGAAAATCTCTCAGAAACATTTACAAATGGAGAAGAAGAGGAAAAAGCAGAAGAACTAAAACAAAGTGAAAAGGAGGAAGGTATTAGCGAAAAATTAAAAGAGACCCGGATAATTCTTGATAGAATATTAAAAAAAATTGAGGAGAGAGAAGAATATTTAGCTGCTCTTCAAGAAACAATATCACAACTGGATGAAAGGTATAATCGTAAAACTAACGAGACTAAAAGCTTAGAAGAGAGATTTACCATAACGAAAGAAAGTAAAGATAACTTAGATGATGAGTACAAAGAATTATTGAGAAATAATGAACAGTTAATAAGAACATACGAGAGCAGGCAAGTAGATTTAATTGTTTTAACCGATTCAGTGAAGGAGAAAATTGCGTTACAAGACGAGTTACGCAATAAAATAGCAAAGTTAAATCAAGATTTTCGAGAAAATGAAGTAAGTCTTGAGAAACAAAGAGAGGAATCTCAGGCTCTAGAAAAAAAATTAAAGAGCCAAGCTGCTGAAAATGAAACTCAGAAAGTATCAATTAGTAAAAATAAAATTGAATTAGAACATTGGAATTCTGAAATTATTGCAAAAGAGGAAGAAAAAAAGCTCTTAACAGAGCAAATTGAGAAAAAAGAAAGACGTATAAAACAAACCGAGAAAAAACTTGAAGAATACCATGATGGTTTCCCTGAAATGGAAAGGCAAAGGGAAACTTATGAAGAACTTCTTGCTAAGTATAAAATTCAATTAACTGACAAACAACAACAATTAATTGATATTGAATCTCGAATCCAGCTTTTGAATGAAACAGTAAGAGCTTTAGATGATCAGGTGCAATCCAAGCAAAGTATGATCGATGCCTATGACAAGCGAATTGAAGAATTAAGACAGGATATTGAGACTTCAAGTACAGAAAACATTGAAAGAGAGCAACGTTTGAATGCTTTAACCGAAAAATTACAACATATGGCTATTGAACATGATAAATTAATAAAAGCCAAGGAATCAATTGAAAGCAGTACCCATAATTCTCGAATTGTACTCCAACAGTTAAAAGAAGAATTAGACAACCAAGAAAAGGAAATTAGAGATAAAGAGAGTCGTATCCACAGATTAGAAGTGCTTTCTGCGATATATAGAGCTTCTAAATTCTTTGGAGGGATTTTAATTGGAGTAGGAATATTCTTTGTAATATGGGTAGTAGGAATATTTTTTAACGTAATAGATCTTGGAGTTATAAACGTGAATACTTTTTTAATAGTTATTTTCCTAATTGTAGCAGCCATTTTATCAATTGTATCTGGATTCTTTCATCTCGAGAAGTCATAAATTAATGTACTAAGTTGAAAACCAAATTTGAAAAATTAGTTTTAAAATTATTTCGATGATTTTGTCTTGACTGAAGAAGAACAAGAGGTTATTGTTTCAAAAAGAACGGTTGGATTGTCATCCGGAATCCTATATGGTATAGGTTGCGGAATAGGAGGATCTGTTTTTGTACTATTAGGAACAGCGATTGTTGAAGCACAGTCTGGAGTATTAATCAGCCTAATCCTTGGTGGCATTTTAATTTTTTTCACCGCGTTAAATTACAGTGAATTATCAACAAGTTTACCCGTTTCTGGTGGAGCTTATAATTTTGGTAAAGAAGCATTAGGTGGCTTTTTAGCATTTATAATAGGTTTTTTTTTATGGATCGCTAACATTGCAACTTTTTCATTTTCTGCTCAAGCATTTTCAGTTGTTATCGAAGCGTTTTTCCCCTCTATGGGAAATTATTTTCTTTTAATTGCAATTGCGTCAATTCTTTTTACATCAATATTAGTTTTTAGGACTCAGAAATTAGCCTTGAGAACTCTGATCTCTTTAACAATTGTATTATTAATTATATTTGGTATCTTTATTTTCTCGGGCTTTTTAATTTCTCCAATAACTAACGTTTCTAATTATGTAACAGGTTTACCTACCTTGAATATTAACTTCTTTAGTGTTATATCAATGTTTTCTCTATTGTTTATTTTTTTTACAGGTATCACTTCAAATCTGGCTTATCTAAATGCGGATTTAAAAAATCCCTCAAAAAATATTCCTAAAACTAATATTTTTGCGATTATAATAACCTTGTTCATATATCTATCAATTTCAATTGTTGTAATGCTCAATATTGGTGGTAATTTGGGTAATTCTCCAATTTTACTAGCTTTAATTCTTAATGACATATTAGGATTCTCTGGTTATTTATTAATGGGTATCGCAGCTATAATTTCAACTTTTATTGCAATGAATGCTTCATTAGGTTCAGCTGTCAGTATTCTATATGCGTTGGCACGAGATCATTATGCATCAAAAAAATTGTTAAAAACAAGCAAGAAAACGAGTGTACCTACACTGGTTTTAATTATATGTACTAGTATTGCGATATTAATTACTGTTTTAGCAGCACTATTCGCGAATATAAGATTTACTGCGAACATTACAACTTTTATTTATTTTATTGCTTTAGCTTTCGTGAACTTTGCTGCTGTTAGTTTGAGATATAAGAGAAAAGTTTTAGATCGACCTTTTAAAGCCCCCTTCTTTCCATATTTACCAATTATTGTTGGTTCTACTTGTCTGATTTTGGCTTTTGTATTAAATCCTTATGCTGTGCTTTTAGGGTTAGTGATTTTTATTATTGGTGTTACGTATTATTTGCTAACAATAGCAGATCGACATTCAATAGTTTTCACTTTAGCAGGCCTAAAATTCTTTGCTATTATTCTAGTGGGGATATTTATATGGATTTTAAATAATTTTGGTACTATAAACTCTTCCTTTTTTACGTTCGTATTACTACGGATTTTAATTTTTATTTGTATCTTTTCAATCGGGAGTATTTTTCTAGACGTGTTTCCTCTAAAAGAACTCGTGTATCTCTTTATCAGAAGTAGGAAAGAAGTAGCAATAAATGTTGGGATTGGTAGAATAATTGAGCTAAAAAAGATTAAGTCAAATGTAATTTATTATGTTAATATTATAATTGGAATTGTTCAAATATGGTCTTCAATTTTCATTTTTTCCCTTATTTCTTTAATCACAACGAATGTAATCTCAATAGAAAATATAACTATAGGTAGTGGGTTTATTCCTGAAAAAACAGCAGAATTTCTTTTTAATGCATTCTTATTGTTTTTTGGCACAGCTCTCCTATTTAGTGGTCCTTTAAGCATTTATTTAAATCGTGAAACTAAAACGCTGGGGATTTAATTAATTTATTTAACAAAGAGAATTCATAGATAAGAATGACTCTCCCAAGAATTAACCTACATATTCATTCAAATTTCTCGGATGGAAAAAATAGTATCCAGCAAATAGTTGAGGGTGCATTAAAAAGAAAGCTAAACTATATAGCCATAACAGATCATTATACGGATTCATGGAAGAGCTGGGTTTCGAGCCTTGAAGATGATAATATAATCTCTGAGTATTTAGAAGAAATTACATTTTGTCAAAATTATCTACGAAATAATAATAAGCATTTAATCATTCAGAAAGGCCTTGAGGTTGATTTAGGAAGTTCTGAGCAATTTGTTAAAAGGATTCAACCATATGAATTTGACTTGATTTTATTTGAATATCTACAAACTCTCGAGGGAATAGCTTTTGTAAGGAATGTCATTAATTTTTGGAAGAAATTACCTAATGATGGTATCAAATTCCCTATTTTAGGGTTGGCACATTTTGATCCTTCATATTTCATTTATGGTAACACGGATATTTTAATCCAGTTTCTTAAGAAATTTAACATCTATTTTGAATTTAACCCACGATATCCCCAATTTTATTCACCTCAATACGAATCGTTCTTTGAGAAAATAAGAGATAATCATATACCTGTAGGAATCGGCAGTGATTCTCATAGTATTGCGAGTATAGATAATCTTGATGAACCACTTGAAATGATAAAATACTACAATCTAGAACGAAATCTTCAAATTCTCATAGATACCTTGGAAGCAAGAAACAAATTTTAAACTTGAATTCAGCTACATTGTTCTAATATTTTTTTGAATGCATTTTCAAATGTGATGTCGATTATGTTTTTATTCTTATTATGAGGATCGATTAACGTTTTCTTCAGTATTTCTTTATAAATTCTAAAGATTTCTTTGACCGCATTCAATCCTCTTCCAATAGGCATGTCAGATATTTCAAGAATAGTCGAATGATTGGCTACTTGCCATTCCTTTAATGCTTTATATGCAATCCCCTTCATAGTTAAATCTGGGATATTGATAAATTCACAGAGAACTCTAGAAATCCCATTTATTAACTTTTTTTCGGATTCTGAGACATTAATTTTTAAAGCGTCTTCACTAATTTTTAAAGCGTTTTCATCAAATTCTATTGTATATGAGAAAATAAACCTCAACCCGTTATTTTCTATTTTCAATATCAAATAATTATTATTTAAACTTAAGTTAAAGCAAAATCTATACCAGAAGATTTTACATTGTTAAATGACATAATTTAATCAAATCCTCATTTAAATCAAAGTATATAAATTACAATAGTTTTTCACTCCAAACAATAACAAATATTATAGAATTGTTACTCAAGATTTAAATGAGAATTTTTTTTAATGTATTTTATGGATTTAAAAGAAAAAATTGATCTGGCTGCCAATTGGATAGCTAAATCAGAACGGTTAGTTATATTTACTGGAGCGGGGTGCTCCACGGGTAGTGGTATACCTGATTTTCGTGGACCTGATGGATTATGGACAAGAAGAGATAAAGGGTTACCTCCTCCTAAATCAAAAGTACCATGGGATCAAGCGAAACCTAACGCTAACCATTATTCAATTAAGGAATTATTGGATATGGATAAATTAGATTATGTTATATCTCAGAATATAGATGGACTACATGCTAAGTCAGGAATTCCGTTTGAAATTATGAGTGAGCTTCATGGCAATCAATTCTTCATGAAGTGTTTATCATGTAATAAAAAGATGTTATTTGAAGAAGCGGGATGGGATAAAAAAAAATGGGGTCGTGGAATGAGGCAATCCCCAGTTCAAGAAGGACAACCAAAATGTCCGCATTGTGGGGGAAGATTAATTAACAGTATAGTAGACTTTGGAGATCCTCTGCCTTATGATGAACTAGAAGAGGCAATACAACGCTCACAAAATTCTGATGTATTTTTTGTAATTGGCTCTTCTTTAGTTGTCACGCCGGCAGCTAATATGCCTGGAATAGGTAAACAAAATGGAGCAAAACTAATCATCATTAATAAAGGTGATACACCTTATGATTCTGTGGCAGATATTAAATTTGATAACATGATTGAAGATATTCTCCCCCCAATCATGGAAATATTAAAAGGAATGGATGAAAAGTCTTAAAAATGGATTTTATTTATATTTCGAAACACTTTTAGGATAGTCTAGCAAAATCGTAAAATAGAACTAATTTTTTTAATCAATATTTCTATCTAATTAATATGAATTTAAATGAAAAAATAGACTTAGTTGCGAAATGGGTTGCTGAATCCGAGCGATTAGTAGTTTTTACGGGTGCAGGTTGCTCTACAGGTAGTGGTTTGCCTGATTTTCGTGGACCAGATGGAGTTTGGACAAGAAGAGATAAAGGATTACCACCTCCAAAATCAAAAGTTCCGTGGGATCAAGTGAAACCTAACCCAAACCATTATATTATTAAGGAGCTTATGGACATGGGCAAACTGAATTATCTTATATCCCAAAATGTAGATGGGTTACATGCTAAATCAGGAATGCCATTTGAGATATTAGCTGAACTTCATGGTAATCAGTTTTTCATGAAGTGTTTATCCTGTAATAAAAAAATGCTTTTTGAAGAAGCAGGATGGGACAAAAAGGAATGGGGTCCAGGTTATAGAACTCAAGCTGTTAAAGCAGGTCAACCCTCATGTCCTCATTGTGGAGGAAGAATAATTTCTAGCATTGTAAATTTTGGGGATCCCCTACCTGAAGATGAATTAGAGGAATCTCTTATACGCTCACAGAATGCAGATGTATTTTTTGTAATTGGTTCATCTTTAGTAGTGACACCCGCCGCTAATATGCCTGGAATTGCCAAGGAAAATGGTGCAAAACTGATTATTATTAATAAGGGAGATACACCTTATGATTCTGTTGCAGATATAAAATTTGATGATATGATCGAAGAAGTTCTGCCCCATATCATGGAAAAAGTAAAAGAAATAGTAAAAAAAACTACTAATTAATTACTCTGTTTTAATTATTATATTTAAATGTTAGGGTATTATTAATGAGAACTATCGATGAAAAACAGATTAAAAAGATAAAAGACTTTATTTTTAAGAATGGAAGACTACTTGAAAGAACATTATTCTCATTTTTTTTTGAAAATGGAACTAAGGATGCCGTTATGAAGGCTTTAGTGGCATATCAGAATATAGATGGCGGATTTGGTAATGGAATTGAGCCAGATATACTATGTCCAGATAGTACTGGAATAGGTGCTGAAACCGCGCTTTATATCTTAGACATATTAGATCTTTCAAATAGTGATATTGTTACTAACATAGCTGAATGGGTTGTTAATTCACTAAACAGTGAAGGGTATATTGATCACCCCCCGGAAAATCTTGAGAATTATCCCTATCAACCTTGGTGGAAAAATCCTGATAATTTAAGAATTTTTGCTATTGCGGCGTTTTTAAAGAAATTCGGATTTAAAGATAAAAACTTTTTTTCTAAAGTGAAAACCTTTTTTGTAAAGACTGAAATTCCTGAAGAAATTCAAATTTATGATTATCCGTATTTTTTGTATTTAAAATACTTAGGAGAAAATAAGGAGGAAAAAAAGATGTTAAAACATATTATCAACCAATTCCCGAGATTTTTTGAAAAAAATAAAGAACAGTATCCATTATTTGGTCGGCATTGGAACCATGGTTTCGATATAGTTGATAAAATCCTCATAAAAAATGAGGTAGATAATTTTTTTAATGGTTTTAAAGACGATGGTGGTCTAAAAATAATCTATCAGGACTTACCTTGGTGGAGACCTATATGGACTTTAGATTGTTTAATCCAATTGAAGAAATCAGGTATGATTGCTATTATTAGATGATATTTAATTTTTTTCGGTTATCTTCTATATCTTCATAAAGTCGCCAATTGACAAGAAGATCATTTTCAATTGTCGCGGTCCATATACAGTGATCTTCTTCTTTAGAATCCTTAGACCACAATGCATATCCAATCAAAATTACCAGATTCCCTAGAGATTCAACTCTGGTAAAAATATTTTTATAAGTAGGGTTATTATTGAAAAATCTATTCCAACCATTAATCATATCCCTATTCCAAATCGGTTCTTTCTTAACTTTAACCCAAAAATCTTCTGCCATTAGGCTAGAAAGCCCTTTAGCATCTTGATTATTGATATATTCATTAAATTGAAGAGCAATTATTTTCGGATCTCTTTTATTCATACTATTATTCCATATTATTAACATTTCTTACTTATTATTACCTTATTTTATTTTCGCATATATGTCTTTGCTTCTATCTATTTCTTTGAGAAGACTTCTTCCATCTTTATTTGATAGTGACAAACTAATTTCACTATTTCTACTTAATGAGCCTGTGAATATTTGTCGTCCATCAGCATAAATTTCGATATTTTGACTAGCATGTTGAGGATCCGCTTTTATCAATATCTTCTCTTTTTTTATATCAAACTCCAAATCGATTCTTCCAAAACTTTTTTTTTTAAATGATGAATTCCTCGACCTTTGTCCTTTCGGTTTAGAACCACCGCTGCGGGGATTAATTGGGTTTATAACAACATCATTCCCAAAGTTATAAATTTCATATTCGAGACGATCATTTTTAAAATTTCTTACCTCAACTACGGGTCTCGCTAAATCCTTATCTCGGAACCCATGAGGTACTTTAACTGTCATTTTTAAAGTATAAACCGTTGCAATATCTCCCCCCTTTATAAAAATTATTGTATCAATAATAGAAGGTAACATCCCAAGCTCAATTCTTCCAATGAATCGCTGAATTGCATCTATAGCAGATGATGAATGAACAACCCCCACCATTCCTACTCCAGAAAGACGAAAATCTGAATAGATTTTGAAATCTCCAAAAACACGAACTTCATCAAAAATTGTAAAATCTGGTCTTACGAGTAACAGAATATCTGCTGAATTTTCAAGACTCCCCTCTAATTTGGTATATTGAGTAATTTCAGGACGTACTTGTAAGTCTCTTACACTTTCTAACGTTTTTACAACTTTATCTTGACTTAAGTAGTAGTTTGCAAGTGCTGCTGAAAAAGTAGATTTACCTGCTCCTGGAGAACCTGACACTAGAATCCCTTCAGCAACTTCTAATCTTTTCTTAAGTCTTGTATCAATAGAATAATCCGATAATGCTAAACTTACAAGAGGGCGAACCGCAGTAATTTCTACATCTTTTGAGAACGGAGGGCGGGTAATTACTATTCTAAATTCGCGTAATTGGGCAACTACAGCCCCTTCTTTCTCTATTTCTATAAACGAGTGTTGATCTTCTCTTACATTCTCTATAATCTCGAGAGCAATATCTTCGATTAATTGTGAGCTGATTGGTTCTTCAGTTATTTTTTCTAAATACCAATTCCCTGGAGCACCTTTTTTAGCGTAGGGAGCGATATTTCTTTTTAAGTGAACACTCATTGTAATGTCATCAAAATAATCGAATAATTTAAGCCTAAGGGGTTCTGTATCTTTAATTAATTTTTTTTGCTTAGCAAAAAATACTTCTAATCCTTCAAATGTCCCTACATCTCCTTGTATTCGATCTGATGTTATAAGAATTGCTTCATTTTTGAGAGCAGATTCTCTTATTAGCGCATCTAGTTCACCTCCAGGACTCATCTTTATTTCTTCTCTGGTCGGTCTGTTCCCTACAATAATTAGTTTTATTTTTTTCTCATCATGCCATTTACGTAATTTTTTTAAAACATTGAGTCCGAAAAAACCAATTTCCTTTTGAATATTTGTCCGGTATTCTATTTCAGCAACAACTATATTAGGAATTAGTATTTCTGGATTTTCTCCTAGTTCACCATTATCAACTAAATCAAGTATCAAGCCATTAAAAATTACTGAAGTGTCACAGACAAATCTATTAATCATTAATTATCATTACTCTCTTCCTTGTTTAAAAGTTGAAATTTCTTAACACTGTAATAAATAGGTTTGCTTAACCTGTCTACCGTTGCTACAATTAAGTCTTTACGTGAACCTAATGCAACACGAGAAATTTTATCTAAATCTCGCAGCTCAATTGGAGTTCCTTCAAATACAGGATAAATCAAATACCGTGCTGTATCTTTTTCAAAATCAGCACCTCTCTTATAGACACGAAACTCGATTCCCTCTCCATATCCTGCTCGAACTATGTATCCTCGTTTTCTCAAATCCATGTAAATTATATATTTTTGCCATAACCGTTCATCGTATTGGATGAAGTGCATTAACAAATCCTCAAAATCATACAATTTCTTGCTTTTATCATTATCCTTCCATATTAATATCCTATTTCTTTCGCATAAAAGCAATACCTCTACAGAATCAAGAATTAAAATATCTTGACCATCGCTGTTTTCTTCAGTAGTTCCTATATACGATGTGTTATAAAACTCCTCAATTCCTTTTACATCTGAAATTCGGACTTTATCTCTTTCAATTACTCCCTCTAATTGAACTTTCTCTGTTTTCTCAGTCGAATCTTCTGTCATATAATACTTAAAAAGAAATTATCATACTTAATGAATTTATCCACAGATTTATTCATTTTAAACTGAATTTGAAATACTTAATCAATAAACTAATCAGCCTTTATTGGAATGGTAAAATAAAATGTAGATCCGTTGTTTTTTCCTTCAGATTCCATCCAAATTTCACCACCATGCGATTCAACGATTCTTTTAGAGATATATAAACCCAATCCAGTGCCATCAATCCCAAGATCTAAACCTTGACCATAACGCTCAATTTTCCCAAATTGTTGAAAGATTTTAGTTTTTTCTGCTTCAGAAAACCCAATTCCATTATCCTCTATCGAAATAGTTACAAAGTTTCCAGTAATTTCTGTTTTTAATTTAATTCTTCCATTGGGAGGAGTGTACTTAATTGCATTAGTTAATAAGTTCGAAATAACATCATGGATTTCTTCTTTCTCGAAGCAAGCATATTGACCATCATGTATATCTAAA
>SDBU01003083.1_pt1 | contig 21477 bp, 25 predicted proteins | sample 2277071 | NCBI WGS metagenome assembly SDBU01 (sample SAMN10397929, study PRJNA504765) | marine sediment metagenome | isolation source: marine sediment core GS08_GC12, 126 cmbsf | place: Arctic Ocean: Gakkel Ridge, Loki's castle | collected 2008
TGGACATTTATCAATCCAGGCAGTACCGTCATTCCAGCGCCGTCAATCTCATGTACTTTCCTCTCGTCTTTCGGCATAAGATTGTTCGATATATCCGCAATTTTCCCGTCTTTTATCAGGATGGATAAGTGTTTTTGAATACCATCGTCCTTGCCATTGAAAATATCTACATTTTTTAACAGAATCATCTTTGCTCCTCCGAATTATACCGGTTATCGACCTTACTCTGGCACTGGAACTCCAAGTTCCTCTGCAATCGCTGTTATCCGATGCCATGTTTCATCTTCGATATAAATACCATCACGTTCTCGTTTTTCCCGCTCTATCTCTTCGATTTCACCTGGGTAGTAAATTTCCTCAAAACCGGGGAAATGAGGCGACGATTTTACCCACTCAATGAGTCCTTGAACTTCCTGCTTGAAGTCCTCCAAATCAATAAAGCTGGATATATTTATCGCCATTACCAATACTCCGCTCGCGCCGCGAGTTGGAGATTGACGGCTGCATCCAGCCCACGAAAGCCCGCCAGCTAAAACATCAATCATCATAGCAAGTCCATAGCCCTTGTGTCCAAACTGGATTCCGCCCAAAGGCAAAATCGCGCCTTTGTCAAAATCATTCGGGTCAAACACAGCTTTGCCGTCAGCGTCAATTACCCATCCTTCAGGCAATTGTTGGCCTCGCGCCCTTTTTATATCAATCTTTCCTCCGGCGACCACACTGGTAGTCATATCCAGCATAATGTACTTCTCATCGTCAATCGGCGCAGAAAACGCTAATGGATTGGGTGGTAATCGGCGCGCCGTGCCTCCGAAGGGCGCAGTGATTCGTCCACCGCCATTCAATAGCACAAACCCAGCCATGCCTTGCTTTGCAATTCGTGGCGGGAAATCACCCAGACGTCCAATATGACTGCAATGATGAATGCCAATAGCTCCAAAAGTATAATCCTTGGCTTTCTCAATTACCATCTCCGTCGCCCTCAAAGTTAGAGCGATACCAAAACCGCCTTTTCCATCAATCACAGCAGTTGTTGGACTTTCTTTCACAATCTCATATTCCAAGCTGGACTTGATGCTGCCACCTTTCACGCCACGCGCATATCCGGGCATTCGGATGAGGCCGTGAGAATCGTGGCCAGCCAAGTTGGAATCCACCAAATGGTCACCAACAATGCGCGCGTCTTCTTCGGTCGCGCCAGCATTTTGAAAAATTTGATAACTCAATTGCCTCAAAACAGTATGTGATAAAATCGGCATATTTTTAATCTCCTAATTGCAGACGGAGTAGCACGCGACTATCGAAATAATGATTGAAAACATAAAGTTTGCTACTCCATGATTGAAAAGTATCAGGGCGTCCAGCCCTCATGAGGTTATATGATACTATTTACCTCTTTTCGTCGCAGAAGTCCTGTTTGCTTCGCTTTGCTCGCAACGGCGTCTGAAAAGGAAAGTTCTTTAGATCTTTCCGTTCAGGGGTAAGCGGGTGGATGAATGCCTAATAAAATCAATTGGGAGGAGTTTAAATCTCCTTCCAATTTTTCCATTCTCCGTTTTCCGTTTTCCGTTTTTAAACCAGCATTTTTGGGAAATCGCCGTTCCGTTCTCAGAAAAAGAAAAAGCGAGAAAGCGAGACAATTTGCGCAAATGATTGCTTCGCAAGGCTCGCAACGGCGTCTGCGCAAATCACTGTCTCACCTTCCCGCTTTTTAGCTGTCTCAGAAAGCCTTCCCGTTTTTCGGTGTTCTGGAAAAAAGGCTGGACTTTCCGTTATATTTTCTATAACAATTTACATTTTCTTCAGTTGTCCCCAGGATGTTGCGATTTTTCCTTTCGCTTCAACTGCCGTTGGGGTGCCTTTCAGAGAGATATAATCAATCTCCGCTTCGATTGCCTCGGCGGTGCCTGAGTCTATGCGAAAACCAATGACGGTGCGCTCCTGCCATCCGCCGCGCTCCATAATAACCTCTATATCCACAAAATCACCAGTAGCTTCCACTTCGAAATTCTGCCGCTGGTTTTCGCTCCAACCAGTCTCTTCCTCCGTCGAATAATACACCTGCCAGGTGTTCGTTGTGTTGACCTTCACGCTCAGATAAATCGTGGGAGAATCTGCGCCGCTGAAAGGCTCCCAATCGCGCGCACCTCCTGCGCCACCTGGGTAAAAGTATGGGTCGCCGCCCAGCGAAACAGTCTTGAGCACGCCATTTTCCACTGTTAATTCAACTTGATTCATACCACTCCATCCCTCAATCTCCGCTGGGTCATCGAACGTCCATTCTGGCTGGGCGATGGCTACTCCAAAACAGCCCAACGTAATAGCTATCATGCAGATGCATGTCAATGCAAATTTCATTTTTATTCTCCTTTTTGTTTGTTGGTCATAGAAACTAGTGACCATTCTTCAGACTCCCCCACGTCACAGCAATATTTCCCGTTGGTTTTACCGCTTGGTCTGGATTCGGGGAACCTGTAAAAGATATGTAATCTATCTCCGCTTCAACACCTTGAGCGGTGCCTGGGTCAATACGAAAGCGAATACCATCTCTTTTATCCCAACCACCCCGGGTGATTTCAACTTCGATATCCTCGAAATCATCAACCGAGTTCACCTGAAAATTTTGCCGTTGATTTTCATTCCATCCCTGTTCTTGCTTACTGAAATAATATATCTGCCAGGTGTTGGGAATATTAACCCGTATCCCCATATACAGTATATTATACTTTGTTCCATCAATCGAGCCATAGTTCACGACACCACTACTGCCGCCGGGGTACATATATGGGTCGCCGCCTAAAGATTTGGTCTTCAGGACACTACGTTTTTCACCTTTTTTGTCTTTGACTTCCACAATTTCTAGTTCCGCAAGTTGGTTCCCAGCAGACCAAGCTTTGAGTTCATCCTTTCCGTCTTTACCTTCAAAATCCCACATCGGCGGTTCCGGTTCAGCGCCAACAGCACATAACACAAAACACAAGGCGCCAAATGCCAGGATGCAACTTATTGTTACTGACAGTAACTTCATCGAATATACCTCCGAATTCACAAATTTATAGGCTTAATTGTACATAAGACAGCACAAATGTCAATTGGTTTATCGAATTTGCTCTTACACCGTTCGGAGCTACCCAAAATACACTATGTGGCTCTACTGAGTGTAGCAAACATTCCTTAGCCCTCTAGCCCTTTTGCTCTCTCGCCCCTTTTTCCATAAATACCTCGCGCATTTCGAAATAATAACCGTTCGGCGAGAATGTTCGCTTCATCCATATCGAAATAGCCATCATGGACTTTCTGTGCCAGCACGGTTGCTACGACATGCTTGTATGCGAGCGTTGCGCCGTAGCTCTCTTCTGATGTCCAGTTATCGCCACCCCATGCGATGCAGTCTGAGGTTTGTGCAACCTCTAAATATTCGTGCAGCGCGGTGATTGCAGCAGTCGTCGAAATCAACGGCAGCCAGCAGAGGTCAGGATATACATTAGCGTAATTATGCGCCAGACCACCGACTTCATGGCACCACGGATATCCGCCGTGAAAGAGTACGAATTTAATCTGCGGATAGCGCGCGATGACTGGTTCGAGATTCATTGGGTTTGAGCCGCTGATGATGCCCAACCCTGTATGATTTTGAAACGGCAAGTCAAACTCAATGGCAAATTCGCAAATTTTGTGATAGATGTAATCACCGAACGCTAATTTGTCGGCATCGCTAAGTTCGTCGGGATGTTTGCCAAAGGCATGTTCCGCTTCGGATTTGGACACAGGTTCGTACCGGATGGGTCTGTCGTAGGCGAGCGCGGATTTCAACGCGACGCAGTTAGCTTCACGCTGTTGCCGGATTTTTCCGTGAATCCAGTCCACGTATTCATCCAAACTAGCCGGTTTCAAATTATACCAGCGTAGCGGGTTGTTTCCGTTGTGGTCGAGAGCCGCTTCGTGATAGCCAAATAGCAGCATGTTAATACGAAAATTCGGCTTGAACAGGTCGGGATGTCCCAAGTCGCTACCTGGCTGCCAGTAAGTATCTTGGACAACGGCTTCGTAACAGCATCGTTCGCGCAGAATATCTAAATGATAATCGGGCTGCTGATGGGCAACGCGGATACGATTCGATAGCTCATCCCAGTTATCCGCCGTGAGTTTCTCCTTAAAATCATACAGTTCTTGCAATCCCTTGTGAAGCCAGACGAAATAGGAATTATACCGAACTTTCGATAAAAATTCAGCGCGCGACTCTGGCGTCTCGTCAAATGGAACATTGCACCAACCAACATACGAATTGGTGAAAATCTTATCCAACGACATATCAGTGAAAAATTTATCTTCTTGATGATGTTCGTGGGTGCTGAAAATGGGTAATGTGTCCAAAAACGCACGCAATTCTTTGTAGAGTGTATTATGTTTCATCGAATTTCTTCCTTTTATAGACCAACTTTCTAAGTTGGCTCGTTGCCATTTTGGTAATTAGGAAAAGTGGAAAAATGGTAATTTGGCAACTTGGTAACCCCGATTCTCGGGATAGCTTCGCGCACTTGGAAATTTGGTAAAAATTACCCAATTACCCAATTACCGTCCTCTGTTTTCCGTTCTCCGCTTTCCGTCCTCCGTTCTCCGTCCTCTATTCTCCGTTCTCCGTTTCATCGAGTGACAATATAGCAATACTTGCACCGCAGCCGGGACATTGAAGTTTGCTTGGTTGAATGGATGTCAGCGGTATGCTAACAGTGAAGAAGGCGCCGCAGGCAGGGCAATCCTTGCGATAGTCGGCGGTTTCTACATAGACAACGGCTTCTGCATCATACGGTACGATTCGGTTGCGACCGCGTCTCTTGGCGAGTCTGACGGATTTCTCGGCGCGGGCTACAAATTCCTCATCGGACTCGCCCCGCTTAAAACTTGCGTAGCCGATGCTAACAGTGAATTTTGTCGTTTCTTTTCCGATGGCAACCTGCGTACTTCGGACGTCGGACAAAATGGTTTCGAATAAATCTTCGGTGGAGGCGTTGCGCGCTACACGCGCTATGACCAGAAATTCATCCCCACTGCGTCGAAAGGCTTTGCTAAACCATCCATTTTTTGTGCGTTCAGAACAACGGCGGGTGAGGATAGCGGCTAAATTCTTCAACACCATGTCAGCATTTTCGTAACCGTACTTCATGTTGAGCAGTTTCATCTCGTCTACTTCCACAAGAGCAAGGACGAGGTCGAAATTATCTCGTATGGCATGAGCCGTTTGTTCTTCTAAAATTTTATAGAAAGCAACTTTGTCTTGTAAACCCGTCAGTGTATCTGTATGGATTTGAGCGATAATTGCTTTTGCCAGTGCATCCATTTCTTCTTGGATAGACGAGGGCATGAAAAGAGCGTCCATGTATTCCGACTCCTTATCTGCTTCGAGACGTTGCGGCAGTTCACATTAGAAATTGGATCCAGACGTAGCCCAAATTTCTAATTTGGCGAATTCGGCTACATTTGGGATTCGGCTGCGATAGAATCTTGGGCTACGCGGAAATGTGACATTGACAAGGTAATAAAGTTTATATTTTTAAGCCACTGATTAACACTGATTTTCACAGACACCGTTGCGAGGAAAGACGCAAACTGAAGCAATCAATCCGTGTTTTATCCGTGTTTCATCCGTGGCTAAATTGTTATTTTTAATACTGAAAATTACCCACGTAAGCAAGTTTTAGAAATGTCTGTCAACATTCATTCCTGTGTCAGGGCGTATTCGTGCCGCCCAAAAGTTTACAATGTTTTCTAAAACTTGCTTAGGTATTTTTCAATAAACTTTACATTTCGAATTCCGCAAATCGAGAGAACATATGCTTTTTCCAATTCGTAATTCGTAACTCGTAATTCGTAATTCACATAAATGAACTGCTTTGCGAATAGAGAACCCGTTAGTAACGCATCGAATATGCTATTTTACTTGTTGGACCGATTTACGCTTGGAACAAAAATTTCTTGGTAGTTCGCAACTCAGGTTATTTTAATTACCTGTCCCGTGCGAGCAGACTCATAAGCAGCGCTAATAGCTTGGATATTTTTCAATCCGTCCATGCCTGTCACAATCGGCTTTTCTTCACCTGCGCGGCAGCGCGCTATGTGTTCAAATTGCATTTGGAAGAGGTCTTCGTATTGAGATGGTTCAATCTTTTTCTCGCCTTCGATACAGGTTTTTACCATCCAGCCATCATCGTTATAGACCAGCACCCATCCTTTCGTTCCATGTACTTCAAAAACGACATCGCCTACCGGTATGACAAAGCTGGTCTCCGCGATAGCGTGAGCGCCACTCGCCATTCTCATCAAGACGTTGCCCGTGTCCTCAACTTCATAGATATCGAGAAATGTGCTGCACAACGCTGTTACTTCTGCTATCTCACCGCCAAGATACCGTATTAAATCTATGTTATGCGCGCCTTGGTCCATTAAAGAGCCACCACCGCTTTTAGAGAGTATCGTATGCCAATCCCCTTCTTGATGTCCACTCCATTTGTTAAGTGGCATTCGTAATTTAATGATGTCGCCTAACTGCCCGCCATCAATCATCGCTTTAATCTTTTGAAAAGAGGAATGAAATCTGAATAGAAAACAGATTTGTAGTCCAACGTTATTCTGTTTAGCTGTATTGACCATTTGCTCACACTCTGCGACATTCATTGCCATCGGCTTTTCGCACAGAATTTCCAATCCGCGTTCCGCGGCTTTCAGGGCATATTCGCAGTGGAGGTACGGTGGTGCGGAAATGTAGATAGCATCAAGCTCTTCATCGGCTATCAAAGCATCTGCATCAGTATAATACCGCTTAGCTCCATGTTCTGCCGCCATCCCTTTAGCTTTTTCCTCTGTACGATTGAACAACGCATGTAATTCAGCATTGTCCGCCTTATTGATGGCAGGAATTGCTCTGCGATGAGCAACGCTTCCCGCGCCTAAAACACCCCATTTTAGCGTCATAGTTCGTCTCCTTTTTTATCATGTATTCCATGACATTGTATCCGCGGAAAAGGAGTTTGTCAAGAATTTTTGCTTGAATTTAGGTAATTTTCAATATTAACGGATTTATGAAAAACACCCCAAAAGTAAAGTTTATTTTTGAAATTTGCTAGGAAATTTCTTGAACTTTTGGATGGCGGAAACGCAATGGCTATCGGGTTTTCTAATTCGTAATTCGTAACTCGTAATTCGTAATTCACTATTGGCTATATAAAATCCTTTACTTTTTCATTTTTTTTTGATAAAATTTCATTAACCAAAAGATAGCATTGTAGGGCGTGCAGCCCCGATTTTTGGAATGGCTCTTTCTTTCGTGACTGGCTTCACGCACTTACTTGTTCACCTGGGGGAGGCTGAAGTAATAATGCACTTTAACAAACAAGAGCAGTTAGTATTAATATTTATTATTGTCACCATAGTGATTGGCGGAGGAGTGCTTATCGTCCGCCAGTTTAATCCCGCGTGGTTTATGGGCAAACCTGATTTTGTAGCGGGGGATACACAGAACAAGACAACCGGCGACGCCGCAGAACAGACTGAAACTTCACAGCCTAAAAAAGAAGTGGTTGTGCATGTTACAGGAACAGTTCAAAAGCCTGATGTGTATAAACTGGAAATCGGCGCGCGGGTTATGGACGCGATTCAAGCGGCGGGCGGCGCAACTGAGCAAGCTGACCTCCAGCAACTCAATTTGGCTAAAAAAGTGGTCGATGGCGAGCAAATCTATGTACCGGATAAATCAGCAATGCCTCCTCCATTCGCTACAACAACACCGACGTCAGCAGCAGCGAGTCGCCTCCATTCATCGGCGAAAATCAATCTGAATATCGCGACAGCAAAGGAATTGGAAGAGTTACCAGGTATCGGACCTGTTATGGCACAACGCATTATCGAATACCGTACCACACACGGCCCCTTCTACAGTATTTCCGAAATTCAAGAAATCAAAGGTATCGGAGTAAAAACCTTTGAAAAAATTAAGGGACAAATTGTCGTGTATTGATGCAAACGGCGAATAAGAGCTTCTAGGGAGTCAGGCATGAATCAATTTGTATAATGATTGTAAAACAGATTTTGATGAACAAACTCAAAAAGGAAAATCCGATTAACACAATTTTCCAGAAAGGAAGAGGCGACCCACGTCTCCAGATTTCTATGAAATTTACAGTTTCTGAAACAAATCAAAGTATGTCCAAACAGGAGCGATTGGAAACAGCTTTTGCGCTGAAGGAGCCGGACCGGACGCCCATTCTTGGCGGTTGGATTGCTTGTCCGGAGCACATTATGACAATAACCGGCGCTACTGCTGAAGAATACTGGTCTGACCCAACGGGAGTGTCCATTTTAGCTTATGATAAATTGGGTACAGACGGACTGGCAAGCATTTTTGTGCCCAGAAACAGAGATGATTTCCGTTGTATTGACAGCAATAGTTACGCCAAAGCTGATTCTGGGCTTTCCCTTGAAGATACCGTTGCACAAATTGACGCGCTTCCCTCACCTGAAACTATCGAATCCCAGTTTGATTTTGATGCAGCGTACGAAAATTTTCGGCAATCGCTAGAGCAAACACAAGCCCGCTGTGGTGAAATGGTCTGGATGCCCGCGCAATGGAGTGCGGGGGCAAGGGTAAGTTGGTATGGTTCTTATGGTTATGAGAATTTCTTTTATGTAGTAGGGCTGTATCCTGATAGAGCGCGGAAGCTCATGGAGGTTGGTGGAGCGCAGGGGAGGTGTCAGTCCAGATTGGTCGCCAGAGCTGTATCTGAAGGGTTGTACCTTCACGCGGTTCTGCTGGGCGAGGACATCTGCACACAACGCGGTCCCATGATTTCCCCTGATTTCCTTGAACAATATTACGCGCCACAACTTCGATATGGACTGGAACCGCTCCTTGAAGTAGGCTGCCGCCCTGTTTGGCATTGCGACGGAGATGTTAGACCGATGCTTGACTTTCTCATTGATGTGGGTGTTCAGGGATTTCAGGGTTTTCAGCCCGAATGCGGAATGTTGCTTGAGGAGATTGTTCAAAGGCGCACCCGCGACGGCGAACCGTTAATCATATTCGGCCCTTTGGCTGTCACCACAGAACTCCCCGTATGCACACCCGAAGAAATTTTCTCAAAGGTCAAACATGCCATCGAACTTTGCACAGGCAACGCGTCGCTAGTAATATTTACCGCAAATACGATTAATCCTGACGTACCGTTGGAAAACATTCTAGCAATGTATGAAGCCGTTAGGTCGTAGCGCATTCCATAGAAACCGAGTTTTTCCAGAAAACTCGGTTTCTAGTACAGAAATTTTTTCCTTGCAAATTTGGAAAAAAATTGTTATCCTATATGTGGTTATTTTCACAATGTGTTACGCGTAATATAGTTTTGTATCGAACAGTGCAAATCAAGAGGTACGAATAATGTTACCTAATTATGTGAATGTATTGTTGTTCCTCATTGTAGCATGTATACTTATTGTCATTGGTACTTTAGTATCCCGCCTTCTTCAGAAACGTGTCCCCACAGATGCGAAGTTCATCACCTATGAATGTGGAGAAGACCCCATCGGAGATGCCCGGATAAAATTTAATCTACGATTTTACATCATCGCGTTAATTTTTATCATATTTGATGTGGAAATCGCTCTTCTTTTCCCATGGGCCAGAGTATTCAAAAGTCTCGGCGTCTTAGCTTTTGTTGAGATGTTAATCTTCATTGCCATTCTCCTCGTAGGACTTGCTTATGTTTGGGGAAAAGGTGATTTGGAATGGGTTAAAACCATTGGAGAGATAGAAGAAAAAAATGAACCAAATGATACAGGACAAACCTAAACGAACGATTCTCACGCCTTTAGATATTGTTTTTAATTGGGCGCGAGCTTGGTCGCTGTGGCCGATGACCTTCGGTTTAGCCTGTTGTGCTCTTGAATGGATGGCTACCAACGCGTCGAATTATGATATAGACCGATTTGGCATGGGAGTGCCACGCGCCACGCCAAGACAATCTGACCTGCTGGTCGTTTCGGGCACTGTCAGCCTGAAAATGGCAACCCGCATAAAAAGGCTCTACGAGCAGATGGCTGAACCGAAATATGTAATTTCGATGGGCAGTTGCGCCAATTCAGGCGGACCATACTGGCGAGAGTGGGGCTATTCCGTCCTGAAAGGTGTAGACCAGATTATTCCCGTTGATGTTTACATCCCCGGCTGCCCGCCAAGACCGGAGGCTGTCATAGATGGGCTGATGAAATTACAGGAAAAGATTAAAGAAGATAAGCCATTCTCGGAAAAATTTAAAAAATGATTCCATATTTTCGTTGTAGGAGATACCTTTTTGGAATTTGGTAGATGAACAATCAGTAACTCTGCCGCTCAAAGGCGAGGAAGTATAGCAATAAAAAATGCGTCTTATCAAACCGGATTTAATTTTACTCCACGCGCCCAGCGTATATGATTTTCGTAAGCTGTCGGTTATGCACGGACCAATTGCTGATGCAATTCCACCGACTTCTATCTTCGAAATGTATCCGATTGGATTTTCCTCGATTCTCGGGTATTTAGAAAATAATAGCATCAATGTCCGAATTATCAACCTCGCCATCCGGATGCTCAACAGCGAGAAATTCGATGCCGAGAAAATGATACGACGGCTGAAACCCAAAGCGTTTGGAATTGACCTTCACTGGTTGCCGCACGCGCACGGCAGCCTTGAAGTCGCCAAGCTATGCAAAAAACACCACCCGGATATTCCCATAATATTCGGCGGTTATTCTGCGACCTATTTTCATAATGAATTAATTCGCCGCCCTGAAGTCGATTTCGTTGTGAGAGGTGATTCGACGGAAGAGCCGCTACGTCAACTCATGATGGCGATTATTCATTCCTCCCCCTTCAGTGAGATTCCAAATCTTGTATGGAAAGATAAAAACGGCGAAGTGAAAATAAACCCGTTGACTAATGTCCTATCTGACATGAACGGATTCTCAAATAACTATGTAACTCTCTTCAAATCCGCCCTCAAATATCTTGACGCGCGAAGCCTCACCCCTATCTATGATTGGTGGGAATATGCCATTACATCAGTGATGACTTGCCGTGGATGCGTTCACAATTGTGTAATCTGCGGAGGGGCAAAAAATGCTATCAAGACATACTGTAACCGTAGCCAGCCTGCCTTTCGAGATGCGAAATTGATAGTCGATGACATCGCAAAGCTCAAAAAATACACCAACGCGCCCATTTTTGTCGTCGGTGATTTGAGACAACCATCGGAAGAATATGCCGATATTATCTTGGACGGTTTGCGAAAAGAGGGTATCAAAAATCAGATGGTGCTGGAGTTGTTTAACACCGGGCCCAAGGAATATTTTGAGAAAGTTGCAGCGTCAATCGAGAACTTTAACTTTGAAATCTCACCGGAATCTCACGATGAGCGAGTGAGAAAGTTTTGCGGCAAACCCTACAGCAACGACGATATGGAAAAAAACATCCGTTGGGCGCTGGAGTTGGGATGCAAAAAATTTGACGTTTTCTTTATGATTGGGCTTCCTCAACAAACCTATCAATCCGTTATGGAGACAGTCGATTACTGCCAGCATTTACTAGAAACCTACGGCAAAAGGGTTGTGCCTTTTATTTTTCCGCTGGCTCCATTTCTCGACCCAGGTAGCATCGCTTATGAAAATCCAGAGAAATTTGGATACAGGATTCTGTTCAAAACCTTAGAGGAACACCGCCAAGCCATTTCGTCGCCTAGTTGGAAATACGCTCTGAATTATGAAACTGAGTGGATGAGCAGAGATGAGATTGTCGATAGCACCTATCAGGCAGGCTTGAGGATTAATAAGGTGAAGTTAAACTGCGGCTCGATTGATGAAGATTCATTCAGAGAAACCGAGAGAAAAATCCAACTCGCTATTGATATTATTAAAGAGATTGACCGTATACAGGAAATTGATGATTCAGAGACTAAACGGGAAAAATTGATGCAACTGAAATCCCAAATCGATGTAACAAACAATTCCACCATCAACGAAAAAAGGAATTTGAAGTGGCCATCTATACGGAAACAGAATTTGAAGTTTTTGAATATCGCCAGGGCAGTGGTAAAGAAAGTGCCTAAAGTGTCTAAAGTGTAGCTAACCCCCCAACCCCCCCAAAGGGGGGGGGGAATAGTGTCTAAAGTTAAACATAAAGGAATAACTGTTTGGAATGCAGTATCGCGTTTTCGCACGCGGTTGTATGCTGTTTCAACAAAATAATAAGGTAAAAAAACGTTACCGCAGAGACGCAAAGAACGCAAAGGAATCATCTTTATTCTTTGCGTCCTCTGAAAAGATCGCTTCGCCCCTCCGCTTCGCTGCGGGCGTCTTTGCGGTTTATCGTTTGTCTATAAAGAAAGAGGCAGAAAGATGAAAGAGATTCGCATCCATGCGCGGGCTGGTCAGGGCGCTATCACAACAGCATCGCTGTTAGGCGCGTCGGTTTTTGCCGGCGGAAGGTATGCTTTGGCTTTTCCTCATTTTGGCGCAGCGCGCATGGGAGCGCCTATGAACGCTTTCGTCAGAATTAGCGACAAAGAAATCCGATTAAGAAGTCAGGTTGCTGAACCAGACTATCTTTTAATTGTTGACCCGACGTTGATGCGCGGCTTCGATGTGTTCTTTGGACTCAGAGAAAATGGGATAGTTCTTGTAAACCAGAAAGAGGAAACCCCTCCACCGCCTGTAAATGGTGTAAAAGTCTATTCTGTTCCAGCCAATGATATAGCGATGGAAGTAATAGGTAGACCTTTAGGAAATACAGCATTGCTCGGTGGATTCGCCGCTGGAACAGGTCAGATTATATTGGATGACCTCGCTACGGCTATCAGACAGCGATTTTCTGGAAAGATTGCTGAACAAAATGTTGAATCTGCGAGACGAGGATTTGAATATCTGAAAGAGCATTATCAATGAGAAATTTGATACCGCAGACTTGATAGACAGACGCGGACTGAACCAATTTTTCTTTCCAGTATCCTCGCGTGATATCAGAACATATATTTTAAGGAGAAAATTGGTATGTTTGTACCCATTACTGCGAAGCCTGGCACAAGTCGGATGAATTTGACAGGCTCTTGGCGCATTTCTGAAAAACCGTTTTTTTTGCAAGAAGACTGTGTGGCTTGTGGGATGTGTGTTATAATCTGCCCCGAAGGGATTATCCAAGGCGAAGAGAAAAACGCCTATTGGACTGATTACGATTTTTGTAAGGGCTGCGGTTTGTGCGCCGCTCTTTGTCCCAGAGATGACATCGAAATGATACCCGAGGGAGACGAAATATGAAAGAATTTCTGGAAGGCTCAATAGCGATAGCCCATACGATTAAAATGTGTAAACCCGGCGTGGTCTCGGCATATCCCATCACACCACAGACGCACATTCTTGAGGAACTATCGCAGATTGTAGCTAATGGAGAGCTATATGCCGAATTCGTCAATGTGGAAAGCGAACATTCCGCGGCTTCCGTAGTGCTTGGCGCAAGCGCTACTGGAGTCAGAGTATACAGTTCAACCAGTTCCCAGGGGCTGCTGCTCATGCTTGAGGTATTGTACAACGCGGCTGGTTTGCGTCTTCCAATAGTACTCACCTGTGCTAACCGAGCAGTTTCTGCACCTATCAGTATTTGGAATGACCACCAGGATTCTGTAACACTCAGGGATAGTGGGATGCTCCAATTTTACGCAGAAAGCAATCAGGAAGCTGTTGACCTTCACATTCAGGCGTATCGAATCGCCGAAGATAGAAATATTATGTTGCCTATCATGGTTTGTGTTGATGGATATCTTCTGACGCATTCTGTTGAAGTGATAGATATGCCAGCCCAAGAAACTGTAGATAAATTCCTTCCGCCATTTAAACCTATGTTTAAACTTGATCCAGATAACCCATACGCAATAGGGGTTCTTGCAAGCCCAGATTATTATATGGAAACCAGATATGCAATTCAGGAGACAATGAAAGATGCACTTGCGCTTATTCCTCAGGTTGCTGAAGAATTCGAACAAGTTTTCTGGCGGAAAACCGGCGGTTTGATAGAATGCTACAAAACTGAGGACGCTGAAAGCGTAATCGTAGGGAAAGGCTCAATAGTTGGGACAATCAAGGATGTAGTCGATGAAATGCGTGAAGAAGGACAGAAGGTCGGCGCGCTGAAAGTGATAACATATCGACCTTTCCCCGCTGATGCGTTGTACGATGCTTTGAAGAATATTCCTCAAATCGCAATTTTAGACAAATCCATATCGTTCGGCGCTTTTGGCCCGTTATACACAGATTTAAGAGCCGCGTTCTATGGGAAAGAAAAATCACCTAAAATTGGCGGTTTTGTAATCGGATTAGGAGGAAGAGACGTCACCAAAGCTTCTATAAGAGAGGTATTTGAACAACTCTCTGGTGAACCTGTTCAAAACCAGTTTGTAGATTTGAGACCAAGCGCATGCGCTAGCGGTTCATTTCATAAGTCCGTATAGGGTATGTTGGAGTTCGATAATCAGCGGTAGCTTGTTATCGAACAAGGCAAAGGGGCTAGAGGGCAAGAGGGCTAGTTAAGTTGATGCATTATAGAGATTATTCTACCCTATACGAATTTGAAAAATAGATAGTTAAAAGTCTTGGGAACGGAGTATAATTATGAAACATCTTTTAGCACCTGGGCACACTGCCTGTGCGGGTTGTGGACAAGCTATTAGCGCAAGGCTTGTAGTGGATACGGTTGGGCCGAATGTAATTATGGTAAATGCAACGGGATGTTTAGAAGTTTTCACAACCAATTATCCAGAAAATGCTTGGGAAGTACCGTGGATTCATTCGCTCTTTGAAAATCAAGCTGCTGTTGCTTCAGGTGTAGAATCAGCTTTGAGGCACCTTGGTAAATTTGATAAAGTGAAAGTTATTGTTCAAGGAGGAGATGGCGGCACCGCAGATATCGGATTTCAGGCTCTTTCTGGAATGTTTGAACGTGGACATGATATACTGTATGTTTGCCACGACAATGGCGCGTACATGAACACAGGTATTCAGAGAAGCAGCTTAACGCCCCTGAATGCAAACACGACGACCAGTCCACCTGGAAAGAAATCTCTTGGCAAAACTCAGTTGACAAAAGATATGGTTGCAATTGCGGCTGCTCATGGCATCCCTTATGCTGCCTCTGCATCTGTGGGATACCCACGCGATATTCAGAATAAAGTTAAAAAAGCATTGTCCATAGCCGGCCCAAAATATATCCAGATTTTCGTTCCCTGTCCGTTAGGCTGGCGTCACGAACCGCGCCTTACTTATGAAATCGCTCAATTAGCAGTGAATACAGGATTATATCCGTTAGTGGAATATGAAAACGGTGAATTCACAAAGGGCCGGGTGATAAGAAAAGTTAGACCTATAGAGGATTTTTTGAAAATACAAGGCAGATTTAGACATCTATTCCAAAGTGAAGAGGGTGCTGAACGAATAAAGAAACTCCAAGCTTTAGCGGATGCGAATATCAAAAGATACGGTTTGGTTACAGCGCGATAGAAAAGAGGAAAAACCGGAATCAGGTGAAAAGTTGAGAACTCTAGGCCAAGAATCTGTTTGAACAATGGAACAAAAGAATACAGCGAATTCCTGTTTGGAAGGGCAGGAGTAGAGATAGTGCAATGGGCGGCGAAAAGGCTATTTGGAAAAAAGTAACATGCGTATCCGTGATGTCAGGTTTGCTTCAGGTGTCATTGAAAAATTGTGGCGAAAGCATAGCGTGGCAGACTACGAAGTGCAGGAAGTATTTTTTAATCAGCCACAGTTTGAATTTGCCGAAGAAGGAAATATGGAAGGGGGAAATTTGTACACAGCTTGGGGACGAACAGATGCAGGAATATACTTGATTGTCTTTTTCATTTACAAACTGAATCGAGATGCGCTAGTTATTAGTGCAAGAAATATGACGAGGAGGGAGAGAAAGAGATATGGCAAAAAATAAGAGGAATTCAATCCCTAAACAGTTTGCTTCCATTGAAGAGGCAGCAGACTTTTGGGACTCTCATGATTTGACAGATTATTCAGATTCGATGCGGAAAGTCGAATTTGATGTTCAAATCACCAAGGAACCACGATGGATTGAACTAGGCGCTGAAGTTGCCCAAAAAGTGTGCGAAGTAGCGAAACAGAAGAACATTCCTGTTCAGATTCTTGTCAACGAGTGGTTGAGAGATAAATTATCAGAATCTTTGAGCGTGCGTGATACACGCTATGTATGCAAACCTGTTTCTCATAGTTGGTAGGGTGCTTTCAAGATTTGGTTTTTGCGCCTGATTGGCATATCCGAAGAGAAGGAGACTGGTCAATGAAACCAGAAGATATTTACAGCAAATTAAAAAATCAATTTAACGAAGCAATTTTATCTTTTGAAGAAATTCCCGTTGAATCTTTCATAAAAATTGCCTCCGAATCTATTTCCGAAATCGCAAAATACCTGAAAGAGGAATCTGAACTTTCATTTGATTCGTTGATGTGTTTGAGCGGCGTGGATACTGGGGAAACTCTTACCGTCGTTTATCACCTGTTTTCTAACGAACATCGTCATAAAATAACCCTCAAATCCGAAATTCCCAAAGACAATCCCCACATACCCACGGTCGAGCAAATCTGGAAAACGGCGAATTGGCATGAGAGAGAAGCCTATGACCTTTTCGGTGTGATTTTTGATGGTCATAGCGACTTTAGACGAATCTTGCTGCCCGAGGATTGGGAAGGGTATCCTCTGCGAAAAGATTATAAACCTCCCGAATCTTATCGTGACATGCCAGTGGCTTTCGAGGATAGAGAAATGAAATGGGGGTAAGAGGGCAAAAGGGCAAGAGGGCAAAGGGGCTAAGGAGTGCAAAATGAGACGAAGTGTATTTTTGCTTTAATTCCGAATTCCGAACTCCGGAGGTAGGAGCAATGCCAGAGTTAAAAACTGAAGAAATGATTGTTAATATGGGGCCGCAACATCCAAGTACTCATGGTGTTTTGAATGTCAAACTGACACTTGATGGAGAAATCGTCAAGGATGCGGTGCCTAATATCGGTTACTTGCACAGGTGTTTCGAGAAACACGCCGAAAATCTCACTTATACACAAATTATTCCGTACACCGACAGAATGGACTACGTTTCGTCGATGAACAATAATTTCGGTTACTGCGCGACGGTGGAAAAACTCATGGAAATAGAAGTTCCCGAACGCGCTGAATATCTTCGCGTCATGGTCGCTGAATTGAATCGGATAGCAAACCATTTCCTTGCTTTAGGTAGCTATGGGCTGGATACGGGTGCCTTCACGCCCTTTCTTTACGCGTTCCGCGACCGTGAAATAATTTTGGATATTTTCGAAGAACTGTGCGGCGCTAGACTCACATACAATTATATTCGCATCGGCGGAGTCGCACACGATGCTTCTCCTTCGCTCCTCAAGAGAGTTGGAGAGTTTGTCGATTACTTTGAGCCATGGATTCCAAAGTTAAACAACCTGTTCACCTACAACAAAATTTTCATTGGGCGCACCGCTAACATCGCCGTGATGCCGGCGGAGATGGCAATTAGCTATGGCGTGACTGGCCCGAACCTACGCGCTTCAGGATTCAAGTGGGATTTGCGGAAGGATGACCCGTATTCTGTCTATGATAGACTTGATTTCGATATTCCTGTAGGGAATGGTGAAGTCGGCACAGCGGGAGATTGCTGGAGCCGCCATCGAGTGCGGATGTGGGAGATGGAAGAGTGCATTAAAATTATCCGCCAGGTTCTTGAGGCAATTCCTGAAGGCCCCATCATGGCGAAAATGCGTGGAGCCATTCGCCCGCCCGAGGGCGAAATTTATATGCGCACTGAAACGCCAAAAGGAGAGTTGGGATTCTACATCATCAGCGATGGTTCTACAAAACCTTCTCGCGTCAAAGTCCGCTCTCCCGCTTTTACAGCATTGAGCGCGCTCAGAGAACTCGCCCGCGGTTGGATGCTGGCAGACCTGGTGGCTATTCTTGGAAGCCTGGATATTGTGTTGGGTGAGATAGATAGGTGAAGGAATTACGAATCACGAATTACGAATTACTATTGTCGTAACGCGTAATTGCCTGTCCCGCGTAAAGGAGTTAAACATGCAACAATTTGTACAAAAAATAGTGGAATTCATTCCCGCGTTATCTGCCCAGAATAGGGAAACATCATCTTTCTATGAAGTTATTCAGAAAGAAATTCTTAATGGTACATGGTTGGACACCTGGTTTGGGCTTGTGCTCTCTATGGTGGTTTTTTGCGTTGTCGTCTTAATTTTTATGATCTTGATGACGCTCCTTCTTGTTTACGCAGAGCGCAAGGTCGCCTCCCACATGCAAGACCGATTAGGTCCCATGAGAGTTGGTCCTCACGGGATATTTCAACCCATCGCTGACGTTGTCAAACTGTTACTTAAAGAAGATATCATTTCCAAAGAAGCCAATAAGAAGCTTTTCGTTTTAGCGCCATACGTCGTCTTTGCCAGTTCTTTCGCTGTCCTTGCAGCAGTTCCCTTCGGCGCATTTTTCGTTGCAGCCGACTTCAACATAGGCGCGTTTTACATCGTCGCTATCTCTTCGCTGGTGGTGTTGGGGCTTATAATGGCGGGTTGGGCGTCTAATAACAAATGGTCAATGTTAAGCGCGATGCGTTCCGCCGCGCAATTAATAAGCTATGAGATTCCTCTTGGCTTATCACTTCTCGCGGTGATAATGGTCGTCAGCAGTCTAAGCATGCAGAAAATTGTCGGCGCGCAAGAAGGATGGTTTTGGCATTGGCTTATCTTTAGAAATCCTTTCCTTTTTCTCGCTTTTTTCATCTATTTCCTTTCCTCCGTCGCCGAAGTAAACCGAAACCCGTTTGACATTACCGAAGCCGAATCTGAACTGGTAGCGGGTTTTCATACCGAATATTCCGGTATCCGCTTCGCTTTTTTCTTCCTCGCAGAATACATCAATATGTTCGTAGTTAGCGCAATCGCAACTACATTGTTCTTAGGCGGCTGGAATATCGGTTTGCCTCTTGATAATATTTTAGGGGGGGCGAAAGGAATCCCGTTGCACGCTGTACGCGCTATCCTATTTGTCGGCAAATCGCTTGGATTGGTCTTCGTCATGCTGTGGTTCCGCTGGACATTGCCGCGGTTAAGGGTTGACCAATTGATGGCTGTTTGCTGGAAATATTTCATTCCGATAGCGTTCCTCAACATCCTCGGCGCGGGAGTTTGGGAATTGATTTTTAAGGAATTTAAGCCTATAACGTTAGTCTGGCTTTTTGTGCCTGTTTTAATAATAATCATCGGATTAATTACAGCAGTTGCAAGAAGGGGGGCATCTCGTGAAACAGTACTTTCGTAACATTTTCGCGGCAGTTTGGACAGTCATGGTCGGTATGAAAATCACCTTCCGACAAATTTTTGACCGGGCTGTCACGCACCAATATCCTTACGAAAAAAAATTTGAACAGAAAATGCTTGCAAAATGGCAGGGTAAAAATAGAAATAACAGACGCGAAATCCACGACGCATTTCGCGGACGGTTACATAATCGCGTCGAAGATTGTATTGGTTGCACAAGTTGCGCGCGTGACTGTCCTGTTGAATGCATAACAATCGAAACAGAACGAGCGGGACGGGATGAAGACCTCGGCGAGACGCGTAATGTCCTTCACCTGAAAGATGGTGCGACAATCGTCGGTATCGTAGAGGGAGATGAAAAACTCGCGCCGGATACTAATATTACAATTCAAGATTTGGAGGGGCAAACACATACTTATCCGAGTGACCAGGTTGAATCTATCATCGCGCGGCGAAAAAAACGCACGCGCATCATCCAATATGACATTGATATGTCTCTCTGTATGTTTTGCGGTTTGTGCATGGAATCCTGTCCAACGGAATGTTTGACAATGGGTTCAAAGAGGGAAGATTTCGCTTTTTCAACATATAATTTAGAGGACTTGATTTATCATTTCGTTGAATCTCCTGTCGAAGAAACCGAGGTGCAAAAAGGCGAAGTAGAAGTTTCAAATGATTAACAGGAGTTGGGCAATGTCAAAAAAGCTAAACGTAATTCCTCAAGACCTGGAAAAGGCATACAAGGAAATGGCGCAGGACGAGAAGCGTGAATCAGAAGCATTAGAATGGGCAGAAGCCACTATTGGAGGTATCAGCGATGAAGCGCGGTGAGGTAAAATCATCCCCGCGCCGCTGGACGCGGAAGGAATATTACAGGATGGCTGAAGTGGGAATATTCGCCCCCGGCGAACGCGTTGAGCTAATCGAAGGAGAGATTATACAAATGCCACCACAAAATCCTCTTCATAGCACCGGCATATGTACTGTCCAGGAGGTGTTGCGAACTGCTTTTGGCTCCGGCTTCGATGTGCGTCCGCAGTTACCGCTGTCCTTGGAGTTAGCGTCTGAGCCTGAACCAGATATTGCCGTTGTGCGCGGTTCGTTCCGCGATTATCGCACTGCCCATCCCAGCACGGCATTGTTGGTGGTGGAAGTATCCGACACCACACTAACTTTTGACCGTTGCGAAAAAGCCGGCTTGTATGCTCGCGCCGGTATCCAGGAATATTGGATAGTAAATATTCCTGAACAATTAATCGAAGTCCACCGCGATGCGCGTCCTGACCCGGACATGCCCTCCGGCTATGGTTATGCACAAATCACACGTCACGGCTCAGGTGATACGGTTTCTCCTTTGGCCGCGCCAAATGCAACCATTCCCGTTACCGAATTGCTGCCGTGAGGTGGTAGGGTAATTTGAAGATATTGATAGATATAATCAAATCTAATGAAATTATGGTGATTCATCTATGGATATACCCATATTGAATATACTGGATATTCATACTTCGCAATTAGCTAGTATCTTGGGAAGAAAAAACTCTGATTCCCTTGATACTTATGTTGAAACGCTAGAAATATCTTTGCTTGATGAATTAGTTGCCAACGCTGTTCTCAGGTTTCTATTGCTAGAAACCCAGGGTGAACAACATCATGAGAGAGCAGTTTTTGAAGAAGACTACAACTTCACAGAAAATCAATGTCAACTTGAGGAAAGTTATAGTAGAGCAATTGAGACAGCCGAGAAAATTATTCACCTTTGTGAAAATTTTGAGTCTACAGGATACAAAGCGGAAAATCTGCCTCAATTGAAGAAATTAACCCATAGATTTTGCCGAGTCCTCGAAGACGATGAATCTTTTTACGAGTCAGAATACTACAAAGAACTTGCGGAGCGTGCTGATAGAGATATTCAGCTTGGGAATTTAGAAGATTGGCCAGGATAAAATCGAAACGAACAAAAGAATGTCAACAACCCCTCCTGATTCATAGAATCAGAAGGGGCTTGCAGAGGTAGTCTGTGAGCCCTAGGTTAGACCAGTCCCCTTCATGTTTGACCTTGAT
>SDBU01003085.1_pt1 | contig 21468 bp, 22 predicted proteins | sample 2277071 | NCBI WGS metagenome assembly SDBU01 (sample SAMN10397929, study PRJNA504765) | marine sediment metagenome | isolation source: marine sediment core GS08_GC12, 126 cmbsf | place: Arctic Ocean: Gakkel Ridge, Loki's castle | collected 2008
GATAGCCTCCTGGTGGTTAGAGCGAGGTGGAACCACCCGTTCCCATCCCGAACACGGAAGTGAAACGCCTCAGCGCAGACGATACTGAGGGGGTAACCCCTTGTGGAAAATATGCCACTGCCAGGGGGCTTTTGACCTTTGACTTTGGTTGATTTATAATAGAAATGGCGTTAGCTATGCGATAAGCATCGCCAAGGAGAAAAGATGGCCAGCCGATTTGAGAAATTCTCAGAGCGGGCGCGTCAGGTGCTGAAGCTAGCCCAAGAAGAGGCACAGCACTTCAATCACAGTTATATTGGCACTGAGCATATTTTGCTCGGTTTGGTGCGCGAAGAAGAGGGAGTAGCGGCTAAGGTTCTTGCCAACCTTGGTGTAGGCTTGAGTAAGGTGCGCCAAGCGGTGGAATTTATTATTGGGCGTGGTGAGAGACCGGGTACAGGTGAAATTGGGCTTACCCCCAGAGCTAAGAGAGTAATTGAACTGGCTATAGATGAAGCCCGCCACCTCGGTCACAGTTATATTGGCACTGAGCATCTTCTCTTAGGGTTGCTGCGTGAGGGGGAAGGGATAGCCGCTAATGTACTAGATAGCCTTGGTATTACCCTTGACCGGGCGCGGGCTGAGGTGACTCGTGTGCTCAGTCAGGGTGTGCCCAGGTCCAGGCTTGCCCGGACTGCAAGCCGTACCCCGGCTCTAGACCAGTTAGGCATTGACCTGACTGAGGCATCCAGAGCTGGGAAACTTGACCCAGTTATCGGGCGGGTTAAGGAGATTGAGCGGGTAATTCAGATCCTCAGCCGTCGGACTAAGAACAATCCAGCCCTTATTGGTGAGCCGGGAGTGGGAAAGACGGCAATTGTTGAGGGCTTGGCTCACCGCATTGTCGCCGGCGATGTTCCTGAGACACTGGAGGGGAAACGGTTAGTGACGCTGGATATGGGAGCGGTAGTCGCCGGGACGAAGTACCGGGGCGAATTTGAAGAACGGCTGAAGAAGGTCATTGATGAGATAAAAACCTCGGGAAACTGCGTGCTTTTTATTGACGAGTTTCATACTATGGTCGGTGCCGGGGCGGCGGAGGGGGCGGTTGACGCGGCTAATATCCTCAAACCGTCACTGGCGCGGGGGGAACTACAATGCATTGGCGCCACTACACTTGATGATTACCGTAAGTATGTGGAGCGAGATGCAGCTCTGGAGCGCCGATTCCAGCCAGTTCTGGTAGCCGAGCCATCGGTAGATGAAACATTGGAGATTTTGCGTGGGGTTAAGGAGCGCTATGAGGAGCATCACAAACTCACCATAAGCGACGAGGCACTAAGTTCAGCAGCAACACTATCGGCTAGATATATAACTGACCGTTTTCTGCCGGATAAGGCTATTGATTTGGTTGATGAGGCGGCTTCACGGGTAAGGATTAAATACCGGACTATACCAATGACCTTGAAGGAAGCCAGGCGAGTTCAGGATAGTGTGCGTAAGGATAAGGATGCGGCTCTAGCGGCACAGCAGTATGAGTATGCCGCTGAGCTGCGCGAACGTGAGCTTCAAATTGAAGAAAAAATAAAGAGCCAGGAAGAGGAGTGGCAGACTAAACAGGAGCAGGACAAGGTGGTGGTGACCGCCGAAGACATCGCTGAGGTGGTGAGTATGTGGACCGGGATTCCAGTGGTGCAGCTAACTAGTGATGAGACCAGTCGGCTACTTAATATGGAGGAGGTACTGCATCAGCGCATTGTTGGTCAGGATGAGGCGATAGATATTGTGTCTAAAGCGGTAAGGCGAGCCCGAGCCGGGATCAAAGACCCAAGGCACCCCATAGGTAACTTCGTCTTTCTCGGTCCAACCGGTGTTGGTAAGACAGAGCTAGTTAGAGCTTTGGCTGAGTTTATGTTTGGCAGTGAGGATACCTTAATCAGGCTTGATATGTCTGAGTTTATGGAGAGGCACACTGTTGCCAGACTGGTTGGGGCACCTCCAGGATATGTTGGTTATGATGAAGGCGGGCAGCTCACTGAGGCAGTGAGGCGTAAGTCATATTGTTGTATACTTCTGGATGAGATTGAAAAGGCTCACCCTGATGTGTTTAATATACTCCTCCAGATATTTGATGATGGTCACTTGACTGATGCCAAGGGTCGGCGGGTTGATTTCCGCAATAGCATTATTGTTATGACCAGCAATATTGGCGCTGAGCTTATCAGGAAAGGCACCACTATTGGTTTTGCTGTCCATGATGAGGCTAAAACCCGGCAGGAGTCTTACGAGAGGATGAAGGAAAAGCTGCTTGGCGAGTTAAAGAAGACCTTCCGGCCAGAGTTTCTTAATCGTATTGATGGTGTGGTTGTATTTCATCCGTTGACCAAAGAGCATATTCGGAAGATAGTTGATTTGATGCTGACTACAATTGCCCAGCAACTGGGGGAGAGGGGGATAAAGCTGGAGGTAACCGAAGCGGCTAAGGATTTCTTGGGTGAGAAGGGCTATGACGAGGTCTTTGGGGCTCGGCCACTGCGGCGAGTGATTCAGGATATGGTTGAAAACAAGCTCTCCGAGGATTTGCTCCGTGGTAAATTCAGGGAGGGGGATACGGCTGTAGTTGACCTGGAAGGGGAGGAGATTGTGGTGCATCCAGCCCCGGTAGAAGCATTGCTGGGAGATAGTAAATCGTAAGTTATTATAAAGCCAGTGAGTTATAGAAAGGGCGGGGGAAACTGGGCTAGGTGGAACAACCGCCCTTTTAATTCGTCAAAATAGGCTGGTTAAAGGCAGAATGATATGGGAGTAGATTGGGGATTTGCCGGGCAAATAGGTGGAATTGGCTTCGGGCTTGTCTTTGCTGTATTAATTATTCTAGCTCTAACTATATAGCTAGTCGGGCTACTGCTTAGTAAAGTTGGCACTGGGAAGGCTGAAACCGGTGACAAGAAGAAAGGAGACTAGAAATTGGCGCAGGAGAATGTAGAGTTTCCTATAGCGGGAAAGGTAATCAGCGTGAATGTTAGCGTTGGGAGTACGGTTAACGAGGGGGATATACTCTGTACGCTAGAGTCGATGAAGATGGAAAATCCCATATTAGCTCCCGTCGGGGGCACAGTTACTGAGATAAAGCTTTCACCGGGGCAAGTAGTTGAAGCCGGTGATTTGGTAGCTATCATCGAATATTGAAAGGCGGGCTCCCATAATTTGAGAGGGGTTTAAGATGATAGAGTGGGACTTGGTATGGAAGATAGCCGGAGGTGGTTACGGAGTATGCATCCTTGTCTTGATTTTCCTGTCACTGGTAGCCTGGATACTAGGGATAGTAGTGCAAAAAACCACGATAGAGGGTAAAGAGGATTCCGGCAAAGCGGCAAAGGGTAAATAGATGTTTGGTCTATATGAAACTGATTTTGGCACTCTTATAGCTTGGCCCTCCCCTATATTAATGCTTTTTATCGGAGCACTCCTTATCTACTTGGGCATTGCTAAGAAGATGGAGCCCGTTCTGCTAGTTCCTATTGGCTTTGGCGTATTTATGGTCAATCTTCCCCTCGGCGGTTTAATGGTATATACCCCCGAGGGCATCCCTGCCGAGGTAGCAACTTTAAGTGGGCTGATAAAGGCTATAGGGGCTGGCGAGATAGGATTACTGAATGTACTTTATACCTATGGGATTGCATCTCAGGTAATTCCTCTGCTCATCTTCCTCGGAATAGGAGCCATGACCGATTTCACACCTACTATCGCCCGCCCCATATCTTTTCTCTTTGGTGGAACCGCCCAGCTAGGCGTTTTCGTTGTTTTCCTCATTGCTTACCTTTCCGGGTTGTTTACTATAAATGAGGCAGCCTGTGTCGGCATCATTGGTGGCTCGGATGGACCACCGACAGTTTACCTTACTGCTGCCCTAGCCCCACAACTGCTTGGTCCCATCACATTGGTGGCTTACTCCTACATGTCCCTGGTGCCTATCCTTCAGCCTCCAATAATAAAATTGCTGACTACTAAGAAGGAACGGGCGATATATATGAAGCCGCAGGTGCGTAAGGTCTCCAGGTTAGAGGTAGTGCTCTTCCCTATAATGATATTTCTAGTCGCCGCTTTGCTTGTCCCCAAATCGGTACCTCTTATCGGGATGTTTATGTTCGGCAATCTACTTAGGGCTAGCGGAGTTACCGACAGGCTGGCACAATCAGCCAGCGGCGTGTTTATCGATGTGCTTACCTTTCTCCTGGGAATAACTGTAGGGGCATTAATGCCAGCCGTGGTATTCCTCAAACCCCAAACCTTAGCCATTATTGGATTAGCAATTGTAGCCTTTGCTTTCTCCACTGCCGGGGGACTGCTGGCAGCCAAGTTTGTCAACCTGTTCTTAAAAGAGAAAATAAACCCGATGATAGGTGCCTCCGGGGTATCAGCCATCCCTATGTCAGCTAGGGTAGTGCAAAAAATGGGGCAGGAGGCGAACCCGAAGAACTTCCTGTTAATGCATGCTATGGGTCCCAATATGGCAGGGGCTATTGGTACCTCTGTAGTTGCCGGGATATTGCTAGGCATGCTAGGTTAAGCTAACTCTTCCGCTTTAACTCAAGACCTCTTTTTAAAATGCCCTTGCATTACTATCTAAAATCGGGTAAAGTCAATTTGTGGGTAAATCAGACAAAAGGACTATCTTTGTCTGTCAGCAGTGCGGCAAGGAGAGCCTGAAATGGCTGGGGCGCTGTCCTAACTGTCAGCAGTGGAACACCTTTGTTGAGACAGCGGTTCCGTCAGCTACTCCATCCCGGATTCCTACCGTAGAAAATCCACCTCAGGAGCTATCTCAGGTAGTAACCGATGTTGCTGACCGCGTTACGCTCCACTCGGCTGAGTTTGACCGGGTGCTTGGTGGTGGCCTGGTATCTGGCTCCCTGGTGCTCATTAGCGGTGACCCCGGTATTGGTAAATCTACCCTCCTGCTCCAGGCTTCAGCCTTGATAGCGCAGGCTCAGGGTAGGGTGGTCTATGTTTCCGGTGAGGAAACGGTGCATCAGATTAGGCTCAGGGCTGAGCGTCTGGGGGTAACCGGTGAGAGGCTTTACCTTCTGGCTGAGACTGACCTTGATGTTATCCTCAGCCAGATTGAGCAGTTGGCTCCTCACCTGGTGGTTATTGATTCTATTCAGGCAGTTTGCCTCCCTGATTTGGAAGCAGCGCCGGGCAGCATAACCCAGGTGCGGGAGTGTACCTTGCGGCTTATGCGCCGGGCAAAGCTCAGCTCCGTGCCCATTTTCATTGCCGGGCATGTAACCAAGGACGGGGCTATTGCTGGTCCCCGGGTTCTGGAGCACATTGTTGATGTGGTGCTCTACCTTGAGGGTGAGCCATTTAGTGCCTATCGACTGCTGCGCTGTATGAAGAATCGCTTTGGCTCTACCAATGAAGTCGGCGTTTTTGAGATGAAGGAACAGGGTCTGGTAGAGGTGGACAATCCATCACAAGTCTTCCTGTCGCAGCGGTGGGGTGAGGCAATAGGTTCAGCGGTAGTGCCTACCCTTGAGGGCAGCCGACCCTTGCTGGTAGAGATTCAAGCCCTGACTACGCCTACCAGCTTTGGTCAACCACGGCGCACCGCCAATGGGGTTGACTTTGGTCGGTTGCTGCTGGTTACTGCGGTGCTGACCAAGCGGGTCGGCTTAAGGCTGGGGAACCAGGATATTATCGCCAATGTTACCGGTGGACTTAGAATTGGTGAGCCGGCGGCTGACCTGGGCATTGCCCTGGCTATTGCCTCCAGCTTCCGTGATGTGGGGGTTGACCCGCAACTGGTGGCAGTGGGTGAGGTGGGGTTGAGTGGGGAGCTTCGGGCAGTTTCTCAGCTAGACAGGCGGGTAAACGAGGCAGTGAGGCTGGGCTTCAAGCGTTGCCTGGTGCCTAAGGTTGGGGCTAAAATTTCAGCGCCTAAGGACATTGAGCTTATCCCGCTCAGCACCTTGAGGGAAGCGGTAAGAGTTGGGCTGGTTAAGGGTAAGCCAATTTCAGCATAGTCATGTATATAATCGAGCTATAATAACTTTTATTTATTTTAGGAGGTTTATGTGAGGAAAAAAGTAAAGATAATTGATAAACCATCCCTAAGAATTCATATAGATTATGACCATCTGACAGTGGGTGAACTCGGCAATATACTGATTAGACTCCAAGCGGCTCTTAGAAGCATAGCAGGCTTAAGTCCTGGCGAATATGACGGCAGGTACTCACAAGAGCAACCCAGATTTATTACTTCATCGGTAAAAACTGAGCATTCTATAGATATTGCAGTACTCTTAGCAATATTATCGCTTGCGTTGTCAATACCTGGTGCAATCTATACTTGGACACGTTTTTCCACCGATGTCTTTCGGTTCTTCAAGATAGCCCTGCTAGCTATGGTTCGTGGTGAAATTAGGAACCCGGAAGACAATATTGAAATCGAAGGATTACGGATAAGAGTTACTAAGGGTGAAATTGACCTAGAGGCATCACGTCCTTTTCTAGATGAACTTACCCCTAAGCAAAGAAAAGCACTTGCGAATTTTATTTGGTCATTAACGGGACCTAGTCGTAGAGTAGATATCGGGGATGATGAATCTGAGATATCAATGCGATGGCCTGAAGAAGATTAAGGAGGATTAGCTTTAATACCTCTGATAATTGGCACTTTGAACATATTGTATAATTTATAAAGAAGGAGAGTAAGCTGGCTAATTCTAGGGTAGGCGCTATTATTGTGGCTGCCGGCAGTAGTCGGCGGATGGGTGGGGTGGATAAGGTGTTTGCGCCGTTAGGCGGAAAGCCGGTTTTAGTCCGGGTGATTGATGCCTTTCAAAGGTGTAACCCTGTTGACCAAATTGTTGTTGTCCTGAGTGAGCAAAACCTTGAGCAAGGACGGCAGTTGGTAGCTGAGCCGGGGTGGTCTAAGGTGACCGAGGTATGCCCTGGCGGCAGACGGCGCCAGGACTCGGTAGTGGCTGGACTTAGCCGGCTTGAAGATTGCCAGTGGGTGGTAATCCATGATGGCGCCCGACCACTGGTTAGCGTGGACTTGATTGAGCGTGGGCTGGCTGAAGCCGGGGAAACAGGTGCCGCGGTGGCGGCGGTGCCGGTTACCGATACCATCAAGGTGGCTGGAGATGACCGGCTGGTTAAAGAGACACCACCACGGCATAACCTGTGGGCAGTGCAGACGCCGCAGGTATTTCGCTTTGATATAATATCTGAAGCCTACCGTCAGGCAAGACAAGAGGTTACCGATGATGCCACACTGGTAGAGCAGTTGGGCTACCGGGTTAAACTATATATGGGCTCTTATGATAATATAAAGGTAACCACTCCTGACGATTTGGCATTGGCTGAGGTTCTGTGGCAAAAACATGGGAAGTAAGTTGCGGGTTGGTATAGGCTATGATGTCCACCCCCTGACCCCGGGACGCCGGCTGGTGCTGGGGGGGGCAGATATACCGTATGAGAGGGGTCTTAGCGGCTGGAGCGATGCCGATGTCCTGACTCATGCTATTATTGATGCCCTGCTTGGGGCGGCGGCTCTGGGAGATATAGGTAGCCATTTCCCACCCGGTGAGCCACAGTATAAGGATATTTCTAGCCTGAGTTTACTTAAAAGGGTAAAGGATGAGCTGGCGGCAAATGGCTGGCAGGTGAATAATATTGATGCAACTATCGTGGCTGAGCAGCCTAAACTCAGGGACTTTATTGATGGGATGCGAGAGCAGCTTAGCCAGACGCTGGGTATTACTCTCAGTCAGGTGAGTGTGAAGGCTAGCACCTCGGCGCAGTTAGGCTTTGTTGGTCGGGGGGAGGGGATGGCTGCTTATGCTGTAGCCTTGATAGAAGGTGTTTCAAAGCAGGTTTAGTCATGTTTAGACATGTAGTACGTAAAATGAATGATATAATTTGCTTCCCCAGGGTGTTGAGTTGCGTCTGTCTTTTGCCCCGATTTTTCGGGGCAATTGGGCAAGAAGGCTTAATCTGGGAAGGAGATTAGTTCAATGTCGCTTATCACCAGCATTAAAAAAGATATTAAAGCCATTTTTGACCATGACCCGGCGGCTGTCAGCACCATGGAGGTGCTACTGGCTTACCCTGGATTTCATGCCCGGCAGTTTCATCGGCTCGCCCATACCCTGTTTCGGTGGCATATTCCTGTTTTGCCCCGGCTTATTTCGCATATTAGCCGATTTCTCACCGGCATAGAAATCCACCCCGGGGCTAGGATTGGGGAAGGATTTTTTATTGACCATGGTATGGGGGCGGTTATTGGTGAGACCTCAGAGATTGGCGACAATGTTGTCCTGCATCAGGGGGTAACCCTGGGTGGCACCAGTCTTCAGCGGGCAAAGCGCCATCCTACTCTGGGCGACAATGTGGTCGTTGGTGTTGGCGCCCAGATTATCGGGGCAATTACTATAGGTGACAATACCAAAGTCGGTGCCGGCTCAGTAGTGGTGACCTCTGTACCGGCTAATGCCACCGTGGTTGGGGTGCCGGGACGGGTGGTAGAGCTCAGGAACCCCGATACTGATACCGTGGAGAGGTTGCCTGACCCGGTAGGGGAGGAGCTGGAAAGCCTGGAGAGGCGAATAGCTGAGTTGGAGAATCGTCTAGCCAGGGTTGAGGGGAGAAAAAGGTGAAGGTATATAGCACCCTCTCAGGACAAAAAGAGGAATTCTTACCTCAGGGCGATGAAGTTAAGATGTATGTCTGTGGGGTTACTCCCTATGATGACTCTCATATAGGTCATGCTATGAGCTATATCGTCTTTGATGTAATCAGGCGCTACCTCTGGTTTCGCGGTTATAAGGTGAAATATGTGCAGAATATTACCGATATTGATGACAAGATTATAGACCGGGCTAACCAGCTTGGTATTCCTGCTAAAGAGCTGGCTGAGAAATACATTAATAACTACTTTGCTGATATGGATGCCCTGAATATTGGGCGGGCTGATATTTACCCCAGGGCTACCGAGGAAATACCAAAGATTATTGAGGTGATACAGGGCTTAGTAGATAAGGGATATGCCTATCCAGCAGGGGGCAGTGTCTATTTCAGGGTAAGGAATGTTGCTGACTATGGCAAGCTATCTCACCGCTCACTTGGGTCTATGATGGCTGGGGAATGTGCCGTGGGTGGTGAAGAAAAAGAGCATCCTATGGATTTTGCCCTGTGGAAGGCATCAAAGCCGGGTGAGCCGTCGTGGGAAAGCCCGTGGGGAAACGGCAGACCGGGCTGGCATATTGAGTGCAGTGCCATGTCTTTGAAATACCTGGGTGATACCCTTGACATTCACGGCGGTGGGCAAGACCTGGTCTTCCCCCATCATGAGAATGAGATAGCCCAGTCAGAGAGCTTTACCGGTATTAAGCCATTTGTTAAATACTGGCTGCATAACGGGCTGGTGCAGTTGGGTGAAGATAAGATGAGCAAATCCCTGGGCAACCTGATAACAATAAAGGAGGCGCTGGAGAAGTATAGTGCTGATGCCATCCGTATCTTTATCCTTAGCTCTCACTACCACAGTCCCCTTACTTATTATGAAGCGGCGTTAGAAGCAGCACAGAGAGGGGCTGAGAGGCTGTGGCAGGCGAATGATAGGGAAGGTAGAGGAGAACAGCTTGATTTGACAGGGCATGTCAGGCGCCAACGACAACGATTCATTGAGGCAATGGATGATGACTTTAACACAGCTCAAGCAGTGGCTGTCTTGTTTGATGTAGCCCGTGATATTAACCGATTTGGTGACGAACGTTATAGTGTTATTCCTGCCCAGCAATTACTATCAGAGTTAGCTAGTGTGTTGGGGCTGACCCTTAAGCCACCGCAAAAGCCATCTCTTGATGCTGAGCCATTACGGCAGTTGTTGATTTCAATCAATAACCGACTTCAGGAAGCCGAGTTGAAAGGGATAGCCGTTGACCCACTATCTGATGATGTTGAGTCTTTAATGGAGCTTCTAACTTCAACCCGCAATACTCTTCGGGACAAGAAACTATGGGAGTATGCCGATGAAATTCGGGATAAGCTAGCTGAGCTAGGCATAGCCCTTGAGGATACCCCCAAGGGGACGGTGTGGAAGTATAGGCGATAAGCTCGATGAGACCCTGAAGGCAAACTAAGATGCAAAAGACGGCAAGTCCCAAGCTAAAGGAAACGGTTCTCAAGTATTTGAAGGAACACTATACTATGACCATAGCCACAGCTAGGGATGATAGTCCCTGGGCGGCTGCCGTGTTCTATGCTAACGATGGGTTTGCCCTCTACTTCCTGTCTGACCCTGAGAGCCGTCACTCAAAAGATATTGCCGAGAACCGTGTGGTTGCCGTTACCGTAAATGAAGATTATCACGATTGGAGGAAGATAAAGGGGATTCAGATGGAGGGCAAAGCCGAACTGGTTGTGACTGAGGATGAAATGGCCAAGGCTGTTGCCACATATGTAGAAAAATACTCTTTTACTGCGGCATATTTGAAGCTAATGTCATCTTCCTTCCCCAAGATAGCGGGATACCTGGACAAGCTCCTCAGTAGGTTGCCGTTTGTGCCCGGCTTGCCGACAACATTTACTACCAGGTTCTACAAGATAACGCCGACGAAAGTCCGCTTCATTGATAATGAAAAGAGCTTTGGTCATCACGAAGAGTTCATACTTTAGCGGAGGCGGGTTATGTGGCAGAATGTAGCCTATATCTTAATTGGCATTGGTATACTAGCCCTGATTGGCTACGGTGCTAAGGACTTTTTTATGGCGGCTGATATTCCACTACTTATCAGGATAGCTGTTGGTGCTATTGGTGCCGGGTTATTAGTTCTCATTGCCGTGGCAATTAAAGATAGGCTGGCTAAGGCTAAAACAGAGAAATTCAAGGGGGTAGAGAAATGATTATTACCACCTCGGCTCAGATGGAAGGCAGAACGATTGCCAAAACTGTGGGCTTGGTCAAGGGCAGCACCATCCGGGCAAGGCATCTAGGCAAGGATATTATGGCTGGGTTGAGGGGCTTGGTGGGTGGCGAGATAAGTGAATACACCAAGATGATGGCTGAAGCCAGGGAAGAAGCTATCCAGAGGATGGTGGAGGATGCCGAGAAGCAGGGGGCTAATGCCGTAGTCAGTATGAGGTTTTCTACCTCAATGATAATGCAGAATGCGGCTGAGGTGCTAGCCTACGGAACTGGTGTGGTGGTGGAATAGATAAGCCCGGCTCACCGCTGTCCAGTCAGCCATGACCAGAAGGCAGGCAAAAATTTTAGCTTCAATAGTCCAACTGGTAGCTCTAGCTGTTTCTTCTCGCTCCCTGGAAAGGCATTTATCTTGTCCACCTCTGCTTTCAAATGAGGTAGTTCCTGTTCAAGGTTACCCTTAGCTAGTATCTCATCAATTCGGTGAATCTGTAACTACAAGGCGCTGAAGCAAGGCCGCCTAGACTTGACCACGATGATTATCAGAAGAGAAACTATCTTCAAATTACTTCTTCTTCCTTCAGCTTGGCAATCTCATCCCATGTATAGCCGAGGATTTCGATAAGAACCTCTTCTGTATGCTGCCCCAACTCTGGGGCTTCTCTCCTTATAGAGGCTGGGGTATTGCTAAAGTGAACTGGAAAGCCTGTAGTCTTGATCTTACCCCATACAGGATGGTCAAACTCGACAATATAATCATTTTCCAGTACCTGGCGATCTGTAACCACATCATCCATATCGTGGAGTGGAGTAAATGGGATGTCACCTCCTTGCTCGAAAAGCATCACCCATTCTTCTCGAGTCTTTGTAACGAAGACCTTGTCAAGGGTAGAGACACATTCCTCTGCATGCTTCTCCCTCGCCTCCATATTCTCAAACCTGGGATCTTTTTCTAGCTCCTGCATACCTAGCACCCTGCAAAAAATTGGCCAATGCCTATCTCCCTGTACACCGGAAAAGGCGATCCACTTACCATCCTTACATTTGTAATAGTTCCGAAGTGGGTTTCCTGCCTTGGCTCTAGAAGCTCTTCCCATGTCCTTGCCCACAATAAGCTTTGCAGCTACGGAAAGACCCTCCGCCCCAGCAACCATACTGCCCAAGAGGGAAGCATGTATATATTGTCCACTCCCGTGTCGCTCTCGGTAAAAAAGCGCAGCCAATATCCCATAGGTGGTAAATATTGCTCCCATTTGATCAGCAAAGCCAACTGGAAGATTCAAGGGGGGCATTCCTGGCTCTCCGGTAAGAAACATCATCCCTGATCTAGCTAACCCGATAGCATCAAAACCAGGTCGCTCGGCTAAGGGACCCTTGAGTCCCCAGCCAGAGGCTGCGGCATAAATAAGCCGAGGATTATATTGGTATAGTGTCTCATAACCCAATTTTAACCTTTTGGCAACACCTTGCCGCCAGTTGGTGAGAAAGACATCCGACTTCTCTACCAGCCTGTAGATAATTTCCTTCCCTTTATCCTTTTTCAAATCTATAGTAATGCTTCTCTTGTTACGGTTGATGTATTCAAAGTAGAAATTCCGACCAGCTACCCCTGTTGATACCCCCAACACCTTCATCATGCCTCGTCCTGGGTCGCCAACACCTGGCTGCTCTATTTTGATCACCTCAGCGCCTAAGTCTCCTAACATCGAGCCAGCAACCGGCCCCTGCTGAAATGAAGCCCATTCAATAACCCGAGTTCCTTCAAGTAAGACAGCCATTACTTTTACTACCTTCTTTTAGAAATTATCCGAAAACTTTGGGACGCTTGCGGCTTCTCAATCCAGCTCCAACCGCTTTTCCACTGCCCGGGCGTGAGCCTCAAACCCCTCAGCTCTAGCCATGGTTGAGGCGGCTTGACCTAACTCTCTTAAACTAACCCCGTCTATAGCAACCAGGTTTATGAGCTTAATAAAATCAGTTATGTTAAGTACCGAGCTAAACCGAGCCGTTCCCCCGGTAGGCAAAACATGACTTGGTCCGGCCACATAATCACCAAAAACTACGGATGAGTTCTCACCAACGAATATACACCCGGCATTAGAAATCTTATCAATATAGGTAGACGCCTTCTCAACCACCAGGCAAAGGTGTTCAGGAGCATAAAGGTTGGCTAAGTCAATAGCCTCGTCTACATTAGCCACCACTACTATCATTCCCCTATTCTGTAAAGATTCGGCGATTATAGCCTGGCGTTCCAAGCTGTCCAGCTGCTCATCAACCTCTCGGCTAACCTCGTCTGCCAGCCCCCGTGAAGTAGTTATCAAAATAGCTGAGGCTAGCGGGTCATGCTCCGCCTGAGCTAAAAGGTCGGCGGCACAATACTTAGGGTTAGCTGTTTCGTCAGCAATAATCAACACCTCGCTCGGTCCCGGCAAACTATCAATGCCTACTACTCCATATACGAGCTTCTTAGCTAAAACGACAAAGATATTACCCGGCCCACAAATCTTGTCCACCCTAGGAATAGACTCAGTGCCGAAGGCTAAGGCAGCAATTGCCTGGGCACCACCAACACAGAAAATGCGGTCAACCCCGGCAATATCGGCGGCAACTAATGTCGGCGAAGGAACTGCCCCCTGCCGTCCTGGTGGTGTAGTCAAAATAATCTCCTTGACACCGGCGACCCTGGCCGGAATAGCTGTCATCAACACTGTTGACGGATAGCAGGCGGTACCGCCAGGAGCATAGACGCCAATACGCTCCAGCGGGCGTATTAGCTGGCCCAAGCCCGACCTAGACACCCCACTCCAGATACTGTCTTTCTGTGCAGTATGGAAGGAGTGTATCCGCTCCGCCGCCAGCTTGAGGGCTGATATAAGCTCCTCATCCACCTCCTGATAAGCACGAGTTATCTGCTGCTTACTTACCTCCAGTGAGGCAAGCTCCAGCCCATCAATTTTCAAAGTATAATCAAAAAGGGCGGCATCCCCTCGACTCCGCACCTCATTAATAATTTGTCTAACTGCCTGCTCCTGGTCAACTCCAGCCCCAAACACCTCTTTTAGCCTTTGTCTTAGTGGTGGTGAAACCGAATAAAACTCATCGAGAGCTTGCCGTGATAATACTAGTTTTGCCGGCTGAAAACCTTCAATAATTCTCAATTTAGCTCTCCTCCACCGCAGCTTGCAGGGTTTCAATAATAGACTTTATCCTCTCGTCTTTTCTGGAACTGAAGGCACTGGTGGTATTACCAATCAGGCAGGCGGTTGATTCAAAGAGGGTGCCAATAATCTTGAGGTTATGTCTGGCTAAGGTTCGCCCGGTCTGGGTATTTTCAATTAGCAGGTCAGCATCCTCAGGCAAAAAAGCCTCGCTGGCTCCCCAGGTAGGAATCACCTGATACATGCCAAGGTGATTATCTCTAGCATACTTATCAGCTATATTTACATACTCCGAAGCTACCCTGAGTGGCACAGCCGGCTCAGCATTAAGCTGCCTCAAGCTATAGACATCGGTCACCGATAAATCCTTGCTTACCACAGCGACTATTTTCACCCTGCCATATTTGAGGTCCAGAAGCTCTTTAACTGGACTGGACGGAAACTGGTAGAGATGCTCCACAAGCCAATCCCTACCGGTGATAGCCAAATCAAAATTTCCATTTGCTACCTGTAGTGGCATATCCTGGGGTCTAATCACCTTAATCATGACCCCGGCTAAGTTGGTAGTTGGTCGGCGATTCCCCACTGCTGACGGGTAATCATCAACCTGGATACCAGCTTTGCTGAGCAGGCAGAGGGTGAGTAGCTGTTGATGCCCATCAGGCAAAGCTAACCGGATTACGTCTTCAGCCACTTCTTGAGAAAGCCGTTGACCAGCTATCTTCAGCATTCTCACTGCCGAAGTGGGCTGCTTACTACTGACGACCAGGTTATCATAAATAGAAGCCAATACTTCGCCCATGTCTTTTGTTTCCCAGCTAGTCTTATTAGCTATGAGAAAAGCGCTAAAACCAAGGATTTTGCTCACCGGTACCAGCCCATAATTGAAGTCCTCTCCTTCCTCTCCAAAGATTAACGCCAAATCAGCACTTTCCGGCGGATACACCTCAGCCGCCCCCCACAAAGGAAAGATACCAAACCGCTTCAACCGATTTTTTAGAGCAAAGGACTCCGCCAGGTTAGGATACTCGCTGACAATGTGTATAATGTCCAGCTTCGTCTGCATTTCCGCCACGGTAGACAATCCATCAGACTTGCTGGCAGCCATATATAAGGCACCCTCTCCATATCCCAGATTTTTTACCTTAACTAAAGCTGAACTAGGGTATTTAACCAAAAGCTCCTCAATCCAATCCAGCCCGCAAATGCCTAAATCATAGTTTCCTACGGCTACCTGAATAGGGATGTCCTTCTCATGGAACACCTTGGCTACCAGATCAGGAAACCCTTGGGATTTGGGGCGGTAAAAACGCGCCCTCTCATGATAGCCACTTAGTCCCCATCCCGCCCTCTGGAGCAAGCTAGCCGTCTCACCTAGAAGGCGACCTTTAGGCAACGCTATCTTTAGATTGTTTATCTACCTCACCCCCTCAATCCCCCTCTCCTTCAAAGGAGAGGGGGAAGCACGGGTTTTTGAAGGGGCGGAGCCCCTTCAAACTACCTAAATTCTCCTCATCTGTGGAATGCCAAATTTTAAGTTTTTCGGGGAAATCTCATTTTTCTCCCAATAATGCTAGAACCTCATTGGCAGTCTGCACCTCAAACTTTCTGTGCTTAACCTGGTCGGTCAAAACAAATAGAGGCTCCTTACTTTGAACATCAACTATCCACCTAAAATTAGCTAGCTCCTGCCCACCCAGTTGAAGTTCAGCCACATAGCCAGCATCACGAAGGTGACTGGCGACACTAAAGCCCTGTTTCACTGCCTCTGGTTCAGGTCTAATCAGGATTCGCTGAGGTTCAGCCAAAGTTTCTGGCTTTACCAGGTTCATCAGGTGGTCAAGGTAAAGGGCAAAACCTGAGGCAGGAGTATCCCCGCCACCCATTAACGGAATAAGAGCATTATATCTCCCACCACCGCCCAGCTTCTCCTCACCTATAAAGAACTGGAAAATCACACCGGTATAGTATTCAAAGCCCCTCCCCGAAGCTATATCAATCTGGTAGTCATAACCCAGAGCCTCAAGAAGGCCAACGATATTTATGAAATCATCAATGTAAGGCTTGAGCTCAGGTAAACTCTGGTTAAATACAGCCGTCAAGTTTTTTAGAAACCCGGATGATTTACCTTTCAGCTCTAGCAAGAGGGGTAAAACCCTCCTCAGCCCAGGTCGCCTTGGCTTTACCCTAGCCAGTACATCTATGTCCCCATCCAGAATCTGGTCAAATATCCTGGTCTGCTCTTCAGGACTTAGCCCAAGCTTCTGAAGTAATGCCCTTATTAAGCCGGCATGCGATAATCTCAACTCTATGCCTTTGAATCCTAACCTTTTCAAAACCTCCAGAGCCAACACTATTAGTTCCACATCGGCTAAGGGGGAACCCACACCGATAAGTTCAGCGCCACACTGCCACCTTTCCCTCGTCTCCTTCCCGGTCTGTTCAAAAATAAAGACATTAGTTACATAAAAGAGTCTAGCCAACCCCCTCCCCCCCATACTATCAATATAAAGCCGGGCGACAGGAATAGTGCTGTCAGGTCTTAATACTACCCTCTCTCCACTCCACCCATCCCAATCAAGGAAGGAATATACTTTACCTAACATACTGGGGGTAAGCGTCCCGGTTGAGGTAAACAGGTGGAGATACTCAAGGGTGGGTGTCTTAACCTCTTCATACCCCCACTTAAGACAGCAGCCTCTAAATGCTTCCTCAATCAGGCGAAACCTAGTCATTCCTTCAGGTGATAGGTCTCGTGTTCCCTTGCACCTCTGCAGTTTCATATCCCTCCCTTTTATAACTGGCTGGTAAATTCTACACTACTTTACCTAGCTATTCAACTATGACTGCTTGACATTATTTGCATTAGGACTGTGTCCGATATATAATCTATCTAATATCCTTTTTAACAGGACTGATTATGCTAAAAATCATACGCATTCTACTACTAACGGGTTTATTAATTACCGCCCTTATATCCATTCAGGCTCAGGCGGCTACATCCACCATTGATGTGCTTCATGTCAAAGGCACCATCAACCCTGTCCTGATTGATTATATTGAGCGTGGCATTGACCACGCTGAGGAAACTAATGCTGTTGCTTGCATTATCCAACTGGATACACCCGGTGGTTTAGATACCTCCATGCGTGACATTGTGAAGGAAATCGTTAATGCCCGGGTTCCGGTAGTGGTATATGTCGCCCCATCCGGGGCTCGAGCTGCCTCAGCCGGTGTATTCATCACCATGGCTGCTCATGTCGCCGTCATGGCACCAAATACTGCCATCGGTGCTGCTCACCCGGTGGCAATAAGCGCTGAGGGTGAAGAGGGGATGTCAGAGGCTATGGAGGAAAAAGTGGTCAATGATGCCGCCGCCTACATTAGGAGTATCGCCGAGGCTCATGGCCGCAACATGGAGTGGGCAGAAAAAGCAGTTAGAGAGAGCGTTTCCGCCACTGAGCAGGAGGCTCTGGAGCTTAATGTTATTGATATGGTTGCCCCCGACCTCAACAGCCTCATCGCTCAACTTGACGGCAAAGAGATAACCATGCTGGATGGTAGTGTGGTCAGCCTGCACACTCAAGGCACTACCATTAACCACATCAAGATGAACACTATTGAGGATTTCCTGTATACTATTGCCGACCCAAACATTGCCTATATACTATTAAGCCTGGCTATGCTTGGTCTAATGGTTGAAATCTCCAATCCCGGGCTTATCTTTCCCGGTGTAGTCGGTGGCATCTGCCTCTTACTCTCCTTCTACTCTCTGGGAATGTTGCCGGTAAACTATGCCGGGGTTCTACTCATAGTTTTAGCCTTTGGTCTCTTTGTAGCTGAAGTATTTACTGCCACCTTTGGTCTATTTACTGCCGGGGGCATAACGGCACTAGTTTTTGGTTCATTAATCTTATTTAAGGGGGGTCCATTGTTTCAGATAGACCCATGGCTGATTGCCACGGTAACAATCTTAATTGCTAGTCTTTTCGCCTTTGTAGTTAGTCGGGTAATCTGGGCTCACCGCCGCCAGGCATCTACCGGTAGAGAAGAGCTAATAGGAAAGACCGCCATAGTTAAGGAGGCTCTTGAACCTGAGGGAACAGTTTTCTTCAAGGGCGAACGGTGGACGGCAGTATCGGAAAAGGGACGGATGAAACCGGGGGAGGAAGTGATTATAACCAGGGTTGATGGCTTGCAACTACGGGTAACCAAAAAAACAACAAAGGAGGTAAATAAATGAGTCCAATTAGTATCGGTATAATTGTTTTAACCCGGCTTACAATTATTCCGAAATCTTATTTTCTAGGGGGTCTACATTGTTTCAAATAAACCCAGCTTGGTTTCGAGTAGACCCGTGGCTGATTGCTGCAATAGTAATCTGTGTTATTGCTTTCTTTGCCGTCACAATTATCTGGGGAATTCGAGCCCACCGTCAGCAGGTACTTGCCGGCAGGGAAGAGCTGGTAGGAAAGACTGCCGAAGTCAAGATAGCCCTGGAACCCAAAGGAGTAGTCTTCATTCAGGGCGAACGGTGGACAGCAATATCAGAGAAGGGCCGGGTGGAACCCGGGGAGGAGGTGATTATAACCAAGGTTGATAGCTTAAAACTATATGTAACCAAAAAACAATAAAGGAGGTAAATAATGAGCCCAATTGCTATCGGTATAATTGTCTTAGCTGTAATCATAATTCTCCCTATGTCGGTTAAAATTGTCACTGAATATGAGCGGGGGGTCATCTTCCGCCTGGGGCGGCTGGTTGGAGCCAGAGGTCCTGGGCTATTTTTCATCATTCCCTTCGTTGACCGGATGGTAAAGGTAGACCTCAGGGTAGTAACTATGGATGTCCCATATCAGGAGGTCATCACCAAGGACAATGTTACCGTCAAGGTAAACGCCGTAGTATACTTTAGAGTAGTTGACCCTGAGGCGTCTGTGGTTAAGGTCTTAGACCATATCAGGGCTACCTCGCAGATATCCCAGACGACGCTGCGGAATGTAGTAGGGCAATCTGAGCTTGATGAGCTATTGACGGCCAGGGAAAAGCTTAATCAGATGCTCCAGAGGATAATAGATGAGCATACTGACCCGTGGGGGGTGAAGGTTAGTGTAGTGGAGATTAAGGAGGTTGAACTCGCTGAAACAATGAAGCGGATGATGGCGGCTCAGGCTGAGGCGGAGAGGGAGAGACGAGCCAAAATTATCCACGCCGAGGGTGAGTTTCAAGCCTCAGAGAGGCTGGCTCAAGCCGGTGCGGTTATCGCCAGGGAGCCAGTTGCCCTACAGCTTCGCTACCTACAAACACTGACCGAGATTGCCTCAGAAAGAAACAGCACCCTCATCTTCCCCCTGCCCATTGACCTTATCAGTATGTTTTTGAGGAAAGAGGCGCCAGTCCACCACTCAGGCGAAGAGACTACCAAATAGCCATAGTTCAAAAACTAACCCTAACAGGAGGTTAATCCAGAGCCTGCCACCTGGAGCAGGCTCTGGAAGGTATTTTAGTCACGCAGGGTAACATCCCCGGCAACAATCTTAGTCAGGCCCCCATCTGAGCAGCGTAATAGCAGGCTGCCATCCCTGGCTACAGATTCAGCTATGCCTTCATATCTAGTTTTGCCCCACTTTACCTGAACCCTTTTACCCAGTGTCACTAGACTATCCCGCCACTCTTCATACATAGACTCCCCAGCCAGCAAAGCCAGATATAACCTGTCTACTTCAACTAGTAGGCACTGTATTAGCTCTAAGCGTGACACATCCCTTCCCAGCTCATCAGAGAGACTGGTGGCAGTTGGCAAGATTTCAGGAAAATCAGAAAGCCTGAGGTTAACATTTACCCCGATACCGATAATAGTATAGTTGACGATGTTTCCCTTCACTTCGCTTTCAATTAGAATCCCGCACACTTTCTTGCCATTAATCAGGACATCATTAGGCCACTTAACCTGTGCCTTCAAGCCAGTGACAGTGTCAATACTATGAACCACAGCCAAAGAGGCTAGCATAATAAGGGAGGGTAAATAAAGGGCATCGGGATAGAGAATGATAGATAAAGCAAGGCTGCCCTCAGGGGATAACCAGGTGCGTTTCATTCGACCCTTACCCGCAGTTTGCTCACCGGCAATGATAACAGTGCCGCCGACTGCCCCTGACCGAGCCTCGCGCCTGGCTACACCCATTGTTGAAGTCAGGCCAGGGTAGTAAATAACCCTTTGCCCGATAAAATGGGTCGGCAAATTATGGGTGATAGAAGCCGAGGATAGACTATTTTGCACCATCCTTCACCTTACCTAAATCAAAAGAACCAAAGCTTAGAAGCTATCCTGAACCAGACTAATGATAGTTGAATAATATGTCAACCCCACCTACTTGACAGGCGGGGGATACTAAAATAAACTTCTTTAAGTGGGCTGAAAAATAGCCAGGCCTTTGAAAGCAAGCATCTCAGGTGAGGAGGACATTATGAGTATAGAAACTTCCACAGCAGTCCCAGAAGAGACTGAGACCAGGGGACAGAGGCTCTGGAGGGTAATGCGTGACAAACGAGATAAGGGCAAACTTTCTCTGGAGCGAGCCAGGCTGCTGACAGCTTCCTACAAGGAAACGGATGGCTTGCCCGTGCCGATAAGGAGAGCCAAGGCATTAGAAAAGATTGTTACTGAAATTTCCATATTTGTAGATGACGACCAATTACTGGTGGGTGACTTTGCTGCCAGACCGATGTGGGCAGAGTGGTACCCTGAGGCTGCTGTCGATTGGGTGGTGAAAGACATCGAAACTCACGAGGAAGCCTATAAGGTAATCGGGGGAGACATCAAGGAACAAAAGGAGATATGTGACTTCTGGAAAACCAGGTGTGTGGAATATGTATTCCTCTGGCCTATGAGTGAGGAGGAAAGAGAAAGACTTTATGATGTTAACGAGGACCGGGCTCATATCTACCGTCTTTTCTCCAGGTTGGACAGGTTTGTGGGCTACCATGTGGCAGATTACGAGAAACTGATTAAAAAAGGGCTGCTGGGAATAATTGGTGAGGTGGAGGAGGAATTACAGGCAACGCCTATCCTGGATGATGACTCGTTTCAGAAGGTAAATTTTTTGCAAGCCTTAGTCATAGTTTACCAGGCTGTAATTCAGTATGCCAGGAGGTATGCAGCACTGGCCAGGGAGATGGCTAAGACGGCTCAAGGCAGGCGAAAGCAAGAACTTGAGAAGATAGCTGATATTTGTGAGTGGGTTCCGGCAAATCCTGCCCGCAGTTTCCACGAGGCGGTGCAAACACTATGGTTTATTCATGTTCTCATGGAGATGGAGGCCAAGGCGAATGGAAAATCTCCGGGCAGGGCTGACCAATACCTTTACCCCTATTACCGGCGTGATATTGATG